>SXGS01202271.1_pt1 | contig 32977 bp, 32 predicted proteins | sample 3174681 | NCBI WGS metagenome assembly SXGS01 (sample SAMN11356861, study PRJNA531348) | freshwater metagenome | isolation source: freshwater sample F1-80 | place: China: Fuxian Lake, Yuxi | collected 2017-12-25
ACATCGGCCTGACCGCCGAGGCGTCCTTCCGTACCAACCTCTTTCGCAACGCGAGTGACCTCGGCAGCGAATGACGAGAGCTGGTCAACCATGACGTTGATGGTGTTCTTCAACTCGTAAACTTCACCTTTCGCATCGACCGTGATCTTTTGCGAGAGGTCACCTTTTGCAACCGCGGTCGTTACCTTCGCGATGTTACGAACCTGCGCCGTCAAGTTACCGGCGAGCGAGTTTACGTTATCGGTCAAATCCTTCCAGACGCCCGACACCCCTTTAACGTCGGCCTGTCCGCCGAGCTTTCCTTCGGAACCTACTTCCTTCGCAACGCGTGTTACTTCGGATGCGAATGAGTTCAGCTGGTCCACCATCTGGTTAACCGTCGTTCCGATCCGGAGGTATTCCCCTTTGATCGCGCGACCGTCGACATCCAGAGACATTTTCTGTGACAAGTCACCTTTGGCAACCGAGGTGATAACGCGCGCCATTTCGGTTGTCGGCTGTACGAGATCGGCGATGAGGAGGTTGACGGAGTCGACAGACGTTTCCCATCCACCTTTTACGGATCCGATCGAGACCCGCTCGGTCATCTTACCTTCTTGACCGACGATGTTCCGAACTCGGGAGAATTCCGTCGCCATCGATTCGTTGAGTTCGATGATATCGTTTAAGACCTCACCGATTTCGGAGACGATCCCTTCCGCTTCAACCGGCATGCGTACGGTGAAATCACCTTTACGAACGGCCTTTACGACGTGAAGAAGTGAGCGGAGCTGGTTCTGAGTCGTCGAAACAGAGGCCGACGAAAATTCACCGTCTCGCCAAACCGACTCCATACCGTCGCCTTTCAGACGAATGCTGGCCGAAGCACGGCGAGCTGCGCCGGTGCCACGATTGGCGTCACTATGACCATCGCCATTTGACGAAATTGGAGGAGGTGTTTTGGAAGAGCCATTTGTGCTCTTCTTCGATTTCGATGACTTTGGTGCCTTAGAGGGATTGCTTTGCATCCACGGGCTCCTTCAAGGGATGTGTGAAAAACGCTGTCAGCGATCGTCAAATCTTGCAAAAAAACGCTACAATTTCGATGAGTAGCCCCGTTTGTGTAGAAATCTAAAGAGATCGGCCGATTTTTTCTAAACCGCGTAACAGATTTTTTAAGGTGTGCTTAATATTTGTGAAGCGAGTTCGGCTCCAAACGCTTGACAAGCGTGGCAATAAATAGCGCTTGCACGGAAAAGCATCACCTGAAACCGTGACTTCCCGACTCGAATCCGGGCAGATCGCCCCCTGCTCTTTCGATCGGGAAATTCTAAGCCTCCCTGCTAATAAATAAATTTTGATTAGCGAAGCTCGGCTGTTTCATTTTGAGTCATGGGGGGGCCGCGGGCCTGCGCTGAAACCGAAACTTTTTCTTTGGTTAAGCCTCTGAATTCAGGGTCTAATTTTCCCAACTCGAAAAATTTATCTCGGCCGGACTAAGAAACGCGCCGGTCGATCGTGACTCCGAATGAAGAGCGGGAGGTTGGGTGGATAAGAACCAGTGGCTCCAAACGCTGCTGCGTGACCATGAGGGGCGCTTGCTCCGGTACGCTCGCCGATTCGTCGGCGATCAGCTAGCGCGCGAGATCGTCCAAGAAACGTTCTTGAGACTCTGGCGTGAAGTACCAGCAACGCTTGAAGGTCGCGAAGCCGAATGGCTTTTCTGCGTCTGCCGTAATCTTTGTCTCGATGCTCTGAAGAAGGAGAAAAAGATGAGCTCGGATCCTCTCGAACCAGCAGAAATCGTCACCGACCAAGAATCGGCCGACGAGAAGCTGGAGCGCGAGCAGGAGACGAACCACATCACACGGTTGATCACCGAGCTTCCGACTTCGCAACGTGAGGTCGTCCGGCTGAAGTTTCAGGAAGGCTTCAGCTACAAAGAAATCAGCTCGATCACGGGTCATTCCGTTTCTCACGTCGGCGTTCTGATCCACGAAGCGATGAAGAAGCTGAAGAACCAGCTCGCTTCGCCTCAGATCGCCACCGCACAAGGAGGTCGTAAATGAAAATCTCGATTGACGATCCCAGACTAACAGCCTTTGCGCTCGGTGAGCTCGAAGGTGAGGAGGCGGACCAAATGAAGAACCTGATCGACCAAGACCCCGAAGCGAAGAAGTACGTCGAGGAGATTCAGAATACGGCGCGCGTGTTGAGCACGGAGCTCGACAAAGAGTCAAAACCGCGACTTGAAGTCGCCGAGCGTGAAGCGATTTTTCAAAAGACCGACTCGCCCCGCTCTTGGTGGAAGCGGTGGAAAGTTGCCGTTCCGGCTGTCAGCTTACTTGCGGCAGGCGTGATCGGTCTCGTTATCATGGGCCCCGATATCAAGCGCGAAATCGAAAGCAAAGTTGCGGAACGGATGGCGCCCATTTCAAGTGGCATTTCGGCGTATGAACCTGATGAGCAAGCCCCTCCAGAAACGGCAAGCCGAGCATTGCCGCAATCCACTTCTTCAGGCGACTTAGCGGCAGAAATGTCCGGAAACATGGCAGACGAAATTGAACAAGAAGCGCCCTACCAGCATTCCGAAAGTCTCGCGCAAGACATGGGGGCTGCAGCCGCAGCACCGTCCGCTAGCATATCCGTCGGTGGCGGCGGAGGTGGACGATTTGCTCCTGAAGCCAAAGCGAAAAAGTCGGTATCCGGTCGCCAGTCATTCGGCGGCCTTCGTGGCGCTCCGACTTCGGATGAAGGATCGAACACCGAAGCGTACAAATATATCAACGAGAATGCGTTTAAGAACGTGGCCGATGAGCCGCTTTCAACTTTCTCGGCTGACGTTGACACAGCTTCTTACGCGAACGTTCGTCGCTTTCTTGTCGGCGGCCAGCTCCCGCCAAAAGATGCCGTTCGCATCGAGGAGATGGTGAACTACTTCACGTACGACTACCCGCAGCCGCATGACGGTCGACCCTTCTCGGTGACTACTGAACTTGCGAATTCACCGTGGACTCCGAAGCACAAGCTTCTACGCATCGGTCTGAAAGGTAAAGAAACTCCGATCGCGCAGCGACCTGCATCGAACCTAGTCTTCTTGCTCGACGTATCGGGCTCGATGATGGACGAAAACAAACTTCCGCTCGTCCAAAAGGCGATGAAACTTCTCGTTGATCAAATGCGTGAGAAGGATCGCGTGGCGATCGTGGTTTATGCAGGCAGCACGGGCGTTCTTCTCGACTCAACATCGGGAACAAATAAACGACAGATTTTGGAAGCCATTGACAAGCTTTCAGCTGGCGGTTCAACGAACGGAGCATCGGGCATTCAGGAAGCTTACCGCGTAGCTCAGCAGAACTTCATCAAAGGTGGCAACAACCGCGTGATCCTTGCGACCGACGGAGATTTCAACGTCGGCGTCACGAGCGAAGGTGATCTCGTTCGCATGATCGAGGAGAAAGCCAAGACCGGAGTCTTTTTGAGTGTACTGGGCTTCGGCTCGGGAAATCTCAAAGACAGCACGATGCAGATGCTTGCTAACAAAGGAAACGGGAACCACGCCTACATCGATTCGATTCGTGAGGCGAGAAAAGTTCTCGTTCAACAAGCGGGCGGCACTCTCAACGCCATCGCAAAAGACGTGAAGCTACAAATTGAGTTTAATCTTCGCTATGTGTCGGCTTATCGCTTAATTGGCTACGAAAAGCGCATCCTTGCGAAGGAAGATTTCAACGACGACCGCAAAGACGCCGGCGAGATTGGCGAAGGTCATACGGTGACAGCCCTTTACGAAGTCATCCCTGCGGGTGTGGAAGTTCCGAGCAAAGTTGACGCTCTTAAATATCAGAAGCCTCAGGCACCTGCTGATGTGAAGGGCGATGCAAATGGAGAACTTGCGACGGTAAAACTTCGCTACAAAGCTCCGGAAGGAAGCACGAGCGAACTCATTACGGCTCCAATCAAAGACGAGACGAAACCGTTCGCAAGCGCTAGCTCTGATTTTAAGTTTGCTTCTTCGGTGGCAGCATTCGGGATGAACCTTCGCGAATCACCGAATCGCGGAGATCTGAGCCTTGAACAAATTTTAGAGACGGCAAATCAGAACGTGAATTTCAAAGGCAAGCCCGACGAATATCGTAAGGAGTTCGTTGAGCTGATCAAGCAAACACGATCTCTCAAAAACAACCGTTAAATTTCGACTTGTGTCTTAAGCCAGGCCTGGAGTTCATCGAGCTCCGGGCCTCGTTCCGGATGGCGAGCCTTCAACTCCCCGACCACGCCTTCAACTCCACGACTATCGTAGCTCTTCCCTACCAGCGCCAATTCCAAATCGGCGATGAGATCTGGAAATAAAGCATCTGAGAAGACACGGGCTTTTTCGACGTATCCTTTTTCAACGTCGGCATGAACTTCGATGAGGCCCCAAGAAAGGTATTCCGTCATCTGGTGATGAAACTGCGGCGCATGCCCAAATCGCCAATCCCACGAAGAGAACTTATCAAATGTTTCTTTGAGCAACGGACGAGCCTCAAGATGCGTGGGATCCAGAATTTCAGGTTCCGCGCTAGACCCGTACTCTGCGCAAAAAGATTCGATCATCGCGGAGACGAACGAGTCGTGACGAATCGAATTGCTTAACTCGGCAACGTTCATCACGCGTGCACGAACACTTGCGCGACCTTTTGATTCGAGCTTCTTCGGATGCGGCGTGAGGTAATTCGCGAGACGACTTAGATCCGCGTGGATCAGGAGAGTTCCGTGGTGAAACGATCGATCTCTGGTTTCGCGGAACGCACTTCCGCTCACTTTACGAGGATCCACATCGCTACCGATCACTAGGTCGTTTCGACCGGATGCGCGAGCTTCGATGCCGAATTTCTCGAGTGCCCTCACGACGATTTCAAGATTCCGGGCCCGGCTGTAACCTTCTTTCGGCGAAAGGAAGGTGAAGTTCGTATTTCCAAGATCGTGAAAGACCGCGCCTCCACCCGTCGTTCTCCGAGCTAAACGGATGCCGTCTGCCTCCATCGCGGCGAGATTGCATTCTGACCAAGGATTCTGATTGCGCCCGATGACGACCGTCTCGGCGTTGCGCCACAGGAAGAGCGTTTGGCAGCGAGGATCCATCTCGCGGAAGATCCACTCCTCCGTCGCTAAGTTAAACCAGGGATTGTGCGTTTCCGAGATAAGAATCCGGAGCGGAGCTAATTGCGACACGTTTTCTCAATCCTTACCTTGTAAATTCAGAGGAGTTCCGCAAGGCCATAACATCAATGCCCAGCGGCGGTCTATCGGTTGAATTGTTTGCGGAGGCCTCGACCCCGAAGTAAATTTATTGAACTAGGTTGAGAGCCCTAAACCGAAGGAGATGCACCGTGGAAGTTGGCCAAACGCACGTTGAGCACGCCGAGATCACGCCGGAGCTCGTTCGGGAATTCGCAAAAGTCTCAGGCGACTACAACCCGATTCATCTCGACGAAGAGTTCGCGAGGACCACACCTTTCGGTCGACCCATCGCGCACGGGCTTCTCAGCGGTGCGCTTCTTTCAGGAATCATGGGCACCCGGTTTCCGGGGCGCGGAACGGTGCTTTTAGAAACTTCGCTTCTCTTCAAGAGACCGGTCTTCGTAGGCGAGAAAATCGAGTTTCGACTGCGGGTGGAGCATGTCCGGCCGGATAAGCCGATCGTGACGATCGCGTGTCAGATCTTCAATTCGCAGGGGGAGCTGACGGCGGAGGGTGAGACGGTCGTTAAAACCTCCTAAGTGGACCACCTAATTGCAGTTTTGCTTTTCAATCTACGAGGCGTAGACGACAAAAATTTCCAGTTTCCGCCCAGATTCTGGGTCGTTACGATGTCCTTTGCTAGGAAAAAAGCACTCTTCATCTGCAATAAAGTGCGCCAGTTCGAGAAAGTACTATAGAGTCATCCAAACCCCGCACGGAGCCCCAATGACCCACAACCTCCTCACGCTCGCCGCCATCATCGTGCTCCTGCTCAACCCGTTCCGTCCGGTTTTCGCAGGCACATCGGATGAAGTAACAACAAAACCTTCCGCGGAGATTGTTACCAAAATCCTCGAGGCGGGTGTTCCGGCCGAGTCTCTCCAACGTGTGCTGAAGTTCCTTGATGAGAACGAAGGACGAGACCAGCTCCAAACCACCTACACCTGCAAGGATCAAGATCCCGTCAGCGTCAAACCGTGCACCGAATCTCACCGCACGCCGGCTCTCAAAGCGATTCGCGTCGTGCGCACGCGATATGCCGTAGTCATCGATTTCGGCAAACCATCAACTCAACAACGTTTGTTTTTGATCGATCTTCTAACGGGAACGGTCGAGAAGCATCTCACGACGCATGGACGAGGCAGCGGCGAAGGTCGCTGGGCCTATAAGTTCTCAAACACCAAAGATTCGAAGCAGTCGAGCTTAGGCCTGTATCAAACCGGGGAGATCTACCGCGGCGACCATGGCAAAACACTTCGTCTCTACGGCCTTGAGAAATCGAACGATCAAGCTTACGTACGCGATATCGTCGTGCACGCCGCCGACTACGCAAAAGAAGGTTTCATTTCGAAAGTGAATCCCGAAACAGGAAAGCCCTATGGGCGCTTGGGACTGAGCTTTGGTTGCCCGGCCGTGGATCCGGACCTGCAGACAAGATTCCTGGAACTTTTAAAAGAGGGAACCCTCGTCGACATCTACCATCCTCTGCTGATGGAAGAGGCCGCAACGGGAGCTCCGGTCGAAACTCCCGAACCTATCGACTAATACTTGGCGACTAAGATTTAAGCGTCCGGCAGCAAGAGACGCTGCACTTCCATGTGGCCCAAAACCGCTCCGGGCTCACGCTGGAGAACCGCTTTGTACCGAACCATGAATTCGCTCTCATTAGCTGAGGCTTGAAAAAGCATGCGGACATTCGAGAGAAATTCGCTGGCGTCCTCGTTGGTGGTTTCTTCGTCTTCGAGAAGTTCATCGATCTTCACGATTGATTCCGAAATGCGGTGAAGCCAGTCAAAAAACGGGTCGAACATAACAAGGTTCAACATCGCACCGCTCGTAGCGATCGGGCCATTTACTTTCTCATACTCTTTGCGCTCGTCATCCATCAGCGTTTTATGGAGTCGCAAAAGCGCTTTGTGAAGGTCCGTGAGTTTCCTGCGGAAGGGTTCATTCAAAGTCATGGGCGTGATGTCACCCGTATGGATTTGGTTCGGCATTAGTCCTCCTGGCGGAGCTTCGATCCTGACCCTCAGGAAGTCGTAACTCCGAGCCCGCCCATCATCGATGTAGACAGGTCCGTTCATGAGGCACTTTGGAAAAACTCGAACGAAAGGTCAATATGCGGCGAACCGCATGCAAAGAAGTAAGGGAGTCTCTCTTACCACTTCGCCGGATTTACGCCCGGAGGTAAAAAGAAGACACCCGAACGGAACATGATATCGATCGTCTTAGCCTTCGTTTTACGCAAGTCTCGCCCCTGAGGCGCACCGTTATCGACGATGAGTCGTCCATCGTGACCCGCAGCCATGTATGTATGGCCGGGAGAATTTCCGGTTGTGTGCATAACGATAGCGCCCGTCATCGGACGGTATTTCGAAGCATCCCATGGAATCCATCCGGCCTTATTCAACGCGGCTGAAAGATTCACCACCGCGGCCGTTCCATCCGCATAGCTCAGGTAATTGCCTTTTGTTTTGTTGAAGTCGTCGGTCAAACGATAGCCAGCGCGCTGATAAGCCTCGCGGATCATCTCGGACATGAACTCAGCGCAGGGGACGTTCGCAAAACCGTGACGGACTGCCGTGCCTTGAACCGCGATGGTCCACGCTCCATTAGGGGAAATTGTTCCGTCTTTTTCGAAAGCTTCTGACTTCTTCAACGCCGTCGATTTGTCGATCATGATGATCGCCTTTGGAGTTTCAACCGTGCGGTCTCCAGCGCGCTTTAGTTCTGTATAGATTTTCGTCCACTTCGTTTTCTCGGCCGACGAAAGCGAATCGGCGCTTACGCCTTTATCGACTCGAGAACCAAAACGCTTCACGAGGCCCGACGTGTAGTTGAATTTGGGTTTTCCTTTTTCATCATAGTGCTTCAAGAACTCAGCACCCGCTGCAGCACCCTTGATCGCCGGAAATGATCCTGTAACGCCAACGATGTCGCTCACGATCGAAGCGAAAACGTAGAGCCCGCCGGAAGTTTTGTTGAGCTGATCGATCTTACTTTGCGGAAACGAAGGGCGTGCCGCCTCGGGAACACTCACAATCGTGACCGGCTTGATGAACCCGGTGCTCGATCTTTCTATCGCGCCATCGGATTTGCGGTAGTCCAGGTGCAAGACTTCGTAATTTTCCGGGATGTCGATCTGCGAACCTGCCGGAAGCTCGACTTTGAATTCCAAAATTGAATTCTTCTCGTAACGAAGGGTCATCGCTTGGTTGAGCAGAAGTCGTATCGACTTGCCAGCTTGGGCATCAACGGCGCGCTCAGCGGGATTGTTGGGCTGAGCCGGAGTAACCTCGATCACTTCGGCAGTTTCATCACCGGTTTCATCCAGAGCCGGCAGCTCGAAAGCACGGCCGCAGGCAGAAGAGATCAAGGCCAAGATGAGCGCTCCGGTCCGTAGAGTCGCGCGAGCGATGAAGGCATTGTTTGCTTTTTTCATGGTCGTGTCCTCCGCAAATCCCTTTCGGATGCGGAGTTCTGACACGTGAATGCCCAAAAATCTGGATGACGCTTCGACAGGACAATCGACCGGAGGTTGCCACCAAAGTCCTACACTTCTAGACTGAGATCTATGAATGATGAAGCTTGGTTTCCCAAAAGCTACGACGATGCTCGACAGACCTTCCTCTCGCTCACCGAAGCTTGGAAAGCTCGTTGGCCTGGCGCGGAAGCTCGCAGTTACCAAGTTCCTAGCCAAAAGGACCACGGCCTCTTTGTCGACTATCTTTATTTACCCGCAAAAAAGGAGCCGCGCGCGATCATTGCGCTGACTTCTGGCGTACACGGGCCCGAAACCTTCACCGGTCACGCGCTTCAACGACTTTTTCTTGAGGCACTACTCCCCTCCTTCAGCAAAGAAGACGTGGGCTTTCTCATTGTTCACTCGCTCAATCCGTTCGGATTCAAATACGAGCGACGCTCGACGGAAAACAACGTCAACCTGAACCGAAACTTTGCTTCAACTGAAGAAACCTTCAACCATGAAAATCCTGGCTACGCGAAACTTGCGTCAGCGCTTGAGCCAGCGACTCCGATCGGGGGGCTCGGCCTTTCGTTTTTGAAAACTCTGAAGTTCATGGCGGGCGCCCTCACTTCCGGAGGTTTTACGGCCGCAAGCCTTAATCAAGGTTTGTTTGAGGGTCAGTTCCGTTTTCCAAAAGGTTTAGAATACGGCGGAACGACTTGGGAGCCGCAAGTGAACGACTTCATCCGCTACACGCGTGAGAAGTTCGCTCCGTACCGGGAGGTTGCGGTCTTCGATCTTCACACGGGCCTTGGAGATCGCTACCAGCTCCATCTCATTCCGGTGGATGATCCTCTCTCTCGCGATGCGATTCTCCTAGATCGACTCTTCAAACGCGAACAAGAACAACACCTCTACGCGTACACGCCGTTCGACACGGAAGGATTTTACAGCACGAAGGGTGACCTAAATACGCTCGTGCCGACGCTTGCTTCGAAAGGCGCAAAAGCTCTGGCTCTGACGTTCGAATTTGGAACTCGGGGTGCCGGTTTGATGGCGAAGCTCAAAACCTTCAACACGATTCAAGTCGAAAACCAAGGTTTCCACCACGGATATAAAACAAAGGCGATCGAAGCTCAGGCCCGTCGCAATTTTATGGAAACTTTCTTTCCTTCAGAGATTCGCTGGCGGCAGAACGCCGTGGAAAGAGCACGCACGATCTTTCAGAATGTACTCTCCCGAATATGAGGAACAGACAAAATTAGTTTTGTTGTCTTTAAGCCGAGTTTGCTTTAGCTTTGCCAGCCATGAAAAAGTTTTGGCTGCGCTACGTCCTCCCATCTTTTTGTTTCCTTACTTACTTTTCGGCAGCAGGCGCCGATTCCATTTGGCTCGAGAGTGATGAATCGCTTCTCTCGCCAGCTAGCGCATATGCTGAGTCAAAACTTTCGGTCGGTTTTGTTTTCGGAATGTTCGACTACCGCGAGCCAGGTTTGATGAGAGACTCAGGCCCGCTCAGTGGTCTAGCCGTCTCGTACGCAAATGGAAGCAGCTCTCTTCCTCTCAAAATTGAAGTGGAAGCTGAACTTCTCATGGGCCGAACTCTCTATGACGGCAGTACCTGGGGAGGAACGCCGCTTTCGACAGCTTCAAGCAATACGATCATGGAATTACGTTCACTCGCGGGACCCTTTTGGGGTCAGCAAACAGCTGCTGGTGAGGTCGTTCTTCAACCTTTTGCCGGTTTCGCGGCAAGACGTTTGATAAACAAGGCAGCTGGAAGTGGATCGTATTTAAGAGAGATCGGCTATTTGTCTCTGCCGTTGGGTGCGAAGGTCAGTTTCATGACCGAAAGCGGATGGCACTTGAGTTTCTCAGGGGAATACGACGTCTTCTTAGCGGGACGCGTAGCTTCACACTTCGATAAGTCATTTTCGGATGCACCAAAAGCTATTAACAACCAATCTCAAGGCTATGGATACCGCGCAAGCCTAGAGATCGAAAAGAAATTTCAGGGCTGGTCAATCTTAGTTGAGCCCTACGTACAAGCATGGCGAATCGAGGACTCCGACCGCTTCGCGTTCGATGGAGACGGCTACGTCTACGAACCGAAAAATACCACAGACATGTATGGGCTCGAATTCGCGTTGACGCTTTGACCACGGTCCGACTTCACCAGCCGTCAGGCACTTCCCAGCTCGCGCGTCCACGAAGCAAATCGTAAACGCTTTCGTGAACACGCGTTGTGATGACAGGGAGCTTCGCTTCTGCACGTTCAGGTAGCGCGAATTCCGTCAACCGATCGCGCTCCATTTGCCACGCGATACACATCAGGCTTTCGAGAACGATCGTGTCTTCCGCGTTGTAAGTCATGAGCGTTTCGAGTGCACCAGGCACTCCTCGCTTGTGCATTCTCCAGAGTCTCACGGCATCGAAACCATCGATATCCATGCTGGAACGTTGATGAACTTGCGGGAATCCCAGCTGAATTTTTTTGAGGCCGCCTTTTAGGCCGTGTTTGTTGAACCAAACACGCAGGTCAACGTGCGGCTGCGCAAACTTCAATCCCAGTTCACGGCGTAAAAACGGAAGATCGAAGCAAAGACCGTTGAAGGTGACCCACATCTTCGCTTCGCGCTCGAGCTTCTCAAAGAGAGCGCGTTTTTTCTGGGGCTCGTGCTCGACGAAGAGTTCACCGCGAAATGAAACCGCTACCGTCGTCGAGTGAGAAACGGGAGGAAAACCCAAGCCCGTCGTTTCGATATCGAGATAAGCTATCGAGTCTTCGCACGAGGGAATCATGCGCCAGGTATGTGCATTTCCCAAGCGCTCGCCGAAAAATCCCAATTCGCCAGCTTCGAGTGCCGCGCGGGATTCTTCTAAACCGACTAAGCATTTCTGCGCTTTTTTTGCGCCGAAGACTTCGCCCGCCATGGACTCAAGATCGTCCCAATGCCGGACTCCTTGATCCCAAAGCGCACGTTCTGTGGTTTCGCCGATTCCGGGTAGATGCAAAAACGAAGATTGTAACATGCGCGCTACGGTATCAAAGACCGGCGCCCCAACGCCAGCCCGATGTGACGAGGAACCCCTCAAGTCAGTGAGAAGCTAAGGAATCAGAAAAGATTAGAGAGGCAACCCCCGCCCTTTGAACCGGATCGTTTCGGTTCCGCCGGGATCAAGCGGAGTTTCGTAAGCCATCTTTCCGTAAGCGTCTTCGATCACGAGTTCGGAAGACTTTTTATCAAAGCGAAACTTCACGTGCCCATTTCCGTTGATCGAAAACAGCGAAACGCTTTTCTCTCCCTTCGGAAATTCTAAGGTAATCAACTCACCAGCAAGAAGGGCCGAGCGACTGACGGTCTTTTCAATCTCCACGTCGTAACCCGAGAGATTCACCGTGACATCGAGCTTGGCTGGGTTTTTCGCAACGGGAGCGAAACTCATTTTGCGAATCTCCAAATCGAGATAGCCCGACATGGGGAGTTTAGGCTGCACGCTCGCTTCTTGATTGATTGTGGAAGCAATGGCGACTGCGAGCGCCTGTTCAGAGGGCGAGTCATCAAGGACGCGAAATTTTGGAGTTCGACCCCGGCTATCGACGATTTTAAAGACTTCCGGCTTCTCGAATGACAGCTTTGACGCAGGCGCTGCGGCCGCTGAAGCAACAAAAATGAAAACCGAGAGGGAGCAGAAAATTCTTGAAATGGGCATCTTTGGCTCCTTGCCGATCTCGCTTCCGAGTTCGGACATTATAGGTATTGTCCGCCCTCAAAACAGCGGCCAGACACTCCGATTCTAACCACGAAGCTAGCAGATCTTGCGCTTCTGCGAGGCGTTTCCTGCCGGTGCTGTTCCGCATCCGGAACTTATTCGCAAATTTGGATGAATTGATTTGACCAGGGAAGGGTCCCCAAGGGATAGGTCGGGTGTTCTCTAACTATAAGCCAATAATACGGTTTGGCGTCTCTACCAGGCACCGTAAATGCCTGACTACACGGGGAATTACATGAAGTCTTTTTTTGTTCTGCTTGCAGCTCTGTCCTGCTTTGAGTTCGCTTTTGCTAACAATGATTTCGAAGCTAGCCAAGCGGCGTTCCCTCGGGGACCCGAAGCTTCGATGACTCCCGGATCGCTCTGCGGTCATCCTGACGAGTACCGCTATCCCGAGCACATCCCCTACTGCAAACGTGACGTCGATACTTCTCTCAAAAAAGAGATCATCGCGAAGTACGACGAAGAATTCGGCTACCGCATCGGCAAGATGGATCGCAAGAAGTTCAAGATCGATCACTACATCCCTCTCTGCGCCGGCGGCAGCAACGAGATGGACAATCTCTGGCCCCAACACGAGAGCGTTTTCACGATCACGGATTCTCTTGAGCAAACGGTTTGCGAAAAAATGGCAGCCGGAAAATTGAAGCAAGAAGAAGCCGTCGAAATCGTGAAGAAAGCAAAGAACGATTTGAAGACGGTTGAGGGAGTCGTGAAGAAGCTTCGCGCAATGTAACAGGGAAGAAGCTTCGCGCAATGTAACAGGGAAGAAGCTTCGCGCAATGTAACAGGGAAGAAGCTTCGCGCAATGTAACAAGGAAGAAGCTTCGCGCGATGCGCGCGTGCGAAAACTTCGCGAGGATAGGAAAAGGGCGGACTCGATCCGCCCTTTTTATTTTCGGTACTGAACGCTCAAGATTCCGCCGAACGTTCCGGTTCCGGCCGCAGCTTTCCCTTTGTGGATCTGCTTACCCATCTCACCGCCGTGGCAATTCATACAGTTTGTCTTGAAGTATTCAGGGAGCGCGTAACGAATCGTCGTCTTACCTTGAGTGTCGACTATCTTCTCGGCGTACGGTTGCCCTTGTTTCCAATTCGCACTCTGAAATTTTGAACGGATGATTTGTTGCTCCCATTCATCCGCCTTCGCTTGAGGATTGACGAGATATTCTTCGGCCGTCGTCCAACGGACAGATCCAGCTTTGAATTTCGAGTTAAACTCCTGCGTCACCTCGTAACCAAAACGGGCTGGGATCAGTTTTCCAGGAAAATTGAGATGATCGGTCCAACGCCCTTTGTACTCCCCGCGCATCGCTCGATCGACGACCGTTTCGATCGCTTGCCACATTTGCGCGACGGCTGGATCCGAGCTGGCTTTCAAAGGCTCGCCGGCGATGCGATCGTAGCTCAACTTGACGGCTTCGAGCAGCGAAGACTTGTCGTTTTTTGGATTCGTCGGATCGTCGGTGAACGACGCTTTTTCACCAACGGCCGCGCGAGCGGCGAAAAACAGTTTGGCCACGCGGTAGGCGGATTTTTCTTCCGCTTCCGTGAGCGGATTTACTACTTTCATCGCGTCTACGGCAAACGCATGGGACGCTGGAACCAAAAGAAAAGCCGTGAGGACCAAATCTCTGAATCGCATCTCATCACCCGTCGCTTTGCATCGACGCGTGAATCGCGCCTAATCTGCAATCAAAAGCGTATCAGTGCGAAAACTCGGGATGAAGTCCGGTTGTTTCTAAAGGTTGGATTTAGCCAAGACGTTTGATCAGGTGGTGTCCAAAACGAGTTCTGACGATTGGTGAAAGCGCGCCGACAGAGAGATTTCGTGCAGCATCGGCAAAATCGTCATCTAAACGATGTAGCTCGATTTCACCAAGATCCCCACCCCGCGAGTTCGATGAGCAGCGCGAAAACTTCTTAGCCAGCTCTCCAAATTCGGCGCCGGGGGAAGCAAGCTTTCTCAGCAAGTCTTCCGCTTCGTATTTGTGTTCCACTAAAATGTGAGCCAGGTGCATCTTCTCAGTCTTCCCAGCGCTCATCGTCGCCTCCGGTTTCGCATTCTCGGCTTTTTTCTTCGCCTGAATCTATTATCCTGATTTCAAGAGGGACGACTATGGGAATTTGGAGCAAGGTCCGTACGCCGATCAATACCTTTCTGTATGAGTCGAAGCCGTTCATATTGCTCGCGATTGGCGTGTACACGCTCTCCGCCGAAGATCCGAACACGATCCTCATCGCGTGCGGGCTCTTACTTCTTGTCTGTTCGGCTGTGATCTTGAGGATGCGCTTTCGAAATCGCAAAGGGCGTGGACTCGAAACCGTTTTCTACGAGCTTCAACCTTTTGTTTACCTCGGACTGGCGCTGTACGTAATGTTCTTTAAAAACTCAAATAAGTTTGCGGTCGGATTCGCGTTAGTTCTACTTTGCTGTGCGGGAGCGATTCTGAATTGGCGCTACCAAAATCGCCGCTGAACCTTAAACCTCTACTGCAAAGATCTACTGCAAAGATCTACTGCAAAGATTAACTGCAAAGATCAACGCTTCGATTGGGCGCGAGCTTCGTCTTGAGATTCCGCGACATTGTTGCGTTGAGTGTCGATCACGTTCTGCCAGATTCGCTGGCTAACGGGACCTGGGAGCAGACGATTGATCTCCCCCGTTTTGTTGGGCTGAAGCGAAGACCATTGATAAAGAATCTCGGCCTTCACGCCTGCTAGCGCTTCGCGCGCTTTTCCATCGAGCTTCGGATCTTCTACGCTCTTGTCTTCTACCAAGCTTCTTAAAACGTCCTCGGCTCCACGTTCGGATTCAGGAGACTGAACGGCTTCGAAGAGCGCATCGAGTGCGGCAAACTGCTGGATCTGAAGATCCGAGCCGATTTCCGCAGGCTGGCGAAGAAGCGATTCTAAAGATTTAAGGAAGCGAGAATCTCGGAAGAACCCTTTCTTCTGCGCTTTTTCATCGTCAGTCAGGAAGACTTTTTTATTGAGTTCCGCGTAGGCCATCAGCTCACGCGGGATTTCGACGGAAACTTTTGAGAGAGAGGAAGCAGGCGCCGATTTTCCGGACGTAGTCTCTTTTTCGCCAGAAGATGCTCGCGCCGCGATCGATTGAGGCTGGCGGTCGATGGAGGCGACCGCTGCCGTTTCGGATTCAGTTTGGATAGAAGAGCTCGACTCGTTAGAGGATTCGTTAGTCTTCTCCCCGCTGGCGCGACCCTTCACCAGGATCGCTCCGCCAACGAGACTTAAGAAAACTGCGCTACCTACGAGGACGAGTCGAGCGTTCTTCATTATTGCACCAAGGCTCCGCGGATCAGTTTCTGACGAAGGAGGACACGGTTGAGCTGGTTAGAACCTTCGTTCTGGAAGAACGCTGTTCCGTTCAGATAACCGTTCGTCACCACGATGTTATGCTGAAGAGCCGCAGATTTCACGAACACGTTGTAGACCTTACCGAAGTACTGGACCTTCTCGATCGAAACGATCGGATCCAACACTCCACCGAGCATCACGAGAGACTCACCAACTTTGAACTCGCCTGCGAGTTTCATCGTCGCTTGTTCCGTAACAACGGGGTGGTTCGGCGTGATCTTGAGCTGACGACCCGACTTCATCTTGAAGACCAAGATGTCGTGGTTGCTATCGAGAAGCTCAGTCACCCATTGATCTACTTTCGTTTTCTGAATCTGCTTGCTGCTCATCGAGCTATTCGAAGTCAGAGTCGCCACGAACTGATCGTTTTTCGTCAAGGCTTCGATGAAGGGCACGTAGCGCATCTTCATGTTGGCCTGAGCTTGAGCCAAGATCTCTTGGTCGGGAGTCGCGCAAGAGCTTGTGCAGACCGCGGCGATGTAAGCCGTAGCGGGCACTGTGCAAGACGCGTTCTCTTTCTTCGGCGCGATCCACGGTTTTTCCGGGTTTGTCGCGCGGTTCATGAAGCTTGCATAGAGGATGCGGCCAGAGTCGAGGCTGTTCTTAGTTTTGCCACTGCGAACTTCAACGTCATCCATTGCTTCCAAGAACTCTTTGATCACCGGCACTTTGTCTTGGCACTTCACCATCCACTTATAACGTTGTTTAGCCTCCTCGACGTTCAAGCTGTCGTGATTACAACGATGAGCTACGTAGTCGCGGCAGTAGCTTTCTTTCACCCAAGGACCGTACTCAACTTTTTGGCTTTCGAGTTGAACCTTGTGGTCGATACAAGCGAACGTTTTGATTGTCGTGACGTCGCGCTCTTGGATCACGACACCAATTTGGTTCTTCGGACACACTTGCGTGCTGCCACCGTCTTGTTTAACGGTCGAGCTTTCGGTGCGGCGAACGGCGTTGGGGTTCCCGTCGCAGACGCGTTCTTCAGAAGGCATCGGAAGCATTGCGCAGCGCTCAGCAGGAGCCGTTTCGCCTTTGTCGTTTTTGCAGAGGAAGACGCGCGATTGTTTACCACCGCAATCTGCAGAACACTGGCTCCAAACATCTGTACCAGCCCAAGAGTAGATCGGGCATACGCCAGGTGTTTTGAGTTCGCCGTTGCGTTCGTTTGAATTCACGACTGAACCGTTACGGCAAGCTTGGTCAACAACAGTTGTGTAAACCGCAAAGACTCCAGTTTCGCCGTATTGGCAAGTCACGGGCACTTGAGTTTCGCCGGTTGCGACACCAGTTTTCACTGTGCCGTCAGCTCCGAAACCGGGGCAACCGTTAGCGCAAGAGAGATAGATATGCGAGCTAGATCCACCGAGCATGCCGTTGTTGCAAGTGCGAGTCTCCGCAACTTGCGCGCATGATCCAGCAGGAGCTTGGCTCGAGTACATCACACGCGACTGACCGTTGCCGAGGAGGCTTCCGTCAGGCAAGCGGCAAGATTGGTTTTGGCAGGCCGTTTCGCTCTGAAGAACCGGAGTGCGTGAAGATTCTGTCCACACGATCTGGTTGTTCACGACGCTGCAGGATTCAACGATCTTGTTCGCGAAAGTTTGCACCTTTGTTCCGTTCACGCCGCAGGAAGCGTTTTGCGTGTACGAAGCACCCATCGACTCGCGAGTCGGTGCCGGGCAAGTTACCGGAACCGGCGTGGGTGTAGGAGTCGGAGCCGGTGTAGGAGTCGGCGTAGGAGCAGGTGTTGGCTCAGGCGTCGGAGACGGAGTTGGAGCCGGCGTAGGCGTAGGAGTTGGTGCAGGTGTGGGAGTCGGCGACGGCGTAGGAGCAGGCGTCGGCTCAGGTGTAGGATTCGGAGTCGGTACCGGCGTAGGAGTCGGTACAGGATCCATTTCGCCTACGAAGATGGTCTCCGTAACGGTAAACCAAGCGGCACCACCCGAGAAGGGCGTGTAAACGCTAACGGTAACCGTGTAGCTTCCCGTGTTCTGATATGTATGTTGCTGCGAGCTGCCGGTTTGCGTAGCCGAGCCATCGCCGTAATCCCAGCGGATGCTTGAGATATGGCCAGCAAGACAGCTAGGAATCGGAAGCGACATCGAAGCCGGTTGTCCCGCGATGATTTCGCCAGGAACCACGATCTTCACATCACTGACGCAGTTGAAGCCGTCCATCAGCTCAACGACACGAATATTGTGCGAGAGCATCGACACGTTTTGATCCGCATCCGTGAGCGACACCTTGATTTGGTAATCGCCGGGACGAGCAAACACGTGGCTGATAGGGCCGAGGCTGGATTGGGCTGCGGTGCCGTCACCGAAATCCCAAACTGCGCTGGCAGCCGTTGAACCAGCAGGAATCGAAAGTTGGAAGCTTGCTGAACTTCCTTCCATCGACACCTGAGGTCCTTCGACTTCAGGTACTGCGGGCGGAGCGACGGCCTTTAAAGAGGCGACGCTCGAGGACTCGCCCGCCGATGGTGACTTTGTACAGCCAACCACCGTGAGCGAGAGAGCAACCAATACTGTGAGTAGAGACGTGAGCTTCATACCGGAACCCCCTCGATCCGCAGGAAATCCAATTTCCCCGACGGATACGTTCATGCTCGCCGAAGATCGAGGTCTCGAAAATAAATCTCTAGTGATTGCATCATCTTGATCACGTCGGTGTCTAACGACTTTTCGGTATCTGAAACTCTCGGAGGTGCTCCGAAAGGGGTATCAAAACATTCGACAAAAACCTAGAGATTCGAAGGCCGATTCTTGGAAGACTGCGAAGCTTCGCGGCCGGCTGGAAGGCGTCGTTGATCGTGCGTAGAGGGTCGTGGCTCGCAGACAAGTTGCCGCCATTCGCTTTCGACTTTCTTCGCCTTTAGCTCCCGCCAGATTCGCGCAGAGCTCACGGATTCAAGACTCCCCTTCTCGAAGCGATCAAATGTCTTGTAGATTCGCGTCGCGACTCCGCGAACGTTGAACCGTTCGTCGAGAATGGCGGTGCCGCTCCCGCACTTCTCCATATCTAGCGAAGAAAAGAAGATATCTTTTCGTTCCAGCACGGAGAAATCGAACTCAAGACCCTTAGGTCCCCGCGCAATGAAGTACTCACTCTCCCGGAAGCCGTTTGTTTTTCTTCCTCGTGAGTAGAGCGGCGTGTGTCCTTCAGTTTTGATTTCCGCGCGATCGACGCAAGCGTAGGCGATGGCTTGGAGCTTTTCGTTTTCCGCCGGCCCTTCGGGCGCAAGCGATAAACACGATTTATTTTTATATCCGGTCGCCTGGAGAACCGCAAAATCCGTGTCGTGTTCGTAACCTTCATCCAGGAGAGAACGGTAGGCTGCAGGCTCGCGTTTAGAAAATTCAGCGAGTGCATTCTTGGGTGAAAGCCAGCCCTTCCCGCCGGCAAGAACGATTTTGAAATCTTGCCGGCGGCTTCCCAGCAAACCCGGGCAGATGAGATCATTAGCCGAAAGACGTTCATCATCCACGCTGTATTTGTAAGCATAAACTTTTCTTGTTTTTATCGGACCGTTTGCCGTGGAACGGTATGCCTCAAACTTTACCGGCTCTTCAAGAGCCAAGGATCGTTCAACCGCTCCGCTCCGCTGGAGACAACTCGCTACGCAATGAAGCGCCGTGAGCAAATGACCGGTATTTGATATGAACGTTCCGGTACAGTTTACTCCTCCATCAAGTCTGAAAGTGGTGCTGGCGTCTAATGCTCGCCGGGTGGCCTCTTTTTGCGCAGCTGGAAGCTTACTCCACTCGACAAACGGTAAACTCGCATCTCCATTCGCAGGCGCTGGAGTCTTGTCGAAGGCAAACAACTTGGTGGCGAACACCAAAGTCATCGCGCAGGAAAGAAAGATTGAGGTCAAATTCAGTCGGCAGATCACAAGCGTCTTATCGGGAGGCCTTACCTAGAGTTGAAATGCAGTTACGGCTTCTAAACTTTTCTAAATTCGCCGCACCTTAGGCTATATCGAACTCTCACGTCGCTCTCATTTCAGCTAGGAATGCGCCAAGACTTTGGTGAAGGGATTTTGACAGGGTGTTCAAGCATAAGTCTCAGCCTTGGTCCTAGACTTCAGTCAGACGAAGGAGGCTCTCCATGAAAGCGCACAATGTTAAATCAAGATTGAAAAATGGCATGAAAAGACGATCGCTCACTGTTCTCGGCGCAGTGGCTTTGGGATTAGCTCCGCTATCAGCTTTGGGTCAAATGGCTGTCGGCTCCGACGCAACCACAAGTTCCGCAAGCACCCAAGGTGTTGATCAAAGCACGTCAACGTCTGCAAATCCAACGTCTCCGACGGCGCCGTTATCGGGTTCGGGGACATCCTTTAGCGCACCCCTCGACTTCAATAGTTTTTCTTCGGGAACGCAGCAAGGAATCTTCAGCGGCGGCAGCCTTCAGAACGGGTCAAATCTGGGTCCAGCCGCCGGAATCGGAACAAGCCCATCCTACTCCCCTAGCTATGGTGCGGGTGCAACGAGCACTCTAGGTTCAGGCGTCGGCTCTACAACCGGCTCTAGCGCTACGGTTGGTGGTGGAACAAGTGGACTTAACTCAAATCCCAACGGCTCTTATGGTGGAGGTGCCTACAGTACCGGAACTTCAGGGACTACTTCGGGCTCGTCCTCAAGTTCAGGTCTCGGGACAGGCTTGGGCTCGTCGAGTACGGGAAGTTCTGGCGCGGGTAGCCCAGCCACGGGCGGTGCCGGTGCGGGATCCGCTGGCGGCGGATTCTAAACGAGTCGCAACGGCAGAGCTGTTCATTCTTGCCAAAAACTCATCGGCTGACGTTAATAGAGCAAGACATGCGAGACGATCGCATGTCTTGCTCGAACTGCTGGTACCGAAAAATTTGATCAACATCCTGAGATTTGAGAACCCCCTCGATCATGCCGCCGAATCTCGTTCTAATTTTTCTATGTTTAGCCTGTGGTTTCCTTTTTCAAAAGCTCCGCGCTTTCCCGCGTGAAACTCCGCAAGTTTTAAACGCGTTTATCGTTCATCTCTCGTTTCCGGCGATTGTTCTGATTCAGGTCCCGGCCTTGCTGACAGAAACTCAACCTTCCTGGGAGCTGCTCGCTCCGATCTCTATGGCTTGGATCCAATTCGTTCTTTCGTTTTTGCTCATGGGAGCTTTGGCGAAGTGGCAGGGCTGGAATCGCCAGGTAACCGGTGCCCTCATTCTCACCGCCGGTCTCGGAAACACATCGTTCGTTGGCTTCCCTCTTCTGGAAGCACTCCTGGGACCTGAATCTTTAAAGACCGGGATCATCGTCGATCAAGCAGGTTCCTTCCTCGTGCTATCCACTTTCGGAGTGATTACAGCTTCGGCATTCTCCGGCGCCGTTGTATCGGCGAGCCAAATTGCGAAGCGTGTCTTCTTCTTTCCACCCTTCATGACGCTACTTTTGGCAATCGGCATAGCTTTGGTCTCACCAAAAGTTCTTCTTCCCGTCCACCCGGTTCTCGAGAGGATTGCCGCGACGCTTACGCCGCTTGCTTTAGTGTCTGTTGGTTATCAACTTCGACTTTCACCGACGCTCTTAAGAAAATACGCGATGCCTCTCGCAGCCGGACTCGTTTTCAAACTCGCGTTGATCCCAGCCATCTTTGCGACGTGTCTGCTTTGGATACTTTCGTCAGCGTCGCTCAGCACGAACGTCACCGTGCTCGAATCGGCGATGGCCCCGATGATCACCGCAGCCATCCTTGCGAGTGACTCCAATCTCGACTCCGAGCTAGCCTCGCTCATGGTCGGAGTCGGCGTGCCCGTTTCCATCTTCACGGTTTATCTTTGGTCGTTGTTGCTTTGACGCTATCATGAGCTTATGAAAATGTTTGCGCGGAACACGGCGAAACGAGCCTTACTCATAGCAGCTTCATTCATCGTGCTAGCGGTCGTGATCGTGGGTCTTCTCACCTGGTGGTACCGCTTCGACCAATTCACAAACGCCGAGATTTGGTGGAAAGCCAATGCTCGCGATTTCGAGTGCGGCGACGATCTAGAAGACTTTAAGTGCGAAGTCTTGGCTTTCCAAAAAATCGCTGAAGAAGTTTTGGTCTGGCGAGCCCAAGCCAAAACATTTGCCGACACCATCATCACCCAGCGAACGAAGCAGGGAGAGCCGCTCACTTCCGAGGAGCTTGAACTTCTTCATGACGGCGTCGTTGAGTATCTAGAAACGAGAAAGCGCCTATTAGCCTTCGCGCACGCCAATCGCGCCATCAGTGAGAACATCTACACTGTGAAAGCAGGTGCCTCAAAAGATGGCTCCGGTGTCTGGCGTGATCTAACCGCCGGAAGCATAGATCCCGTTTTTGCCGTCGATCCGACGACGCAAAAAGGTCGGCTCTTTGCTCTGCGGGCTAAGCTTGCCTTGTCTTCGGCTCTTCTTCTTTATGATAATTATCTTCTCGGCATCCAGCCTTATCAGGAAAACGCGTTTCTCCGACGCCTCATTAACGGTGATAACGCGAAAGTAACGAAAGCTCTTCACCAGGTCACCCTGAGCTTTAACAGTCACGCGAATTCCGAGCTCGTCGCAAGAGCGATTCGGTTTTTCGAGGAGCTCCGGACCTGGCAGCTCTCAAAAAACGACAGTAGCGTTGATTGGACCGACGACTATCTCGACCATCTCATCACGTCTAGCGCCACCTACACCGAGCTGAGGGCGCGCGCCGGAAGCAGCTCTACACTTGCCACGAACCTCGTCAAGAAAGATCTGAGTTGGTTCGTGACGACGCTCAACGATGGAGTCAACGACTTCCGGGTACGAAGTTTGGGTCGCCTCAGCGGACAATTTGGAAACGCGGTCGGTTTAGTGGAGACTCGAAAAGGTCTTCTCTACGGAAAACGAGAAGTTCGCGACCGCGTAGCCAGGAGCCTTCGACCGTTGGATATCCTCCTCGAAAAAACTCCCTTTCGACTGACCGATGCGATGATCCCGGGACACTGGGGCCATGCCGCGATCTGGCTCGGGACAAAAGAAGAACTCGTCGAGCTCGGTTTATGGGATCACGACGCCATCAAGCCGCATCGAAAAGCCATCGAGTCAGGTCACAACGTACTAGAGGCGCTTCGATCGGGTGTGGAGATCAATCCACTTGAGCACTTCTTAAACGTCGATGATCTTCTCGTCCTTCGCGCAGCGAACCTTGGTCCCGAAGATCATAAAGCGTTTTTGATTAAAGCCTTCCGTCAGGTAGGAAAGAAGTACGACTTCAACTTCGACGTAGAGACCGATAAAGAGATCGTCTGTTCCGAGCTTATCTACGTTGTCTATTACAAAGGATTCCGTTGGCCGACGGAGAAGATGATGGGGCGAGCAACCATCAGTCCTGATAATGTCGCGCGAGCGGCCGTCGCAAACTCAGGCCTCGAAGCGGTCTTGCTGTATCACAAAGGAAAACAAATAACCGGCCCCCTAACGCCCACCTTAGCGGCGCTCCTTGATGGCGAAGCTCAGGTCCTTCAGGACTACGCCAAGCTCCATGGAAAGAACGCATCGAAGGAAGAGCGTTTAAGCCACTGACGTGCGACGTTCGTTGAGTGTTACAAAGAGGGAAACCCTGGACACGTTCATAAGACCTTCATAAAATCAAACAAGGGCGGCGAATCGCTAAACGGGAACGTTAATCGCTTAACCGCCAACCGTCGATGATTGCCAAGATCGCATCAAAATGGAGCAGCTTGTGAGCAAAGGCCCGCATCTCGTTGTCCTCAACATTGGCCTGCTTTCACGTGAGCCACTTCTTCAGTCTCTCAACGTTCTGAAAACGGAATTCGCAGGTCTTGGCGTCACTGATTTTTCGGCAGAGGGCGGCGTCCGGAAACTTGAAGGGCAAACCGATGGAATCATCATCAATTCAGAGGAATGGTTGCCGGCCTACGAGAAACTGGTGTTTAGCTTTCGAGACAACGGTTACCGCGGGCCGATGCTGATCTTGGCGAAAACTCCGGCTAGCTTCCAACCTCCGACAAGCCGCGCGTTTGATAAGATCGTTTTCCTGAATCGCCCGTACAACGAGAAAGAGATGATCGGACTCGTTCGTCGCATGGTCTTAGCTCCGCTCGTGGCGGCTCGCCAATTTCCCCGAATCGAAACGAATTTGGCATGCGAACTCACGTTAACTGATCGTCCCGGCATCTTTAGCGCCGTGGTAAAGAATCTCTCAAAAGGTGGATGCTTTATCGAGTTGGCAAAGGCGCTTCACGTCCGCATCGGCGACGAAGTGAACCTACGCATCCATTTTGTAAATCCAAAGCGCTCGATCGAGGCGAAAGGTCGGATCGCGTGGACAAAAGGAAAAGGCAACGGCTACGGTGTACAGTTCATGCTCGAGCTTGAATCCTGAGCGGACACCCCATTCTCACTTACTTAATCGAGAAAACCTTTAGCTCGTGTCACCGCAAGCGGCGAAAGTCCCTGCAAGAACGTGCTGATCTTTGCTTGCTGATCGACAAAGACAATCGTGGGCGTGACCGAAAACGAGAATCTTGAAGACGAGATCCCCTCAGGATCCGCTAGCACCCGAAACGGCAGCGCTTCTTTCTCTCGGTAAGCGCGAACCGTTTCGATGGCTTCACCTACGCTCAACGCTACGATTCTGTCAGGCGGAAGGCTTCCATCCTCAACCGCTTTTTTAAATTGCGCCAGCTGCGCATGACAAGGCCCGCACCAAGTCGCCCATAAGACAAAGACGGTTTTCTTCCCGTTTTCGGGCAGAGTCACTCGCTCGCCGCCTAAATCTTTCGCGTAGAAAGCGTCGATGCTTTTTCCCTCTTGTGCGTTCGACTTCCACCAAAGCGGAACCTGTCGATACAAGGCGAAGATCAAGAGTCCCCAAAAGGCTAAGTCCCAGGCTATCTTCTTCAACTTTGAACCTGTTGTCCCTTGCGGCGATGTCATAAGAAGCATCATGACTTCCTCGCTCCAGAGTTTCAATTCGAAACGATTTTTCCGCGAACGCGCTGACGAACTCTTCGACTCTGTCGAAACTGCTTTTTCGCAACGCCCGGAAAGTAAATCCTTAAAGAATTCCGAGCCTTCTCGGAAAATGCGTCGTTTCGGTGCGACGAGACTCCAGGCGATCACCCCGTTTTACCGTTCTTTCACCTAAGCGATTTCAAGATGTTAGAAGGCTCGCTTGTGGCATCTAGCTTGAATGCTTTAGATGCGGGGCTTGGCGGATCCACCGGTGCTCGAATCGAGAGATGTCGGTAACGGAACCACAAGTTGGGACATGAGGGAGAAGACCGCAATGAAAGAAAAGCTCGTTCTCATGATCCAGAAGCTTCCGAGCCTCGCGCAGGTACGAGCGTTTTTAAGCTCGCTGACCATGAAGCACGTCAACCTTGCATTGATCGCTTTTGCTTCAGCCGAGTTAGCTTTGATCGGCTATTTGAGTTACAACACGCCGGCACCTGTCGCTGCTTCATCTCAGAAAATTTCTCAGAAGCCGAAAGAAGTTTGGCCACGCCAAAACGTACGAACACGTCCGTCTCAAATGAACACGAAGACCGCGCGGCTCGCAACTGAGCGCGCACGTCCGCTTCGTTCAGCGGCGCGCCCTGCACAGGTCAAACCCTATCCCAGCCGTCATTCGCGAGTCGCATCGGCGCCGCGGGTTTTCCGGCAGTCACAACGCCCTTTCGCTTTGCCGAAGCGCTACCAAACTGGCTTAAAAGAGCACCCGGCAACGGCACAACGGGCTCTTCGCGCAACACGGAGCACGACGGCTAAAACTCAAGTCGTAAGTGCAAGCCGCACTAACGCTTCGTCAACACGTCAACGGAATGTGGCGTCGATCAAAGATGCGCGACGTTTCGCTCCTCGTAAGCCTTCAGCGAAATCCAATCCGCTTCAACACATCGAGCGTGAAATCGCACGTGCGCCTTCGCAACGCCCGTCGTTAGCTTCGGAACTCAATCTCACGCGTCGCCAGGCTTGGGTTTTAACGAAACGTCATCAACGTCTCCGCGCCGATTTGCAGCGAGCCGATCAGAAGGGTGCGAGCGGCATGAAGCGCATCCTCGTTAATGACCATATGGCGTGGGCCAAAGAGTTTCTTGGTGAAGAGCGCTTTGAAATTTATCGCGAACGCTCTCGCTTGCTTGCGGCCGCCCGTTGAGTCTTTTCGCGACTCAGCCATTCATTAAAGCGTAGCTCCAACACATCAAGGGGAAGCGAGCCGTGCCCTAGCACTTCATCGTGATAGGCGCGGATATCAAATTTGTCGCCGAGTTCACGCTCGGCCCTTTTTCGAAGCTCCTGGAACTTCAACTCGCCGACTTTATACGCAAGCGCTTGGCCTGGCCATGTTATGTAACGGTCGACTTCGACCTCAACTTCGAGACGCGACTTCGGCGTGAGACTTAGGAAATAGTCTATCGCTTGATCGCGCGTCCAACCTTTTGAATGAAGCCCCGTATCCAGCACGAGGCGAATCGCGCGCCAAATCTCGTAAGTTAGCTGACCGTAGCGAGAATACGGGTCTTTGAAGAGTCCGACGTCGCGACCTAAGCTCTCCGCGTAGAGCCCCCAGCCTTCGATGAAAGCCGTATGTCCGCCGTGACGACGGAACTCAGGTAACCCTTCAATCTCTTGGGCCAACGCGATTTGCAAGTGGTGCCCCGGCACCGCTTCGTGAAAAGTCAGCGCTTCCATCCCCCACTTCGGGCGTGCTTTTAGATTGAAAGTGTTTGCTTCGAAGAAGCCGGCTCGACCAGCTTCGAGGCTTCCAGAAATGTAGTAAGCAGTGGGTGATGCTGGTGCTTTATAGGCTGCCATTTCTCGCACGCCGTAAGGCAGGCGCGGAAGTCGCTTAAATAACTTTGGGAGTTCCGCATCCATTAGCTTACCGATTTCGCGGTATCCGGCAAGAAGCTCTTCGGAAGTGCTGTAGTAGAAGCGGTCATCTTCGAGCAAAAATTTATTGAAGGCTCGTAAGTCTCCTTTGAACCCGACCTGCTCCCGAATCTTCTCCATCTCTGCGCGAATGCGCGCAACCTCTCTCAGTCCCAACTCATGCAATTCATCAGGGGTCATCGGAGTTGTCGTATGATATTGAGCTAAATGGGCGTACCAATCGCGCCCTTGCGGAACGCTTGTCCACGCGATTTCGGTGCGACAGTTCGGGATATAATCTTTCACGAGAAACGCGCGGAATCCACGGAGCGCCGGGAAGACTTTCGTTTCGAGAATCGCCTTAGCGCGCGTGCGGATTTTCCCTTTTTCGTCGTCCGTGATGCGGTTTGAGGAGAGCTCAGCAAAAGGTTTATATAAGGGACTCTCTTCGACCGTGCCGGTCAGCAAGACATCGATCTGTCCAGGCACTCGTTCCATGAAAATCTTTACGGGAGTTACCTTTCTCTTAAGTCCCTCGCGCATTCTCTCGGTCGTTTGCGCAAGGACTCTGTCGATTTTGTCCAAGCGACCGAGGATGTTCTCGTAGTCATTCACCGTCCCTCTTGGCATCGCCTCCAACTGATCGGGAATTTCGATGTGCGGACCTTCTAAGTGATTGGCCGCGAGAACCTCAGAATCGAATCTTTGTCCCTCGACCGAAATCCGCAGATCGCGCAAAGCCAAATCGTAACTGACTCGAGTTTCTCCCTTGAGCCCGTTCCTCGAAATGGATTTCAAACTCGCCAGCTGGCATTTTGAAATTTCAGCTCTCTCGTTTACCGCTGCCAGTGACTGATCGGTCCACCGATCGGCGCCTTGAAGATGACCCAGGGAAGACGCCCATTCAGGGTAAATCTCCATCGCATATTTCCATTGAACGTCGAGGAAGCTTTTGAACCGCGCCTCCGGAGAGCCCACTTTAACGGCGTTTGAGAAGCGAGCACAGATCTGTTTAGGCTGAGCTTGCGCGACTCCTCCGACAATGAGTCCACTGATCAGTGCCGTCAGTGCCGTCAGTGCCAATACATTGAACATATCGCCCCCAAGATATCTCGTTGAAACTCAATCCTCGCGTTAGACGTGGTTTGATGGCAAGCCGGTCCTCACGATTCAGAGACTTCGGATAGCTCGGAGCGAAATGCGTTTGCATTGTGTCGTGCTTGTCCCGCAGTTGAACTTCTCTTCGGTCCTTCCTACGATTAATAAGTGACCATTTGAATAAAGAAGGGAGCAGCCCATGGATGAGGGCCGCGAAGAGAGCCTCCTGAAGTTCGGCCTAGTTGGTGACTCAGGGATCAAACATTTGAATTCGGAACCGCTACGGAAGTCCCTGAAGCGACTGAACGCTACGCGTTTGATCATTCCGGGCGACAATCTTTATGATCTCAGCGAATCGTACGCATCAATTTGGGATCCGTGGAAAAAGGAGGGCTTTGACTTTTCCGTCGTCGCGCTCGGCAACCACACCCTTTCTTACACGGTCGAGATGGACTACTTCGGCATGCCGAACGAGTACTTCGCGCGCGCCGTTGGTTCCGCACTTTTTTTGATCCTCAACTCCGATAACGAAGCTAATGCGCACGAACAAGCCAGCTGGCTGAGAACGCAGCTCCAAGCTACGCGAGCACCTTTCGTTTTTGTAGTCTTCCACCATCCGCCATTCACGGTTACCGACTTCCATCCGTGGCGAGAAAAAGAAGCTTTCCACTTAGCCGTCCGTCCCGTTCTGCTTGAGTTCGGATCGAAGATCTCGAGTCTCATCGTCGGGCACGATCACGTCACGGGACTTTTTGAGATGAACGGAATCAAGGTCATCGTGGCCGGCGCCGGAACGCAAACTCGACCGACAGAGATCGTTGACCCTCAGATCGACGATGCGGTCGTAACACGTATCGCGCTTTTTCACGATCGTGCAACATGGGCGCGTCTCGATGTCGACCCCTCGTTGAAAGAAGCTCGACTTCACTTCGTTGATCTTCAAAAAGAACAAGTGGTCAGTACCGTGCTGTTAACGGAAGACCCGAGCCGACGGACGGAGAAATCTAAGCCGTTGCTCGAGCGTTGATCGCGTTAGCATCGGCGCCGGTTGAGAAAGAATGATCATGCATCTTTCACCTAGGCGCGCGAGACCTTGGGGCTTCGGCGGAGTACACCGAAGACTCGGAACTCGAACTAGCGAATTAGCAAAGATGAACCAACAAGCGAGGTGACAAGATGGAAAAAGATGGCAGGGATGAAAATCGCACGTCTTCAAACACTTGGCGCGACGAAGCCTCAGGACGAGGCGATCGCGCAACCGAAATGAGCGGGACGGCCGAAGCGTCTTTGAAAGCCGCGGAAGGCTTGAGTGTCGGCCCGGAACTCAACACACATCCCACTGAGATTCCCTTTCCGAAGGATGAAACGGGCCGACACGCCACCGACGACTGGAAGAAGAACAAACATTAAGAGTAGTCAGCGCTGTTCTTCTCGGCTTCGTGACGAGCACGATCATCTGATCCTCGCAAAGGATCAGATGAATTTTGATTCGCTTCATCGATCGGCTGCAAACCTGCAGTCCCTTCATTGGCTTGATTAGCTGGTGGTGCCTCGGGCACAACGTCAGCAGGACTTTTCTGATCAGCAGGATCACCTTCTGCTTTTAATTTGCTTTGTTCAATATTCGCCATCGTCATTCTCCTTCGTTTTTAAGCACGACAGATCACACTGGAGAGATGTTTGAGCCTGCGGCCGGCCTCACTCTTCGGTAGATCTTTGCCGTACGTGAGTTTTGGCTTCAGGGTCCCCGGGTCGGCAATGTAATAGACTTCATCACCGAACACGCCAACGTCATCCCAATCTGCGCTATCGGCGCCGTCGTAACCGAACTTTTTGCAAACGGAATTAGCTGCAGCCTTGGTGGCGATCGGCGTATCGAGAACTGAGAAGCCAATTCCCAACACGAGAGATCGCTGCCCTGCCGGAGTAGTTTGAAAAACGATATTCGAAAGCACCGCCTGCTCACCTAGCTCCGAAATTTCGGCCGTGAGACGAGGACTCACTCGCTTAGTTCTGGCGGCTGCGGTTGATGAAGTTGATTCTTGCGCTTGCGCGAGCGGAACAAATCCGAGTAGTGCTGCAAGAAAAGTTAGGGTGAGACGGGAGTACACGCCTAAACCGAAATTTTGAAGGGCAACTTTCATGAAGGTCTCCAATGGTTCTTTTCACGCAAGAGCGTGAAACCACTTCTTCGCCACGCCCAAGAATCCCACTGGAGATATTAGCGCGCATGATAAAAACATCACAAACATGCGCGATAGACTGCTGATTCAGTAACGTTCCTAAAGCGTCGCCCGCTCAGCGACAACGAAACTCAATCTGCGAAACGTAGTCGCGATCGCTCGTCGCCGTGTAACCGACGGCACCCGCAGTTCCCAGGAGGCCACCGATCGGATTTGGCTCGCGAACGCCATGGCCTCCCGCGACTGCAACGGGGCCTGAAAGCAACATTGCGACTTTTGAGCCCGTGCGAATCGTGCTTCGAGTGTCCTCGTCCATCTGACCGGAGTAACTTGTCCCGCCGTCGCGAACGATAACGGCATCACGCCCCCTTTTTTCACAATACTTTTGCGCTGCCTCAAGAGCTTCAGACTCGGCGTCATCCCGCTCAATATCTCTTACAACGACGCGATTGGAGTGCTCCCCCGGCATGACCCGAACCTGCGCCGTCGAACAAGCCGAAAGGCCACCTAAAAACAACAAAGTCACAAATTTAAAATTAAACATATTGGATTTATCTTTCTCGCGCAGGAGCCTCATCTCTCGAAACGGGCTCTGCGTTATGTTCATGAAATGAAGGACCGAATATTTACAGTCGCCAGATGAAATTCACGCCGGCTTGGTGGAACTCAGGGCTAGTTGCGAGCTTCGCGTAAGCATTGGCTCCGAACTTTCGGCTAAAATAAAACGTCGAATCCAAGCCCGCAAAGCCAATGAAGCCGATGTTCGTTTGCTTCACGGAGCTACTTCCCGAATCGAAGGGTCCAAACGACTCGATGGTCTCCACTTGCGTCCCCTGCAGGTAGGCAGCTCCAAGAAGGACTCCAATGCGGAACTGCTTTTCTCGACTCCCAATTACGCCGGGGGCAAGAGATGCCGCGATTGAGGCTCCCCACTCTGCTGTCGCCACGCTACTTTCGTGTGGTCCGTAACTTCCGAAAGCGTTCTCCTGGGAGTACACGGTGCCTCGAAGAGCGAGCAACTGCGCCTGAAGTCCAAGATAGATCGTCGGATTATATTGAATGCCGACAAGTGCACCGGAGCTTCCAGCTCCGTCACCAACGCCTGTGAGCACGCCAATTTGAAAATCAGCTTTTGAATAAGTCTCGCGAGGTTCTTCATCACGATAAGTTACGGCATTCTTTGTAGGTGGAACGTCGTCCTCACTCTCTTGCGGCTCTACGACCTGCGCGCCGCGCCCTTGATTCACATCGTTGGAACCCGGTGCTTTTTGAAAGTAGAAGTTATAAGTATCGCCACTCTGCTGCGTTTGCACATCAGGCTTCTGGTCTTGCGCATGAGCTTTGAAGGCCAACGACGAACTTATGGTCATCATCGCAACGGCATTTAAAATTCGGGTTTTCACGTCAATCTCCCTGAGATCAAATCAGTCAAATTATACGAGTCATTAGAATCGAAAGACCATCGAACCGCCGACGCGACCAAGTTCGCCGCCCTCCAAGAGCGAGGCGAAGGCTTCAACACCGACATTATCGTTCACCGCGAGAGTCGTTGAAGCACCGATAAATCCGCGTCCCGCTAATTCAATCTCGCGCGTTCGTGTTCCGGGTTCAACATCGCCTAGCACTCGCTCCGACATCACGCCCGCGTGCGCGCTGAAATCGAGAAGCTGGTGCCCGACGAGTTGAATCTGAATCGGCGTAAACACGACTGAAGCCATACCGCCGTAGCGGTTCTCCGTTTGATCAGGATTCACGTTGAGTTCAGCGCGATCCTCTTCGGGTTGCATAAAGTGGCCTTGCAACCGCACGCCCAAAAACCGATTAAAATTCAATTGTCCCGTCAGTGAGTACGCTAGCTGCGAGCTGATTGCATCCGCTACGCGGTACAACCCGAAACCCACTTGAAATTTCTTATGTCCCGGTATCGCTTTCTCGCGCACTTGCGTTGAAATCGACGATTCTATTCTTGTCTCCGTTTTCGTCTCGGGAACATACTCATGCTCTTCGATTCTCTCCGGAGGCCCACGACGAATCGGAGCTTCGCTCAGCGAATCCGTCGTAACATTTTGTCCGCGTCCACTTTGGACGACTGACTGAGGCGCGCCACCCTTCTGGAAGTAGAAGTTGTAAACGTCATCCGCCCACGCGTGAGTTGGTACTGACATCGTGGCCGCGGCTGCCACGACTCCCAGAGTTCCTTTCACGCAAAACTTTTTAGTCATCACTGTCCGGATCATGCTTGGCTCCCCCTGTGTAGTTGCCGTTTTAAGGGGGAGTATTACAAAGCTGATGCCAGGCTTACCTATTCGAAATCACTCGCCTTTTTAGACTCTGCACTCGGGAGCTGCGACAGCGCTGTCAGACCGTGTCTGACATCTCTTTCACACCTTCCTGCTCTAGGTATCGGAACAATGTCCGCGGCGTGACGCCCAAAAGTTCAGCCGCTTTCGTGCGGTTGCCGGCCGTAAGCTCAAGAGCTTGCTGAATCTTCTGCCAAACAAAAAGATGCTTGGCCTTTTCTAGATTCTCGGCACCCAGCCAAGATTTTTCTGCCGACACCCAAGTCGCCGCACCAACTGAGTGTGATTCGGAGCCGTAAAGAAATCCTTCTTTTGCGATTGAATCCCCGCTCGAAAGAAGAGCCGCGCGTTTGATGGCACCTTTCATCTCCCGAACATTGCCGCGCCAAGGCTGGCTCAAGAGCCAACCCCAGGCTTCATCACTCATACGCTTTTGGGGCGCGACTTCAGAAAGAATTTGCGCTGCCAACAGTCGAATATCACCTGGACGTTCGCGAAGCGGCGGGATCCAAAGCGTAATTTCGGCAAGACGGTAGTAAAGATCTTCGCGGAACTTTCCTTGGCTCACGAGTTCTTTCACGTTCTTGTGAGTAGCGGAGATAAATCTCACATCGACTTGGACCGCGCGTGTCGAGCCGACGGGCTCGACACATTTATCTTGAAGCACTCGCAAAAATTTCGCCTGGAGCGACAAAGGAAGATCGC
>SXGS01163309.1_pt1 | contig 32966 bp, 25 predicted proteins | sample 3174681 | NCBI WGS metagenome assembly SXGS01 (sample SAMN11356861, study PRJNA531348) | freshwater metagenome | isolation source: freshwater sample F1-80 | place: China: Fuxian Lake, Yuxi | collected 2017-12-25
ACTGGACAAAGAGGTCAGCGCTTGGAAAGCCGAACGCAACCAAGCGCTGTGCCCAATGAGATGGCGCTTCACAACTGCCAAGGCGCGAAATCGCCTCGCTCGCCTCTACCCCTCATTAGATGCCTGACAGACCACTAGGGGCGGCATCCCTGCTCGGGGGTTCGAAACCCAGATCCGTGCGGTCTTGTCACGGCTGGCGGTGAGGATGCGGGAGCCGTCGGGAGACCACGCGGCGGATGTGACCTCATCGGAGTGTCCGACGAGGGCGGCGAGTTCCCGGCCGGTGGTCGGATCCCAGACGCGGGCAGTCCCGTCCTCACTCGCCGTGAGGATGCGGGACCCGTCGGGAGCCCACACGGCGGAGTTTACGTGACCGACATGCCCTTTGAGGAGGGTAAGCTCCCTGCCCGAGAGGGCATCCCAGACACGAGCGGTTTTGTCGTCACTCGCGGTGAGGATGCGGGTTCCGTCGGGAGCCCAGACGGCGGAGTTGACCAGCTCGGAATGCCCCTGGAGAATGACGACCTTCCTGCCCGATGCAGGATCCCAAACACAGGCGGTAAAGTCGCCACCGGCAGTGAGGATGCGGGATCCTTCGGGAGACCACACGGCGGAGTTGAACCCCAACCGGTCACTCTTGAGGGCGGCCAGCTGCCTGCCCGACGCGGGATCCCAGATGCGGGCGGTGCCATCGTCTCCGGCGGTCAGGATGCGGGCGCCATCGCGAGACCACACGGCGGAGTTGACCCAACCGGAATGCCCGCTGAGCACGCTGATCTGCCTGCCGGCCGTCGAATCCCAGACGCGGGCGGTGTGGTCTCCACTGGCGGTGAGGATGCGGGAACCGTCGGGCGACCCCACCGCGGACCTGACCGGCTCGGAGTGCCCCTTGAGGATCGTGATCACCCTGCCTGAGGCAGGGTCCAAGACGCGGGCGGTGTTGTCCCAACTCGCGGTGAAGATGCGGGAACCATCCGGAGCCCAGACGGCGGACCTGACCCCAGTGGAATGCCCCTTGAGGACGGCGAGTTCGCTGCCGCCGGTCGGATCCCAGACGCGGACGGTTTTGTCGTAACTCGCGGTGAGGATGCGGGAACCGTCGGGAGACCAGACGGCAGAGTTGACCCCATCCAAATGGCCCTTGAGGATGGCGGGCTCCTGCCCCGAGGAGGGATCCCAAATGAGAGCGATCTCGTCCTCGCCTACCGCGAGGATGCGGGAGCCGTCGGGAGACCAGGTGGCGGAGTTTACAGAACCGGACTGCCCCTTGAGGACGGCGAGTTCCCTCCCGGCGATTGGATCCCAGACGCGGGCGGTCCCGTCGTTACTTGCGGTGAGGATGCGGGACCCGTCGGTAGACCACACGGCGGAGTTGACCCAACCGGAATGCCCCTTGAGGACGGAGAGTTCCCTGCCCGAGGCGGGATCCCAGACGCGGGCGGTGTTGTCCCAACTCGCGGTGAGGATGCGGGACCCGTTGGGAGACCACACGGCGGAGTTGATCACCCTGGAATGCCCTTTGAGGACCGAGAGTTCCCTGCCGGCAGTTGGATCCCAGACGCGGGCGGTGTGGTCTCCACTGGCGTTGAGGTCTCCACTCGAGGTGAGGATGCGGGAACCGTCGGGTGACCACGCGGCCGAGTTGACCCCACTGGAATGCCCTTTGAGGACGGAGAGTTCCCTGCCCGAGGCGGGATCCCAGACGCGGGCGGTCTTATCGTAACTTGCGGTGAGGATGCGGGAACCGTCGGGTGACCACACGGCAGAAGTGACCGAGCTGGAGTGTCCGTTGAGGACGGTGAGTTGCCTGCCTGAAGCGGGATCCCAGACACGCGCGGTTCTGTCCACACTTGCCGTGAGGATGCGGGAACCGTCGGGGGACCACACGGCGGAAGTGACCCATTCGGAATGCCCCTTGAGGACGGAGAGTTCCCTGCCCGAGGCGGGATCCCAAACGCGAGCGGTGTTGTCTCGGCTCGCGGTGAGGATGCGGGAACCGTTGGGAGACCACACGGCGGAGACGACTCCATCAGAATGCCCTCGGAGGGTCAACTTCTCCGGATGAGTTTGGGCGTACCAGTAACCCCACTCCCAGCCCCGGTGACGACTCTGCCGTGTCGATGCGAGCAGTTCTTCGGCATGCCCGAATGCATGGTTCAAGAGTTCCCGCTGCACCAGATTCATACTGGCGGTGTAGCTCTCGCGGTCGGCTCGATCTGCCGCGGAGCGGACCTCCGCGGTCCGTCTGTCTGCAAGCCGTCGCGCGGTACTTTCGGAATTGCGGGCCTGCTGTTCTTGGACGAGTGCCAGCCGCGCCGCCTCCCGAGCATCAACAGACTCCTTTAATCGGTTCGTGGCGTTCTCGCGCGCGAGGTCTGCCTCCTGGAGCGCATCCAATCGTTGTTTGGCCAGGTCGGCGTTCTCACTGGCGCTTCGCTGGGCGGCTTCCGCCATGCCGCGAAGGCGCGTCTCACTCTTCCCCGCCCGGTCGCTTTGCCGGAAGGCGATCACCACCAGCGCCAGCATCACCATCACAATCGCGGAAGAAACCGTCAGCGCCCGGTTCCGTCCTCTGCGCTCCGCTTCACGCTGGCGGCGGATGTCGGCGGGGTCGCGGTGGCGCTGGATCCAGGCGCGGTCGAAGACCCGGGAGTAAATGCGGTTGCGGATCGCCAGGCCGCGTTCGCTCCGACGCGCCAGGCCCGAAAGCAGCAGCGCGGAGACGGCTGGGTCGGTCTCGTCATCCGCCACCTGCTTGCCGGCGGCCAGCCGGCTGTGGAGCTCCAGCACCGTCTCCGGATCCGTGCCGCCCTTCAGCAAGCGGTCGGCGACGAAGCGGAGGTTGTCCTCCGTCTCCGAGGAGCGCTGATCGAAGAACAGGCGGTTGCATGCAGCGTCGACCCCGGCGGCGGTGGGGTTGGCCGAGTTCTGCATCTCGCGGCAGAGGCGCTGGGTGAGGTAGGGGTGGCCGTGGGTCCAGTGCATCACCCGACCGAGGATCTCGTGACCCTGGGCGCCGAGACCGGCCGCGAGGGGCGCTGCCTCATCCCGCGTGAAGTCCCGAAGCTCGATCCGGACGCCGATGTTGAACGGCGTGATGCGAGGATCGGCGATGAGATCGGCGGGGGAGGCCACGCCGAGGAGGCAAAACGTGAGTCGAGCCAGCTCCGGCTCGCTGGCGCGGCGAACATAGAGTTCGCGGATGGCGGCGAAGAACTCGTCGGTATCGAAGCTGAGGCTGCGAACGACATCGATCTCGTAGATGAAGAGGACGATCCGTCCGGGGCGCGAGGGCAGCGCCACCTCGGTGAGTGCGGCGGTGAAGCGGGCGAGGGGAGGCAGGCGGGGGTGGTCCAGCCAGAACTCTTCGAGTTCATCCTCGAGTTTGAGTTCCCGGCCGATGCGGGCGAGGAGGAGATCGTACCACTGCTCGGGAGAGAGGCTGCGGCCGAAGGCGGTGAGATCGGCGACGGCGACGTGGGCGCTCGCCTCGCGGAGCCGGGTGGCGGCGCGGGTCATGAGGGAGGACTTGCCCATCTGCCGCGAGGTGAGGATATAGCAGAAGTCGCCGCGGAGGAGCGAGGAGAGCAGATCGTCGTCCGCCTGCCGGGAGACGTAACAGGCCGCATCCCGCGGCACCGTGCCGCCGACGTGGTAGAAGCTATCCGCGTTGGGATGAAGATCGTGGCTCATGGTGAGATCGCGGCTTCGGCCCGTAACGGGGTGTACCGGCGCTCCAAACCTCTCGGAGATCTGAGAGAGAGTCCCCCGTCGGATTGTCCGTTCGGTTCGAAACGCCAGGGATCCTGCGCTGAAGCTTATTCGCCGACCCGGTTTCAGCGGCGTCCCCGCTCCCAATTCCGGTGTGCCTGGCGCCGGTGTATCGGGATGAGAGGAGAAATCTCCACGTCGCCGACAGGTGAACCACTTCCACCAAAACGATCCCCGTATCGGTCCATGGGTTCATCGATTCGAGAGGCCGCGCGCGCCGCAATTCCCGCGGCTCCGGCAAGCTGAACCTGGGCGGATGGGCGGCGGCGCCGCAAGCGTGCAGGAGCCTCTCCGGCAGGCCGGCGAAACAAACCTGAAGGCGATGCCGTTCCCCAGATCCCAACATCTTCCCGATGGAGCCGTGAAACAGCAGGTCTATGGCCCTGACCCACCGATTTGAAGCGGGCAACGTTCTGGGAGCGTACGTGCTGCAGGCGTATGTCGGCCGCGGCGGGTACGGCGAAGTGTGGCGCGCCGCCCGTCGCGATGCTCGATATGCCAGGCCGGTCGCGCTGAAAATCCCACAGCCGGACGGATGCTCCCCACCGGAGGTCGAGCAGATGCTGCGCGACCAGCTTTTGCACGAGATTGAGACCTGGATCCGCGCCAGCGGCCACCCCAACATAGTGCCGTTTCATGAGGGTTTCGAGCACCACGGGGGCTGGGTGCTGGTTTCGGAGTATGTCGAGGAAGGCTCCCTTCATGCGTTTCTCCAGCAGCAGCCCCAACGGCGGCTGCAGCGGCAGGAGGCCATCCGGATCGTCGCCGGGATCCTCACCGGTCTCGAACACCTCCACGCCCGGGGCGTCATCCACCGTGACTTGAAGCCGGGCAACATACTCATGCAGAGCGGAACCCCGCGGATCACCGACTTCGGGATTTCCCGCTTCACGCAGACCGGCGCGAGGACCGAAACACCCCTGGGATCCTTCGCCTACATGTCGCCGGAAGCGCTGGCGGGGAGGATCGATCGGACGGTAGATCTGTGGTCGACGGCAGTCTTGCTCCACGAGGCCCTGGGTGGCCGGCCCCCGTTCGGAGGTGAGAGCCATTCCGCCTTGATGCACGCCATCCAGACCCAGCATCCCCGGCCGCTGCCCGAGGACATTCCTTCGGGGCCGAGACAACTCCTGGCGCGCGCACTGGACAAGACCCTCTCCAACCGATTTTCCACGGCACGGGAGTTTCGAAGCGCACTGGAGTCACTCTCAGCGGCGGAGTCGCACCGCACGGGGCCAGCGTCTCAGGCGCCGGCTCGGCGCGTCAATCCCATTGATGGCGCCGAGATGGTGGCAGTCCCCGCCGGCCGGTTCCGCATGGGGGATCGACAAGCCGGAGGGATCACCCGGTCCGTGAACGTAACGACGGGCTTTTATCTGTACCGGTCGCCGGTGACCAACGCCCAGTACCGTAAGTTCGTCGCTGCGACGGGACACCGACCACCGGCTTATTGGGATGACTCCCGGTTCAACCGGGATCGCCAGCCCGTGGTGGGGGTGGACTTTTCGGACGCAGAGCGGTACTGCGAGTGGGCGGGTGGAGCCCTCCCGACAGAGGCCCAGTGGGAGTGGGCCGCATGCGGCGCGTCCGGCGGAAGCTATCCGTGGGGCGAGGATGAGCCGGACCCAGACCGGGCTCACTTCGGCGGGAGTTTGCGGACCGGGTCGCCGGCGGAAGTACCCTGCCGGGAGTTGGGGGCGAGTTGGTGCGGCGCCCTGGATCTTTGGGGAAACGTGTGGGAGTGGTGTCGCGACTGGCATCGCGAGTTCCCGCTCCGAGAGAATGGGATGAATCTCGATGACCCGGTAGAGCTTGAGCCCACAAGTGCCCGGTGCATCCGCGGCGGATCCTGGCTCGATGGGGTGGCGGCTCTCAAACCGGCTCTCAGGCAGCACAATTCGCCCACGGCCCTGAGTCGCCTCCTCGGATTTCGAGTGGTCATTCCCACCGCGGGGGTAGATTCCCCGCACGCGAGTTGAGCGGATGGACGGGCTCTCACCGCCAGATCAGTGAGACCGGACCGTCGCCATCGCTATCCTTGGCCACTGTACCGTGCCAGATCAAAAAGACCGTTAATGAAGCAGTGGAAGCTTTGAGATCGGCTGCGTTCCGGTAGGATGTGTTGGCCGACGGCGCGAGCGGCTTCAATTTTCCTAAGACCGTTACGGAAGTAGCCGTAGGGCTGCATAACCGCCTCAAACGCTTCCCAGGCATTCCGGATGCGGTCCGGATCGCGAAACCTCGCGCGGGACGCTACTTCGGGTGAAGCTCTTGGATACGCGGCAACTACCGCCTGCCAGTCGCCAAAGTACCAGGACTCCAATTCCTGCACCACGATTCGGTTCAGAACCCGACGGCAGTTGGGGTTGGATGTGTCCAGCCGTAGCCTAGCGTCTGTAGCGGCCCGCTCCAGCCGTTGTTTGAGTTCAATACAATTGTCGTCGTCTTGATCCACCAGGACGATCCAGCGGTACTCGGATGGAGCCCAGGAGGACTCCCCCCGCAGCCGATCGGGAACTCGACTCGGCAGATCCAACTTTCCCTGGAAGCTGCCGATCTCAAAAGTCACAGTCTCCGGCAGAATTCTTGGGAGAAGGGCGTTCAGGAAGGCTTCCATTGACTCCTCTTCTACAAAGATGACCAGGTGCGGCCCCATCACGGCGAGATCGGCCGAGTCGGTGCGCCGGCCCGAGTCAGAGGATCGCCCACCCCAAACCGTCCCTCCATCCAGAGGTGGCCCAAGAGGGCTCCTTGCCGCAGAGCTGCCGTGACGCCCCGAATGCCGCTTGCGCAGGTTGCGCGTGTATAGCCGAACTCATCGCGCCAGAGGATCCACACCTCTTCGGGGCGCATGGCATTCAGGAAGAACGGCGAGTGAGTGGTCACCAGCAGTTGGGACTCCTCTGCCGCGCCCCGGAAGTCTTCTCCGAGTTCCTGAAGCAAACGAGGATGCAGGTAGTTCTCCGGCTCCTCAATGCCCATCAACGGCGGCGGGTCGGGATCATGGAGTAGGAGCAGATATGCCAGCAGCTTGAGGGTTCCCTCAGAGGCAAATCGTGCGAGAATGGGTCGCTCGAACGGAGCGTCCTTCAGACGGAGCAGCAGGCGACCGTCAGGGAGGAACTCAGCGACCAGTTTTTCAAGGTGGGGCACCCGCCGACGGAGCGCACGAAATGTCTCGGTGAGCCGATCCGGATGTTCCTCGGCCAGATACTGAATGACATTGGCCACATTGTCTCCGGATGCCGAGATTCGTCGATGGGGTCCAGCTTCCGGCTGCCCCTCTTCGCTGCCTGCCGTAAAGTAGTTCAGTCGCCACTCGATGATGAAGGTGCGAAGCGCTGCCACCCTCGGGTTGTCGGCGAGTTGCCCCAGTGCATTGACGGCGACGATGTCGGCGCCCGTTAAGCGGACCTGCCTTAGGCGTGGTCCGCTATCCCCCGCGGACTCGTCCCCGACGTAGCCGTCGCCCGCCTGGTAATCCAGCAGCCGCCTGGTGGGCGTGGACAGCGATTCACGGTGTTCCATCCACTCTTCGGCAACCGCGAGAGAGCCGTTATCCTGCTGTATCGCCAGATGGTAAGCGATGGTGGATCGATCCGGCAGTTCCACGTCGAGTTCAATGACGACCGGCCCAGAAGAGCCTCGAGATAGAAGTTCTGCCGCTCGGCCCCGGCGGTCCCACGCAGAGCGAAGCCCGGACTCGAAGCACTCGGCAAGGAATGCAAGTACGTCGAACAGAGTGGACTTGCCGCTTCCGTTCGGTCCTACCAGAACCGTGAGCGGTGTGAGTTCGTGGAACGATACGTTCCTCAGCGAACGAAAGTTCTGGACCCTCAGGCCCAGAAGTCGCGTCCGCCCAGGTGCTGTAGTGGTCTCTCTATTCACGGTGGTCCGAAGATGGTTCAGCGTCTACTCGGTGGTCTTACCACGAGTCGGCCTGATCTGCCCCGGAGGCTCGTGACTGCACAGCCAGACTCGCTCTGAACCGTTGTAGCGGCTGGCGATTCGCTTCACCCGGCGGCGGCGATGAGGTGGCGGAGGGCTGCAGATTGGGAGTCGCGGCCATTGAGCTGGGTGTCGTTCCAGGCGGCGACGATTTCGCGGGAGGGCCAGACCAACACGCCCCGCTTGCCGCCGTGCCCCAGGCAGGCGTAACACTCTGCGGGCAGCCCTTCCCAATGGCGTTTCCCGCTCCGATCCACCCCATTGGTCCACCAGAGGAAGCTGTAGCTGCCGTGGTGGTCGGTCTGGTTGTCGGGCACTTTCTGGGAGCCCAGGGTGCGTTGGACCGACAGCATCTCCGCCGGATCCATTCCGGCGCGCGGGAGCGAGTTCGGGTGAGGCGAGGTGAGAATGGTCTGCACGAGTTCCGGCTTCAGGAGCGTCTGGTTTTTCCACCGACCGCCGCGCATGTAGAGCAGTCCGAAGCGGCACAGGTCGCGCACCGAGGCGCGGATACGGCCCTGACGGGCGCCGATCCCGAACGAGATCATGCTGAGCGGGTCCTGGCATTGAAGGGGTGCGGTGAGTAGAGGGCGGAGCACGTCGTCGTCGACTCGTTCCGGGGTCGTGCCGTAGAGCTTCAGGAACAGGCAGTCCCAGAAGAGCGCGATCTGAAAGTCGTTGTAGTCGAACGCGCCGCCCGGGGCCTCCCGCACCCCGTAGCACGAGGTCTGGGTGGCCAGGTGACGCCAGGTGATCGAGCGGTCCTTGTGCCCGAGCGCGGCGTTGAGAGTCGCGAGGCGAGGTTCCCACTTCAGCACCGGCTCATCCAGGGACTTCAGACGCCCGTCCTGAAGCGCTCGAAAGAGGAAGTGCCCGAACCACGGTTTGCATGCGGATGCAATGTCGATCGGCTTCCACGTCTCTCCCCACGAATAGACCGCCTGACCTGCCCGAGTCACCCAACCGTGACCGGCGCAGGCGTCTCGGAAGCGATCCAGCGCCGATGCGTTGAGTCCCAACTCCGCCGGTTCTCGGCGCGACCAATCGGCCCCGGGGTAGACGCTCTCGGCATGCGAGGGGCGGGCGGCTGCGGCCAGGGCGACGGAAGCGATCCACTGTCTGCGTTGGAGCATGAAGCGCCTCCAGGAAGGAACAATCGCAGATCCGGGCTCAGGAAGAGGTCCCGGAACCGAGGGGAGATTTGGGATCGGTGGTCTGAAGTACCCTCCCCATCCACAGATGGATCTCGCCACCTGGGCGTTGGACGAAGGGCGGCGGTTTCCCTGTGTCGAACGATACAGAAGTGACGGGGGTTCGACTCGGCAGAGAAGCCGGGCTGGATGGCCCCCGAGTTCTCGAAGAGAGGCCCCAAGCGCCATGGCGAAACAGACTCGACGCGAGCTGCTCCTGGACGCAATGTTCACCACCACCGTGGCAGCCACCGCTGTCTCGGCGCGGGAAGCATTTGCCCAGGGTCAGCAGCCGTCCGGCCGAAAGCTCGGCCCCAACGATCAGATTCGGATCGCGGTGATCGGTGTTAATGGCCGCGGTCGCGACCACATCTCGGGCTACACCCGGATGAACGATGTCACCATCGCCGCCATCTGCGATGTGGATCCCGCGGCGGCGCAGCGCGCGATGTCGCTGGTCACCTCCAAGGGCAAGCCGGCGCCCGCTTACGTTCAGGATCTCCGCAAGGTCATCGACGACCCCAACATCGACGCGGTCTCCATCGCGACGCCGAACCATTGGCACTCGCTCGCCGCCATTTGGGCGCTCCAGGCGGGCAAAGATGTCTATGTGGAGAAGCCCGTGAGCCACAACGTCCATGAAGGACGCGTGATGGTCGACACCGCTCGGAAGTACAAGCGGATCTGTCAGGCCGGAACCCAATGCCGTTCCATGGCGGGCAGCATTCAGGCGATCGAATACATCCGCGCCGGCAAAATCGGCAAGGTTCAGGTTGCACGCGGCCTCTGCTACAAGACCCGAAACAGCATTGGGAAGGTCGGCAAGGGCGACATTCCCCAGGGCCTGGATTACAACCTCTGGTGCGGACCTGCCCCGATGAAGCCCCTCACCCGTGCGCGGCTCCACTATGATTGGCACTGGGTGTGGGACACCGGCAACGGCGATCTCGGAAACCAGGGCATCCATCAGATGGACGTGGCGCGCTGGGGCCTCGGCAAGGATGGGCTCCCCAAGAACGTGATCGGCTACGGCGGCCGCCTCGGCTACGAAGATGACGGCGAGACGCCCAACACGCACGTCGCGCTCTTCGACTACGACGACGCCACGCTGATCTTCGAGACCCGCGGGCTGAAGACCGAAGACTACCGCCAGGCGAGAGTCGGCAACGTGTTCCACGGCACGGATGGCTACGTCGTGCTCACCTCTTACAGCGGTGGCCTCGCGTTCGACAAGAACGGCGTCCAGGTGGCCAAATTCGAAGGCGGCGGCGACCACTACCGCAACTTCATCGACGCGATGCGCAGTCGCAAGATGGAAGACCTCCGCGGCGAGGTCAACGAGGGGCACCTCTCCAGCGCCCTGTGCCACCTCGGCAACATCTCCTACGTGCTGGGTGAATCCTCGTCGTTCAGCAGCGTGCCCTCCACCATGGAAGGCAACGAGTGGGCGCACGAGACCTACGAGCGCTTCAAGGCGCACCTCGCCGGGAACGGCGTGGATATGCAGGGCAGCACCTACAAGCTGGGACCGAAGCTCACGATCAACCCGAAGAAAGAGAACTTCGGCAAGAATCGCGAAGCCAATCGGCTCCTCACCCGCGAATACCGCAAAGGGTTCGAGGTTCCGGAAAAGGCTTAGGGATTGGGCGGACGCCTGTTGTTGAACGAAAAGCGACGACAGGCGTCCAACTTATTAGCTGCTGTCGAGCGACAATAAAGTAACAATCGGCTCTGAGCCATCCGCTCTGGGAGCGACCCTTCCCGTGCTTCTCTCGCTCTTTGGTCAACCGGACCCCGACAGCACCCTGGTCAATGCGGCTCGAGGTGGCGACGTGCGCGCCTTCGATGCCCTGGTTCACCGCTACCATGGCCGGGTGCGGCAGTTCGTTCGATCTCGTCTCGACTCCGCCATCGACTCCGACGATGTCATCCAGGACGTGTTCGTGTCGGCCTGGAAGGAACTCCCGGGCTTTCGGGGCCGATCTCGATTCAAGACCTGGCTTTTCGGGATCGCCTTGCACCGCTGTGCCGATGCCTGGCGAAAACACCAGCGACTTCGGGCTCTTCTGGGCGAGATGGAAGTTCCCTTCGACTCCTGGCCGGAAGACACCTGGGGAGACAACCCGGAGGGATGGCCTGCCGCGGTCATCGAGCGTACGGAGTTGCGACGTCACCTGGGGCGCCTTTCCGAGGCGGAGCGACAGGTTCTGGAGCTGTACTACTACGCCGAATTGAACATGCCGGAGATCTCTGCGCTGCTGGAGATCAACCTCTCCACGCTCAAGTACCGCTTCTACCAGGCCCACCGGAATCTTCGACGGCACCTCGAGGAACCGGTGGAATCGCCGGTCGGAGCCCCTGCGTCGAGGGCCCGGAAATGAAGTGCCGGCACTGGCAGCAGACGTTGTTTCTTCACGCCCATGGCCAGTTGGGGGGCTTCCCACGGCTCCTGGTGGATTCGCACCTGCAGGGATGTGACAACTGTCGGGCTCAGTGGGCCCGGTGGGTGGTGGAGCGGGAGCGGCTGCAGCGCGCCCTCCAGCCGGCTCCCGGATCGGACCGTGAGGCAAGCGCCTCGATCCAACAGGTGGCGGCAGCTATCCGGGCCGAGGCGATGGTCAATCCTGCTTCCCCCAAGGTTTCCCCGAGGGGGGCGCCGGACTCGGCCCGTGGAAGGCAGCGCGTCACGCTGATCCTGGGAGCGGCCCTAGCGGCCCTTGCGTTTGCGGCGACGGCTTCAGTGGTCGAGCCGGGACTTCGTCAGGCCGGGATTTTGCCGCGCAGCAAGTTCTCCGGAGTTTCCAGTCCCTTTGGGATCGGCGGCAAGGATTGTGGCGACGTCGGACCTCCCGGGCTCACGGTTCCGGCGCCTGCCGGAATGTTCGGCACGGTGACCAACATCGGCCGAGCGGGGAATCGAAAGCCCACCGGGACCGGCCCGGCCGCAGCCGCCCCCGTCTGCGATCAGTGCCCGAACTGCGCGCGTAAGCAGGCGGGCGGGCCGACTGCAGCCGTGCCTGCGGTGATGGAGTGCAAGCACCCCGGCTCCGGGACGACGGCGCCGGCCGCCGCCCCGCAGGCGGTCCCGGTTACGACAGGGAATTAACGGCGGTCAGCAGCGCGTGGAGGTAGCCGGTCGTCCAGGCGCGGCCGCGATGGCCCCATCGCGTATCGTTGACCATGCGCGGCACGTGGTCGTCGATGATGAAGCCCTTGAAACCGACCTCTTTCAGGGTCTTCATCACGGCGACCGGATCCACATTGCCGTCGCCCAGGAAGACTTCCACGAAGTCGTCCGCTTTCCCGACCACGTCGCGGAAGTGGATGTAGAAGAGCTTCCCTCGCTCGCCGAACCAGCGGATCGACTCGAGAACGCCGTCTCCGCCGCGCATTTCCGACCAGCACCCGTGGCAGTAATCGAGCCCGTGCATCGGACTGTCATGCACGGTCATGGCGCGCTGGAAGTTCTCGAAGTTTCGGAAGAGACGGGGAATTCCGCCGAGCGATTCCACCGGCGGGTCATCCGGGTGGAGCGCCATCCGAACACCGACTTCTTCGCAAACAGGCAGCATTCGCTCCAGATACCAATCGTAGTTGGCCCAGAGTTCGTCCTCGGAGTAAACACGACCGTGCGTGAGTTTGCTCTGGTCGGCCTCACTTAGGTTGAACCCTGTGCTCAGCGCCCCGCCCCGTACGGGAGCCTCCCAGGCCGTGCGCCACACGCTGTTCGGCATCCAGTGATACCCGAGAATCGGGATGCCGGCCCTGCCCATGTTACGAACGGTGGCCTGCATGTTCTCTAGCTGGCGATCGCGCTCGGGAGTACCGAGCATGATCTGGTCGTAGAACTTCACCGGCACGTTTTCGAGGGCCACGAGTCGGAGTCCGGCGGCTTCCGCGCGTTCTCGCCACGCGAGCAGGTCTTCGTACTCCCAGCGCTCATCCCCCGGTAGTTTGGGGGTGTTCAGCAGCACATCGTCGCAGCCGCACTGCTTCACAAACGCGAGTTGCTCATCGGTCAACTCGTTGAACTGCCCGAGCGCGATGCGCATGGGCAGGGCATCCAGATCAATCACCCTTGAACTCCCGAAGCGGGACCCATCATTGAAGTCCCGTGCTCCCGTCACAGTTTCCCACCGGCAGCGAGGATCCTTCCCACGCACTGCTGCAACGGTTTCCGACGGCATGCGAGCCCTGCGAGTTCAAGGTCAGGTGGTGGGTCGTCCGATCGCGAAGAGGTGCTGTACGCCGCGGATGAAGAGCTGGCCGGGTGCGACTGCGGGGGATGCGTAGGTCTCCTCGCCCAGTTCGTTGGTGGCCAACACCTCGTAACTCTTCGAGGCGCGAACCACGGTAGCGATTCCCCGGTCCGCAAGGAAATAGACCCGATCGCCGCTGGTGATCAAAGAGGCGCTGTGCCCACCGCTCCCGAGCCGTTCGTACCAGTGCAGGTCGCCGGTCTCAGCGTTGATGCAGCTTGCGAATCCGCTGTCGGAGACGATGAAGAACAGGTTCCCCACCAGCACGGGCGCCGGCACGTAGGAGCAACCCTTTCGCGTGCGCCACACGATCTGCTCCTCGGTAATCCGTCCTGCCCCGTCCGGCTTCAAGGCGATGATGTGGCGATCCGGATAGCCGGTGGTGATGAACAGCAGTTTCCCGTCAAACACCGGCGCCGCCACAAACTGCTCCGTGGGGCCGTCGAGCATCCACTGTTCTCGTCCGGTTTCGGGGTCGTACGCTGCGACGCATTTGCTGCCGGACATCATCAGGAGCGGCTTCCCGTTCAGGGTGCGAATGATGGGGGTGCAATAACTCCGAGTGTTGTTGGGACGGTTGGTCTTCCAGAGGGTCTTACCGGTCTTGCGATCGAGAGCGGTGAGGTACCCCGGACCGTCGTGATCCCCGTTCAGGATGATGGAGTTCTTGAAGGGGACCGGGCTGGTCGAGAAACCATGTTTGCTCGCGAAGACTCCCGGCCGCGCCTCCCACAGCCGATTGCCGCCGTGATCGTAGGCCGCCACGAACATCTCCTCCCGGTCGAGGAATGGTACGTAGACCCGATCCCGATCGACCAGGGGGGTACTCGAAGCATAGCTGTTCAGGCGGTGGATCTGCTCGAGGGGTGACTTCAGCACCGTGCGCTGCCAGAGGGTCCGGCCGTTTCGGCGGTCGAGGCAGATCAGGACGCGCTCTTCCCGATCCTCGAGGGCGGCCGGCACAAAGATCCGATTGCCCCAGATCACGGGTGAGGCATGCCCGCGGCCGGGAAGGGGAGTCTTCCATTCGAGGTTTTGTGACCCACTCCAGGAGGCCGGCAGATCGGCCGAGGCGCAGCTTCCATCACCTCGCGGCCCGCGATAGCCCGACCAGTATTCCTCATCGGCTGCGTACGCAGGGATGGCCGCAGCGGCGGTGGCCACGAGCAGTGAGCGTCGATCCAGTGTCGGCATCAATTCACCCCAGACGACCGGGAGGCGGCAATGCAGGCTCCCCGCGATTCTGTTGTCAGCAAGTTCATTCGACGCACCCGGAGCCTCCCGGTTTCGGCGTCATCGGGGTCGAGCCATCGGCGTCACCGGCGACGGGTTCCACCCGCATCCGGCCCGCGTCATGGACGCGGGTTAGCTTCCGAATGCGGGCGGTGTCCCGGACGTCAGGGGTTCGGATCCGAACTGAGATCCAGGGAGATCCACGTATCTTCATCCGCCGAGTGGCGCACGCAGTTTCGTCCTCCCGCCTTGGCACTGTAGAGCGCGCGATCGCATGCTTCGATGAGACTGGTCGGGTCCCCATTACGTTTGGGGGTCTCGGTGGTCACGCCGACGCTGATCGAGATGTACGAACCGGCCAGATTCTTCGGATGTACGATCCGGAGCGAAAGAACCCCGTGCCGCAGTCGCTCCGCGATGTGACGGGCGCCCGTCTCATCGGTATTGGGAAGGATGACCATGAACTCTTCACCGCCGTATCTCGCCACGAGATCGGGCGCTCGAAACACGTGTGCGGAGAGGACGCCGGCAACGCTCCGAAGGCACTCGTCTCCAGCTGGGTGACCGAAATGGTCGTTGTACTGCTTGAAGTAGTCGATATCCGCCATGACGATGGAGATCGGCAGGCCTTCCCGAGCGGATCGACGATACTCTCGAACGAGGTGGTCATCGGCCTTACGTCGGTTGGCGATGCCGGTGAGGGCGTCGGATGCGGCCTGCATGGAAAGCGCGGAGTTCACATCCTCCAGCCTTCTCTGAGCCACAACCAGACTCTCCTCCCGCGCCTTGCGCTCCTCCGTCTCGTTCTTCAGTCGGAGCGCCTGACGGATCCGCGCCCCCAGCACCACCTGAGACGTCGGCTTGGTGATGTAATCCCACGCGCCGGCTTCAAACGCCGCCTCGAGTTGCTCATCCTGACCGACTGCCGTCACCATCAGGATCGGAAGATCGGCCAGCTCAGGGCTGGAGCGGATGCGCCGGCAGACTTCGATCCCATCCATATCCGGTAAGACGATATCGAGCAGCACGAGATCGATGCCGGAACCAGGTGAAGCCGAACGGGTGCGGCGCTGGGATGGATCGATGCCGAGCAGTGCCAGAGCGGCTTCCCCAGACTCCGCTTCGACGGAGTCTGGAAAACCGGAACTTTTCAATTGTCCCAGAAGCACCCGTCGGGTAACTTCCGAGTCTTCAACAACAAGGATGGCCAATGGCGGCTCGGTTCGTCGAACAACGTGGGGGAGAAGGAAACGCTAGCCCTCTCCGCCTCCGGACGAAACGCGTGTTGGGGAAGGCATACGCGGTACGGGGGGACTTCTCGGAGGGTCATTGAGTGAAAGCACGAGACCTGGATCGTGAGCGATGGGGAAGGCGCCCTCACGCTTGACGGCAGTGCCCAGGGCGAAAAACTCCAGCACGTGACTGTTCCAACCATAGTTGCACTGCTGGACATCCACGCCCACAATGCCGTCTGCCTCCACGCTTTCAGCTTCAGTCTGTAATCGTTCGAGCGCCAACTCTCGGGCAGTGTAGAGCGCCTGAGTGTAGTTCGCCATCTCCACGTTCTGTCCGAACTGCGAAAGCGCCTGCCGAAAACCCCGGTGGGCGACGTGGTACACGCAGTTTCCCATGGCGAGTTCCACCGGTCGGGCACGAGTTCTCAAGAGCGTCCAGAACTCCTGTCCGGAGAGATCCGAGGTGAAGGGCCGGCCGCTGGGTTTTCGGAAGTTGCGCGTTCGATCGAGGGCACGCACGGCGGTGCCCAACGCAGTGAATTCCGCCATGCCTACAGCCCACGTCTGCTGACCCATCTCGAGCCTCACCCCCACCACCCCATCGGCATCGAGCAGAGCCGCCTCTTCTTCCATGCGGGCCATCGCATTCTCACGCGCGTGATAGAGCGCCTGTGTCAGGACGTCTAGCTCGTAATTCTGGAAAGGCTGGATGGTCCACTGGATACCTATATGGTAGAACGACGACCCCATCACGAATCCCAAGGGCTCAAATCCCGCTTGCTCCAACAAATAGTACTCGTTGACGGAAAGGTCGCTCGTGAAGAACCGCGGATGCTGGCCCGGCTCCGATCGCATCGCACTGAGGCGCTGCCGGGCGCCCTCCGGGATGTCTCGGTTTCCGCGCATCAGCAGGGTCCTCCGTCCCTCAAAACCCGTCGGAGCGCATTCAGCGCCTGCTGATTCAGAGTTGCCGCCTCTTCCAGGCGCGCTACGATCTCGGCGATCCAGAGATCCATGGGCAACTCCTTCGTCTGAAGCACAATCCCCCGCTTGGAGAGCGATCTCCTCGCTTTGGGGGAGCCGTCAGACGTGCAGTCCATCGTGAACAGATCATCCCCCAGTTGAATCCGCAGTTCCCGGATGGGACGGCGCCGGGAGAGTGAAAAGCCGCCCCGGACGATCTGAACGCTCTCCGGAAACGAACTCACCAGCAGTGTCGCCAGGTCCTCCACAAACCGGCGCTGATCCGCTGCGTAGCTCCGCGTGAGCGCTGCTGCAACCCCGAGGCGCAACCACTCTTCTTGCTCATCCATCCAAAGCGTTCCCTTGTCTGTCGGAACGACCGCCGCACTCCAGTTTGCTCGAGCGTCCCCCGAGTCCGCGCTATCTCTGGGAAGGCGCCGGCTTCCACTCCCACACGACTTCCCCCTGGAAGTTGCGCAGCGTGATCTGCTGCAGCACGATAACCCCGGCGCCCGCGGCAGGGTCCAGCCTGATGGCTGTAACGGGGTGCATCGGTGAGAATTCTAACCGGTAGCTGTGAGGCATCGCGTCATGGATGACCTCGACCGGCCGGCTCCGCTCTCGGAAGAACGGCGGACTCACACCCTCCTCCCGCCAGAAGAATTGGCCTGCCCCCCGTGCAGTCGACGACATCCGGATCTCGATAGCGAACGGACCCGCCGGGATACTTCGATCGAGCGCCACCGTGAGGTAGGGATCGGCGCCGGTGGAGTCGATCCGAAGCCCGGCGGCCGTTTGTTGGAGCGTGCAGTCTCTCGAGGGGCTCCAGCCGAGAACCGGCGCCCCACCTCCGGGCCGCCGCCCACCGCCGGCCGGCGGAGCCGGATCTTCCGCGCGGGCGTTCGAATCGAAGGCCGGGTTCGCGTCCGGGGTCAGCGCCCCGGTGACAGCGAGAAACTCGCTGATCATCGCATCCAGCTTCCGCACCCGAGCCGGCTCCCGGTCGGCCAGGTTCCGGGTCTCACCGATGTCCTGGTCCAGATTGTAGAGCTCGAAGCGGTCCTTCTGACCTTCGCCGTCGTGGTGGAGACGGATCAGCTTCCACTTGCCTTCGCGAACCCAGGTTCCGGGAATGGCGCCGGTCGCCGGGGTGTAATGCGGGAAGAAGCAGAACAGCGACTTGCGAGGCGTTCCGCGTTCGAGGAGCGCCGGAACCTGAGAGAGACCGTCGAATAGCTGCCCTGCGGAGGCTTTTGCGCCGGTCATTTCAAGGAGCGTCGGGTGCCAGTCGACGCTCGACAGGAATGCGCTGCTTCGGCTGCCGGGACGTACCCGGCCAGGCCACACCACGACACAGGGCTCCCGTGTGCCGCCCTCGTAGAGCGTTGCCTTACCGCCGCGGAGCGGGGCGTTGCTCGTGACGGGAGCCTCATACTGCGCGGCCAACTGCTGGCCCCGCCAGTGGACCCCGCCATTGTCTGAAAAGAAAACGATGATGGTGTCGCGAGTGAGGCCCTCTTCCTCCAGGGTCTGCATCAGCGTCCCCACCGCGGCATCCAGTCGCTCGACCATGGCGGCGTAAACGGGATTGCGCTGAGAGTTGCCGGAATCCACGCGTTTTGCGTGATGGGCTACTCGGTCCGGTGGTGCATCCCACGGAGAGTGGACGGAGAACGACCAGTAGTTCAGAAAGAACGGTCGCTCTTTGTTTCGGCGGATGAAAGCGGCGGCTTCCTGGGCCATCCGGTCTTCAATGTGATCCCCCGTCTTGCCAGGCCCCACGGGAGGCTTCACGAAGCGCCAGGGCGCCAGGTAGCCCCCGGCCGGCCCGGGACCGGCGAAGTGAGGCATATCCTCATCGAATCCCTGATGAAGCGGATCGAACGGTTCCGGTCCGAGGTGCCACTTCCCGAAATGCGCCGTCGAGTAGCCGGCGGTCTTCAGGTTCTCGGCGAGGGTGACATGGGAGAGACTGAGGCGTGTCGCGCTGACCTGCTGTCGGGCACGGTGGGTAGGTTGTCCCCGCGCGATCAGGCTTGCCTCCATTCGCTCTTCCGGCAGGTGGCACACCGGCGCAGTGATCCCGATTCGGGCCGGATACAATCCGGTGAGGATGCTCGCCCTCGTCGGGGAGCAGAGCGGGTTGGCTGCGTAGGCGTTGTCGAAGCGCATCCCCCGGGATGCGAGTTTCTCGATGTTCGGTGTCTGCAGATAGGTGCTGCCGTAGAGCGACGTGTCTCGCCATCCCAGGTCATCCGCGAGAATGAAGACGACATTCGGCTTCCGCTGCTGGACCGCGCCCGAGGCCATCGACGTCAGGAGCGCCGCGCTCACGAGGGCCACAAGCGTTCGGGCGGCAGTCTTCACGAACTGTCTCCCCACACCGCGGGGTTCTTGAAGCCTGCCGGGCGAGGGCGACTCCGCGGCGGCGCTGCCTGGGCCGCGAGTTTCTCCAGCGCGTCACGCAGTTCTTTGAGCTTGTCGGGTCTGGATGCCGCCAGATTGTTCTTTTCATACGGGTCGTCCGCGAGGTTGAACAGCTCCGGGCATGGAGCAACCCCGACCACCCGTCGTCGGCGCTGCGGAGTCGGCACTTCAGCGCCCTCTCCATCCATCCCGGCGCCTCCCGCGCCGTTGACCACCAGCTTCCAATCACCCACACGCACGGCGCCGGCGTTGGGGGTGGTGTTCAGCAGGATCGGTCGAACATCGAGGGACTTGCCGTCGGCGAGTGCGCTCCAGACGTCCCGGCCGTCGAGAGGAAGCGGTTGCTCAGTCTTTGCGCCGGCCAGTCGCAGTAGAGTCGGGTACCAGTCCACCATGTGAAAGGGCTGCTCCACCGTGGACTTGGCTCGAATCTTGCCGGGCCACGACGCACACGCACAGACCCGTACACCGCCTTCGTAGAGGGTGCCCTTGCCGGCACGGAACGGGCCGTTGCTGGTTACCCGCCCCGGAGACGGGCCGCCATTGTCGCTGGAGAAGATGACCAGCGTGTTCTTTCGCATCCCGCTCTCTTCGAGTGCGGCCAGGATCTTGCCGACGGCCCCGTCCATCGCCTTGAGCATGCCCGCGTAGGTTCGTCGCGGCTCGGGCACGTCGGCGAACTCTTGCTTGTAGTTCTCCGGGACCTGATGCGGCGCGTGTACGGCGTTGAACGGAACATAGAGGAAGAGCGGTCGCCTCCGATCCCGCTCTCGGATCCGTCTCACGGCTTCGGCGCCCAACAGGTGCGTGGAGTAGCCCTCGTCTCTCGCAGCGCGATCGTCGCGGTGCCAGTCAAAGCCCCCGTCCCGTTCGTGGGTGTAGTAGTCGAGGGCTCCGTTGTAGTGCCCGTACTGGTGTTCGAAGCCGCGGCGCGTGGGCAGGTATGCCGGCTGGAAGTGGCCGAGATGCCATTTGCCGACGATGGCCGTTTCGTAGCCCGCTTCGCGCAGCGCCTGCGGCAGCGTTCGTTCCTCGAGCGGTAGCCCGTACTGGGCCCAGGGGCGAACTACGCCGACCTGAAGTCCGTGCCGCATGGGGTAGCGGCCGGTCATCAGAGCGGCGCGAGTCGGGGAGCAGACCGGTTGAACGTAGAACTGGGCGAGCCGGGCTCCTGACGCCGCGAGCCCATCCAGGTTTGGCGTCTTCAAGTTGCCGCCTTCCCACCCGACATCGGCTCGACCGAGATCGTCGGCCAGGAGAAGGAGAATATTGGGTCGTTCGGGCTTCGGCTTCTCTTGCGCCCTGCCCTCAACGCCAACGGTCAGCGAGGCCAAAGCCCACGCGCCGAGCCAGAGTTTCCAACCCTTCATGTGTCCAATCTCCCGGCCGCCAGGTCAAGCCTGGTCCCGATTGAGGATCGATCAGATCTTGTGCATCGGCAACTTCCAGGGTTTGCGGTACTCCCGGTAGTACGATTGGGTATCGCGGCCGGCTTTGCCGACCAGATCCATCTTCTCTTTGTTCCATCTCACGGTCTCCTCGGCGAGGTAGGAGACGTTTGCGAGGTGGCAGACGATGGTGGTCTGCGCCATGGACGCGAGGTTCGAGCGCGGCTGCTCTCGAGACTTCATACAGTCCAGGAAGTTCTGCCAATGATCGTTGGTCCGCTCTGCGGGTGGGGCTTCCAGTTCCTTGCCGGCCGGATCCAACACCTTCCATCCGCCGCGCCACACACGCACGGTTCGCCCGTCGGCGCCGATGAACTCAGTGCCCTGGTCGGGAAGGCCGGGGTGATCCTGGCCGGTGTGCCAGTGCATCACGTAGTCGGGATCCTTGAAGCGGAAGAGAGTCTGGACCGTATCGGGAGCGGTCCGGTCATCGTCTGGGAAGGAGTACTTGCCGCCGTAGCTGGTGACTTCAACGGGCATCGGGATGTCGGTGGTCTGCGACATTCCGAGGAGTGCGATGTCCATCATGTGGACACCCCAGTCCCCGGTCATTCCGGTGCCGTAGTTCAGGAACCAGCGCCAGTTGTAGTGGTTGCGGTTGGCGGAGTACGGCAGCAGTTCAGCCGGGCCCGTCCAGAAGTCGTAGTCGAGGCTGGAGGGCGGTGTGGTGACCGCGACCTTGCCGACTTTGGCCGAGTCGGTCTTCCACGCCCGGGTCTGCACGATTTTGCCCAGTTTGCCGGAGCGAACGTAGGCGAGTGCGTCGGTGAACTCCCTCGTGCTGCGCTGCCATGTGCCGACCTGCACGATTCGTTTGAACTTCTTCACCGCCGCGTCCATGGCGCGGGCCTCGGTGATGTCGTGGGAGATCGGCTTTTCGCAGTAGGCGTCTTTGCCGGCCTCGCAGGCGTAGATCAGGGGCAGGGCATGCCAGTGGTCGGGAGTGGCAATGACCACGGCATCGATGTCCTTGCGCTCCAGCAGCTTGCGGAAGTCTTTGTAGAGCGCCGGTCGCCTGCCGTACTTCTTCTCCACCCGATCGGCGTCGGCCGGGAGACGCGCTTCGTCCACATCGCACAGCGCGGCGATCTCGACTTCCGGTTTCGCCATGAACCGCTGCATGTTCGCGCTGCCCATGCCCTGGCAGCCGATCACCGCCATCACAATGCGATCGTTGGCTCCGGGCCGGCCGTTTTGTGCCAGCGCTCTCTGGGTCGGGATGACCGACAACCCCAGTCCCGCGGTCCCGGCTCGCCGAAGCACTTCTCGGCGTGAGACTCCGCTTTCCGAACTCGACTCTGTTTTCGACATGAAAGCTTCCCCCAACAGCCGCATCCGCGCGGCCCGTTCCCTGTCACGTTCGCCGCCGTCGGGGGGAGCGCCTTCAGATTAGAGTACCGCTGCATTGGACCCCGGTTCGGAGCCCGGGGGATGAGCGGGCTCGGCGCCGGTAATCGTTTCCGACTCCTCCTCCGCGCCCGCAGGTTCGGGATCGGGGATGTCGCTCCCGGCGGTCGTGGCGACGGGGTCGTCGCTCACTGCCTCGGAGCCCGGCAGCCGGAACTCCAGGATCTGGTGGAGGTGGAACGCCGGCACGTGTACGGAAGCCCGACGGCCGTCCCAGGTGACGTTGAGAGGGAACTCTCCCGGCTGGACGAACACGGCTTGCGGCTCTGCGGGCAGGCAAACCGACAACCGGAAGGGCGCCTCGGCCGGCACCGCTTCGATGAAGGCACTATTCTGGGCCAGGCTCTTTCCCGGATTGTGGTTGACCATGTGAACGAGCACTCGGGCGCCGAGATGGCGCAGCGTCAGCTCTACGGTGGTGGGGGCATCGGTTTCCAACGCCGGTTCGGGGAGTGCCTGCGACAGAACTTCGCGGAGGAGTTCCCGCAGGCCGGGATACTGGCTGCGATGGTACGCGGTGAAGAAGTCTGCCGCGATGTACCAGGCCTCCCCCTCACCCCAGCGGTTTCGGGAAACAGCGGGGTAGCCGCTCGGCTCGGGGTGACGTTCGTTGCCGGACTCCAGCAGCCGGTAGATCGTGTCAGCCCCGTACAACCCGACCTCAACCACCGGCGCCGAGAGCTTCACGGGCGCGCCCGCAGTCTCGAACCAGGCCTCGCTGCGCCGGCGGCCGGTCCAGCGAATGCCCAGCACCTCTTCCATCGCGAAGGTCGGGATCGCCTCGAGCACCCTCGGGGAGACGCGGCCCGTGGCGAGCAGGCGACCCCCGTGCCGCACCCACTCCGTGATCCACTCGTCGAGATCCGGTCGGAGCACGATCTGCTCCGGCAGGACGAGGAACTGATACTCGTGGAGAGACTTGAGCAGCGCATCTTCGTTCAGGATGTCGCAGGGGACGTGCAATTCTGTGAGCGCCTGGTGGGCCCCTCGGATCCGATCGAGCGACGGGCCGGGGTCGTATAGACCGTTACCGGTCGCCTCGTGAGTTGCGTCGGAGTGAAGTATTGCGGCTCGCGCGGCGGACTGCGATCCGACCAGCCACTCTCGTCGAGCGCGGGCGAAGCCGGACGCCATGGCAAGAGCGGGCGTCTCGCTCGGGCGCAGCGTGCCGTCCCGATCCGCCGTCACCCAGAGGGTCAGACGGCCTCCGTTGGAGAGGATCACGGCGCCGTCTTGCAGGAGGTGGTCGGTGGTTTTCGGATAAACCGGCAGCGCCGGGAGCGAGCCGGCAGCCCAGGGGCGGGCGCTGCAGCGGTTCCACACGGCGAGATCGAAGGGTCGGTTGCGCCCGGCAAGCGCTCTCGACTCCAGCGATGCCTGCCGTGCCGCGAAGGCCGGGGAAAGGTCCCAGGTGAGTCGCGCGAAGTCCGTCGCCGGCTCCTCGGCTTGATGCGAAGCGTGCGCTCCGTTGCTGGCGAAGACGATACCGGGCTGGCGGTCATCGAGGTATCGGGCGACTCGACTGAGGTAGCGCTGGAAGCTCTCCCGATGGAACTTCAGCCAGTCATTCCAAACCGAGTCGGAGGCATCCACCGGTGCGGACCGCTCGTGCATCATCTGGAACTCGGACTCGCAAACCGTGCAGTAGCAGGGGCTCACGGTCAAGTTCTCGTGATCCATCACGATGCCGTCGGGCCGATAGCGCTCGATCAACTCATCCAGTTGCGGAAGAAGCATCTCCTCGACATAGCCGGAGTTGGGGCAGAGCGCCTGATTTCGATAGGCCATGCGACTGCTCGTCAGTCGCTGCCACTCCGATCGCCAGTAGGACGCTTGCAGGTCGATCAGCCCGCTGTACCCGAGCACAAATCGAATGTCCAGGTGCGCCGCAGCCTCCTGGTAAACCGAAAGCGGGTCGAACCAGGGATTGTCTTCGATGGCGGGCCATCGGTTCCCATGGCGCGTGGCGAACGGGACATACCCGGCGGACCCTTTGGCCGTCACCTGAAGCGCATCGGGTCTCACCTGCTCCAGGAGAAGTTTGATCTCTTCCGCATCCGGTCCCGCGGTGAGCCCGGGCTCCGCGGCGCCGGACCAGGAGTGTTCAATCGCGAGCAGCAGGACGGCGTCATCGTACCAGGTTGGGGTGAGGGGCATGGGATCTTCCGGACCGCTGCGGGTCGATGGTGTCGTTCAATGCGTTTTCAGGTTGGAGACGGGTCGCTTGCCGGTTGGATGGCCGGCGAGCCCGAGTCTTCCGATAGGCGAGGACGGCTCTGCGAACTACGGCACGGTCGAAGCATAGACCAAACCGGAGGTGAGGAGAAGTCGTAGGCGCGATGGAGGGCGGGCTACAGCGTCGTTTCTCTCGGATGTCATCGGTCCGCGCGCTGCGTTCGAACGGCGTGCGCGTTGGTGGGCCGCTGAGGAAGCGCTCGCTCGAGGCGGGTGGAGGGACGAAAGATCAGGAAGTACTGCCCCGCGCTCGCCTGCTCTCGGCGGTCCAACCGCCATCCGGCGGCGGCGGCTTCCGACCTCACGGCGCGCTCTGGGACCGAGTGTCCGATCGGAGCCGGCGTGGACGAGGGGATATCGGGGTCGAAGTCCACAATCGCCAGCCGAGTTTCGCTATGGGAATAGCGCCGAAGGGTGCGAAGGAACCGAATCGGGTTCCGCACTTCGTGGTAAACCGTCAGCAGGACGAGGCAATCCATTGGCGGGCCCGGAAGCCGGGGATCGTCTGGCGACCCCAGAATCACCTCGACATTGCCGAAACTTCGGAACCGCTCGAGCTCCGGGAGAAACTCGCGCTGAATCTCCTCGGAAACCACTCGCCCTGTAGGGCCGACTGCCCGGCTCAGGAGGGGAGTGAGGTATCCGACCCCCGCGCCGATGTCCGCCACCCGGTCTCCCGGCTGAATCCGCAGGGCGCCTACGAGCTTCTCGGGTCGCTGATGGAGATCTCGATGAGGCCCTCGAAGCAGCTCATCCGCCCGTCCCGGGGAGAACAGCGAGGAGGGGAGCCGCTCTCGAGGCGGATGGAGAGACTCCGTCATCGGGTGGCGAGCCCCACCTGCGAGGGTGGTCAGAAGCGCCGCGGCGATCCAGATCCTCACGGAGGCGCTACATGCCGTGTGTGTGAGGTGGCATCGAGGGGACGGGAATATTGCCCGCGATCCGACCGTCGGACGTGAGACGCGACGGCTGATGGGGGCGGCCGTCGACGATCACCCACTGCATCTGCCGGGCGGCCGAGAGGTCCTTCAGAGGATCCCCCGCAACCAGCAGCAGATCGGCCAGCTTTCCGGGTTCCACGCTCCCCAACTCGGTTTCCTTCCGGAGCGCCTGCGCGGCGCTACGGGTCGCGGCCTTCAGCACTTCCAGGTTCGACATGCCGCACTCGGTGAGGATGCGCATTTCGTGGTGAAACGCATAGCCCGGCGCAGACCACTTGACCGGACTGTCGGTGCCCACCAGGACTCGAGCCCCATAGCGCCTCGCTAGTCGAACGAACGACTTCATGGTGGCGAACTCGGAGTCGGTCTCCATGGGCCAGAACAACCTTCTCCAGAAGCGGGGAAGGCTGGGCGGCAACTGCTCGTAATCGGGGTCGGTCACCACTTCGGTGTCCGGGGGCCGGAAGGCTACCAGGGTCGGGTCGAACCAGACCTTGTTGACGCCGATCAACTCGGCCAATTGCTCGACTTCTTCCCGGGTGGCGCGTTCAGAAAAGAAGACATGTTCCACCCCATCCGCGCCGCTTTTCAGTGCGTCGGAGAGGTAGCGGGGATTCCACTGGTAGTCCCACGTAACGGCCAGGCCCCGGCGGTGGGCTGCCTCGATGGCGCCCCGAGCGGCGTCGGGCTCCAGGCGGCGATAAAGCTTGATAAGGTCGACTCCCTGATCCGCCAGCGACTCCACGGCGCTCTGGGCTTCGTCCGGCGTCTTCGCTGAGGGGCCTGGAAACCAGCTTGCCGCACGGGGGATCCCATCGAGCGGGGGACCCGATGCATAGAGTCGCGGCCCGATGCGTTTGCCTGAAAGGGCGTCGGCCCGATACTGCAGCACGCTTTTGAGCTTGTCGTCCGCACAGCCGAGGTCTCGGACCGTCGTGACGCCGTTTGCCAGGAAATAGGGCATCATCCCCGGGTGCACGCTGGAGTGGACGTGCATGTCGATGAATCCCGGTAGGAGCCACGACTCCGCGGGCGCCGTCAGCACCCGGGCCCCGGACGGGATCGGCCCCCCGGCTTTCCCAACCGACAGGATGCGATTACCGCGAATGAGGACCAGGGAGTCCCGTTGGGGCGCGCGCCCCGTTCCGTCCCAGAGGGTGGCGCCGCGAATCGCGAGCAGGTCCGACCGGGTGGGGCCAGACCAGACCGCCGTCAGGGTACGGGCAGCGTGAAGCGGCCCGGGATGGGTGATGAGCGCCAGGGTGAGCGCCGACGCGAGCGCGATGAAGGGTCGACGCATCTTGCTGTAGGTGGAACCGCCTAACGCGACATTCGGATCTTAACCGGAAAACCCCTTCACGACGTTCCCTTCGGGGACCCAACCACGGGAATAGGGGTTCGAGCACGTCGAGGCGAACAAAACAGCGGGTGATATTTCCCGGAGAACCGCGGGGCCATGGAGGCTCAAAATGACAACAGGAACGGACGGGGGCGGGTCCCTTTCGACGGCGCAGGCGCTGGTGTCACTTCTGAAGTGGGGAAGCAGGAACCTCGTCCACAACCTCGAGTTCATACCTGATGATCGGCTGACGTGGAAGCCCGCGCCCGATGCAAAGTCCGCGCTCGAAATCGTGCTGCACACCGCTGAGTCGCTTCGGGCGATGGAGCCCGTTCTCAGCGGCGGCGACTGGACTCCGAGCCCCCAGATTGCCGACAACCGGGATGACGCGGGTCGGCTCCTGCTCGCAGCCGCGGAGAGTTTTGCCGCCGCCTTGCTGCGGATGCCGGCGGACGGGCAAGATCGAGCGGTAGTGGTGGGCCGACGGCAGGTGCGGGTGCGGCTCTCGCGTGCGGCGGAGATGCCGGTGGCGGATGTCGTGCATCACCACGGGCAGATCGTCTACATCCAGACGTTGCTGGGAGACGGGGCCTATCATTTCATCCCCGAGCTGAACCCACCTGACTGAAGACACCGCCTCAGGAATCTCACCGCACTTCACGGCTACCAGGAGGGATGCGGCGGGGGAAATGTCTCAGAGGTGTTGCGCTTGCGCTACAACGATCTTGACCCGGTGTCCCTGACGTGAATCTCCGGGGCGGCGAGGACCGTCGTGGAACAAAAGTAGCGCGGGCGACTATCATGCAGGGGGATGCCCCCTCCAGTGGGGAATCCTCGTTTGCCCCCGATCCCTTAGCCCGTATGGGTCGGGCGGCGGTCCAGGAAGGACAGACCCCATGAACCGACGAAGAGCGTTCACCCTCATCGAACTACTCGTCGTTATTGCCATCATCGCAATCCTTGCTTCGATCCTCTTTCCCGTGTTCGCACGGGCCCGTGAAGCGGCCCGTAAGACCACCTGCATCTCCAACCTGAAGCAGATCGGCACTGCGCTGATGATGTACACCCAGGACTACGACGAGGTGTACGCGATCTGTAATCAGGAGGCGGACCGAATGCCGCGGCAGCAGCCGCACTCGTGGCTCGGGTCTGCGGGGCGGTTCCCTCATCTAGCAGATGTGGTGGGGCCCTACACCAAGAATGAGGGTATGTTCCGCTGCCCCACCTTGAACCGCAGCATCGTTCGGGGGTCGAATAACTGGATCAACAACGACTCCGGCGGCTCCTACGACTATCGGTGCTACTGCGGCCTGGGGCTCGGCAGCAACGTTCCGCTGGAGGTTCCCGCCGCCGGAGCTGATCTGGTGACGATCGTTCGAAGCGGCTACTGCCGTACGCTCGGGATGAACCCGACCTCGATGGTAGGTTGGACGGCGTGCGGCGCAAGTATGGCCAGCATCGCGACTCCGTCGTCCGACTACCTCGCCTTCTGCAACTCGTTTGGCGCACACCACGGCGAGAGCGATGCTGCCGTGACCAGTGGCCAGAAGATCGGCGGGACCCCGGTGGTCTACATGGATGGGCACGCGAAGTTCGCACCCATCGACCTGGGTGGTTTCGTGAAATTCATCTGCGATCCGCTAAACTAATGACACGTGATCGGGCATCGAGCTTCGGCGCCCGGTCTGTTCGTCGTGTGCCCCGAGGGAAGGAAATTATGCAACGACGCCGAGGCTTCACCCTCATCGAACTTCTCGTTGTTATCGCGATCATCGCCATCCTCGCCGCCATTCTCTTCCCTGTGTTCGCACAGGCGCGGGAGTCGGCCCGAAAGTCCGCCTGCTTGTCGAACGTCAAGCAGATCGGAAGCGCCGTGCAGCTCTATCTGCAGGACTATGATGAAACGCTCGCGCTGAACCTCTATCCGGTGGACGCCCGCCTGACGGTGTTCAGCTTCTTCGATGCGCATCTGCCGTATCTGAAGAACACCGGGGTGCTCCAGTGCCCCAGTGAACCGCAGTCGCAAGATTGGTCAACGTTCTTCAGTTCCTGCGGCCTCCCCATCCGGCCGCTCACGGACTTCCGTTACTTCAGCTACAACGGCAACTACTGCATGTTCAACGGCGGGGTCACCAACCCGCTCACCGACCGGCGACCCGCACGCCATCTGGCGACGATTCCCCGGCCCTCCGAGCAGAGCGTGTTTTCCGACGGCAAGTTGGAGTGCAACTTCAATAGCCCGTTCAATGAGAACGGTCGCCGACCGATGACCCAGGTCAAGCCGCCGCGCCACCACGACGGCGTGATGGTGGCCTACATCGACGGCCACGCCAAGTACCAGAAGGCCCGCAGGAATCCCGCCGGCGTGTGGGTTGCGGCGGGTGGACCGTGGGACAACCGGGACTCGCTCTGGGGTCTCGTGAACGATCAGGGTGTTTACGGCGGCTGCCCGTAGCGTTTAGGACGTTACCCGCTGGTTATCGAATAGGGGGCCGCCCGGTTTCCGGGTGGCCCTTCTTGCGTCTGCTCCGGGCTAAACAAGTCACCCGGTTGGGCGTCATGAGGTGCAGGAGCGCATGTGTGCGAGCGGTCGAGCCGATCTGGGGGCTGACCGGTTCGAGGGCACATCGGCTGCAGGAGGACCGCCATGAGTCGAAGGATCCTGGTCGGAGTGGCGCTGCTGTGGGCCGTGCCCGCGATGGTGAGCGCCGCCAGTCAGCAGGCCCGAAGAGATCGACCCAACATCGTTCTCATCGTCGGCGACGACATGGGTTACCACGACATCGGGTTGCACGGCAGCACGGACATCCCCACGCCGCACATCGACTCCATCGCACGCGCCGGGGTGCGCTGCACGAGCGGTTATGTGAGCGGTCCGTATTGTAGTCCCACCCGCGCGGGGCTCCTCACCGGGCGCTATCAGCAGCGGTTCGGGCACGAGTTCAATCCGGGGCCTCCCGGACCACGCACGGAACAGGTGGGGCTGTCGCTTGATGAGCAGACCCTGCCGCAGAAGCTCCGGACAGCCGGTTACGCCACCGGCATGGTGGGGAAGTGGCACCTGGGTCACGCCGCGCCGTTTCATCCGACCGCGCGAGGCTTCCAGGAGTTCTACGGATTTCTGGGGGGCGCTCACCCTTACCTGCCGGGCAGGGATCCCGTGAACAACCGGGTGATGCGCGGGAGCACTCCGGTCGACGAGACCGAGTACCTCACGGACGCCTTCAAGCGGGAGGCGACGTCGTTCATCGACCGCCACAAGTCCGATCCCTTCTTCCTGTACCTCGCGTTCAACGCGGTCCATACTCCGATGCACACCGTGGATCGATACCGCTCTCGCTTTCCCGGCATCACCGATCCGAAGCGACAGACCTACGCCGCGATGATGTCTGCGATGGATGACGCGGTCGGAGACGTGTTGGCGCGGCTTAAGGCCAACGGTCTCGACGACAACACCCTGGTCTGCTTCATCAGCGACAACGGCGGGCCCCTGGCGGTAAACGGCTCCGACAACACTCCGCTCAACGGCAGAAAGGCGACCACCTGGGAGGGCGGCATCCGTGTTCCCTTCATGGCTCGCTGGCCCGGGAAGATCCCGGCCAGCCGGACGTTTGATCGCCCGGTCATCCAACTGGATCTCCATACAACGGCACTCGCAGCGGCCGGGGTCAAGACCGACGCCGGTCCGAAACTCGATGGGGTGGATCTCTTGCCGTACTTCTCCGGTCGCCGAGGAGGCGATCCGCACGAGGCGCTGTTCTGGCGCTTCGGCGAGCAGACGGCAATCCGAGTGGGGGATTGGAAGCTGGTGAGAGCTGCGGGCGCACGGCGGGGAATGGCTGCGGTCTCCCCGGGAATGCTCTTCGATTTGAAGTCCGACATCGGCGAAAAGATGGATCGTGCGGCTGGTCAGCCGGAGCGCGTGAAGTCGATGCAGGCCGTGTGGGAGCGATGGAACGCGGAATTGAAGGCCCCAACCTGGGGTCCGGCCCGGGCCCGAGCCGCCGCAGACAACGACGATTGAATTCGAATCGCAGAGGAGTTATCTTCCGCAACTCCAATGGGATTGTGTGCTTCTAATGCACACTGCTTTGCGTTGATCAAGCCGCGGCAACGCGGGCATCTGGGGGGGTGAGCTTATGCTGCGCGTCGGATCTGCCGTCGAGCGCAACTGCCGGGGCGCGAGTCGCCGTGAAATCCTCCAGGTGGGAGGCGCGTCCGCTCTCGGTCTATCTCTCACGGATGCGCTGAGGGCCGAGGCGGCGCCGAGCGCAGGAAGCGCGGCAGCGGACTCCGTTATCTTGATCTGGCTTGCCGGCGGGCCCAGCCAGCACGAGACCTTCGATCCCAAGCCGGACCAACCTGCCGAAGTTCGTGGGCCGTACGGGCCGATCGAGACCAACGTCTCCGGCATCCAGATTTGTTCACTCCTTCCTCAGTTGGCCCGGGTGGCGGACAAGTACACGATCATCCGCTCGTTGACGCACGGCAATCCGAACCACGGCTATGCGCCAATGTTGAATGGCGGCTCGGAGCACCAGACTTGCTACGGGGCGGTGGTCTCCAAGATGCTGGGGGGGAGGGGTCCGATGCCTCCGTTCATTCACCTGGGTGGCAAGATCCCCATGGATGCCGGGACGCTTGGCGCCGCCCACAACCCCATCGAGATCGCCGACCCGACGCGAGGCGAGGTCAACATTCCCGACAGCCGCCCGCCTGCCCGCGTCGACGCCGGCCGAATGGAGCGGCGGCTTCGTTTGATCGAGTCGTTTGACCTTCTCCGAGCCCAGGTTGAGACCAACAACGTGCTGCAGGCGCGGGACTCGAGCTACCAGCGAGCCGTCGAGTTGCTGACGCGACCCGAGGTTCGAGCCGCGTTCGACCTGACCCGGGAACCGCAAAAGCTCCGGGATCGGTACGGCGCCAGCATCTTCGGCCAGAGTTGCCTGATGGCGCGTCGCCTGGTCGAAGCGGGCACGCGGTTCATCCAGATTCAGTGGACCGAGCGGGGCGGCGGCGGTTGGGACACCCATGGCACCGTGCTCTCCGGCATCCTGGAGATGGAGCAGTACCTCTGCCCGCGGTTCGACCAGGCGATGGCGACGCTGCTGAGGGACCTCGAGGAAAAGGGCCTCCTGAAGAAGACGCTCATCGTGGCGATTGCGGAGTTCGGCCGGACCCCCCAGATCAACAATCGCGCCGGCCGGGACCACTGGCCGCATGTCTTCTCGGCCTTCGTGGCCGGCGGCGGTACGCCGGGTGGAACGGTGATCGGGTCCAGTGACCCCCGGGGGGCGTATCCGGCCAACCGGCCGGTAGGGCCTGGAGATCTGGCGGCGACACTCTACAAAATCGTCGGCCTGAACCCGCTGGTAGAGGATCGCCTGAAGCCATTTGCCCGAGGCGAGATCGTACACGAGCTGCAGTGATGTCACTCCTCATTGCGTTCGCCTCGTTTCGGACCCGCAGCGATGCGGGCAACATCTTCTTCTACAAACACGATGGCGTGTCGAAGGGGGAGTTGCTCGAACCGTTGCCCACGGAGTCGCCTCGACGCCGGAGCGACTATCGACCATCGCTCTGTGCCGACGGACGCCTGTGCGCCTTCGCGATTCAGTACCGCGAAGTGGTGCCCGGGGAGCTCCGGCTGTGGGACATGCGGGCCAAGAAGCTGCTGACCTTGCCGGATCGGAACAAGTCCGGCTCGGACGCTCAGCCGGCGATGAGTGGCGATGGCCGCTGGATGGCCTTCTGCGGCTGGCAGCGTCCGGGAGGTCTCGGGGCCCACGATCTCTTTCTCTACGATCTGAAAGAGAACCGGCTCGTCGACCTGCCGAACCTCAACACGGAGTACGACGAGCAGGCGCCGGCCCTTTCTCAGGACGGTCGCTGGCTGGCGTACATCACGAATCGCCCGCTGAGCGGCGCCGGGTTTCCCGGAATGGCCCGCATTTGCCTCTACGACCGATCTACCGGTCAGGACGTGCCGCTCCCCGGAATGGCGATGCCGCCCTTCCGAGACTGTGAGCCCAGTTTGAGCGGCGACGGCCGGTATCTGGCATTCACCTCGCACCGTCCCGACCCGGACGGGAGCGAGGGCCCGGGATCCATCTACCTCTACGATCGTTCCGCTGCGGCCTTTGTGGCCCTGCCGGGCCTGAACAGCGCGTCCCACGATTGCCAGCCAAGCCTCAGCCCCGGCGGACGTTTCCTCGCGTTTACGTCCGAGCGGTTTGACGGAATGGGCCAGCGGGATCTGTATCTCTACGACATCAAGACCCGAAAGCTACTGCCCACTCCGGGGCTGAACCACGCGTCGGAGGAGTTCGAGGCCAGCATCGCCGTACTCGATCCCGCGATGGATCGCCTGTAGTGGACTCTGGACTTTCTCAACACGTCTTTACCGGTTGATTGACGGTGGCGATATGACTAAGGGCCCGTCAAACAACAACCGCGTCATTCCATTCCGGACATTCAGCCTTCGGCAGGATGACATAGTTCCATTCTCCGTGGAACTCTTGCGTCAGTAGCCGGACCTCTTCCAGTTCGCTCGTCCCGACGGTCACGCCT
>SXGS01609854.1_pt1 | contig 32959 bp, 29 predicted proteins | sample 3174681 | NCBI WGS metagenome assembly SXGS01 (sample SAMN11356861, study PRJNA531348) | freshwater metagenome | isolation source: freshwater sample F1-80 | place: China: Fuxian Lake, Yuxi | collected 2017-12-25
GACGGCGCGACGCCGTAATTCGAGAGTCCAACTGCCGCAGCGACCCAGCGGCTGAGTTGCGCGGATTGGCGTAGGTCGGATCCCCTCGCTGCTCGCGCTCCTGATTGATCCTGGCAAACTCGGAGTGGGAGAGGAACACCTCTCCGCGAACTTCGAGCACGCTGCCCGGGGCGCCCGATCGCAGTTGAAGCGGGAGCCCTCGGACCGTTCGGAGATTGGCAGTCACGTCCTCGCCGGACGCTCCGTCTCCTCGGGTGGCTCCGACTTCGAGGTGTCCATCCCGATAGGTCAGGCTGACCGCGAGCCCGTCGATCTTCGGCTCAGCCATGTACTCGACATCAGCCGCAAGATCCAGAGCCAGTAACCGCTTCACCCGCGCATCAAAGTCCGTCAACTCCTGGAGACTGAATGCATTTCCCAGCGAGAGCATCGGCACGCGATGGATGTGCGAGTTGAACTGAGACTGTGGGGAAGCGCCGACCCGCAGAGTCGGGGATGTTGGGGAGAGCAACTCGGGGTGAGTTTCCTCCAGCCGAGCCAACTCAGCAAGGAGAGCATCATAGGTGCCGTCGGAAACCGTCGGCTGATCCAGCACGTAGTAGGCGTAGTTGTGATCATTCAACTGCGCCCGAAGCTCAAGCACACGCAGCTCAGCTGCATGCCGCTCCAGTTCATCGCTCATCGCTGCTCCCTAGGAGGGCTGAACCTCCCGTGCACAATGAAGGTCGATCGAGTCACCCGGACTCCAGGTCGGCATTCCTTCAGGCGGAGCGTATGCGAACCGTTCATCGTCGCTGGGGTAGGGGCGAGTGGCTCGCTGGTGGAGCGCGTACTGATACAGCAAGCAGCGACGTGCCAGGACGTCGTCGGGAAACCAATTGTAAGTTCGATTCCAGCGCACGGCCCGATTGTCGAAGTAAACTACCCGCCGCAATTCCTCGCTGTGGTTGACCGTGCTCCCGTGGAGCACTTTGACGTGGTGGAGCAGGACGTCTCCCGGCTCGGTCTCCGCCGGAACGGCGCCCGGCAGGTCAAAGTGGTCTCGGCCCCGCCGAGCCATTTCCGCTGCTCGTCCAAATTCCCACAGATGGCTTCCGGGAACCACCCACACGCAAGAGTTCTCAACCGTCGAACGATCCGGGTAAAGATCGATGTTGAAAATCCGCTCATTACCGGACTGCTGGGAGTTGCCGTCGCGATGCCAGGGCACCGAGGAGCCCCGGCCGGGCAGCTTGAACACCAGCGACTCATAGCAGGGAATGAAGTCCGGCCCGACCATCCGGGTCAGGAGATCACCAATGAAGGGGTGCGCCAGCAGGCGAAGGGAAAAGTCGTTCGGGTTCGCGTGAAGGTAGGTCAGGTAATAGGGGACCCCTTCAGGCCCCCGATTGCACCTCGCTGCAGCGGGACCGGCTGCCAGGATCTCCTGGATCAGGCGAGAGCTTTCGACGCGAAAGTTCTCCAACTCATCCGGCTGAATGACGCCACGGCAAATGACAAATCCGTTCTCGTCGAAGAAGCGGATCTCGTCGTCGGTGATCTTTCGCATGAGACCTTGCTCCCCCAGATTGCCTCAGGCCAGGAATCGTTCCAGCACGTTTCGCGTGATCCGGCTGATGTGCGGGTCCACAAGTACGCACGCGGGCCAGGTGATCGAACCCGCCGAGAAGACGGCGCCGCCGCCGCCCGGCTCGTGGTACACCATCTCGGCGCCGCCCTTGTCTGGATTGAGACCGCGGGCGATGAGTTCGAGATTAGCCGGGCTGCTCGGGGTTCGCTTGTCTGTTTCGTGGCCGGATGCCCCGCCCGGGATTCGTTCGTGCAGGCTCTCGAAACCAAAGTGGTCCCCGTTCTTCAATCCGGTTCCCTCGAAGACCCAGTGGTGCTCGTCCAGGACTTCATATGGCGCGGCGGTCATGATGCCGGCCTCGGTGTACGCTACCCCCAGAAGATTCGCCTCCGACTCAACCGTGCGGCCGAACCGACTCTCTTCACCGGGCTTGACGTAGGATTTGAACCACAGGCGGTCCGGGTCGAGGAACTCCACCTCGCAGTTGACTCCATTACCCGCCAGGTACATCAACCGCCCGCCTCGCTCGAACACCCACTCCTTGACCTGGCGATACATCTCCGCAGACCAGTACTCCGGATGGGAGCTCAGCATCAGCACATCGTACGAGTCGAGCGGCAACTGTCCGTAGTGCAGTTGTGACTCGGAGTAGAAGTCGTAGTCGAACCCCTCGCGCTCGAGCCAGGCCAGCAGTCGCCACTCGGCGGGCGCCAGGTGACAGGGCTGCCGCCCTCGAATGGGGTCGGTTGCTTCCTCATCCCGAAGTACGGCGTTCAGAGGTTCCGGACGATCGAAGGAGAGGGGCTGGTAGAGATCGTCGGCAAACTGCCACTCGTTGTAGGTGCCGGCCAGGTAGCGTGTCATCTCAAGTCGCGCATTTGCGACGGGGCGCACGGGCAGACTGGTGGCGTTGATGTAGTTGGATCTCCCACCAAAGTTGTTGTAGGCGTTCCACGTGTTGGTGGATGCCAGGACGGCGATCCGGGCCGACGGGACGGCGGGAGCCACCACCCAGGGAAAGGTAAAGAACTCCCCTTCCTCGGTTTCCGCGTGAAAGTAGTAGAGACCCGACTTCTCCGGCCCCACCATGAACTGGGTGTGGTGCTTGGACGCGTAGCCTCTCTTGTTCCACTCAACGCCAGTCTGGGTGTAGTCGCCGTCCGGTGTGACCTGCATGGTGGCCCGAGGACCGTGCTCGTCGAACCAGCCGATCAACTTGACCTGCTCTCGCTTCAGTCCGTACCGCCAAAGGCTTAGCCGGTAAGCGTGAACGGAGTGCACGCGAAATTCCGATCGATCACCCGACTTGACCCACTTGGGCCAGGCGTAGCCCAACAGTCGGTTGGCCAGCAGCCGGAACAAATAGGGCTCGGAAGCGCTAAGCTCCACATCTACGGTCTTGGGACCGAACCCCTCGCGGTTCAGCGTGACCCGGTAGGTTCCCGGCTGGACGTCGGCCACGATCGCGCCACCCGCCGACGAACGAGCCGTCGTGAGAGTGCCGTCCTGCGAAGTAAAGTCGACTGCCACATCGGAAAGCGCCAGGTAACGCTCATCCGCTACATATCCCACGAGCATGGATCCAATCCTCCAGCCCGACAATTGCCCCGGGGCGGAGGCGATCCCTCTTTAGAGTTTGAGCCTGGGCCTCTCGGCTCAGCGGGGCCCGTTCTTATTGACGCCCCCATGGTCGATTGGTATAATCCGGCGTCAGGGGGAAGGTCTTGCACCTTCCTCCTAATTATTTGTCTCGTCCACGGGCTGCGAGGGTACCAGGATGGCTACGGAAAACAGCGCCGGCGCGGTTCGCCCCAGTGCGGAGAAGGCGAAACCTCAGCCGACGGCCCGGCCCGCCGGTGGAGGCTCGAAGTCCCCCGGGGTCCCCACGACCAGGCGGATCCGGAAGTACGTTGACGAGGTCAAGGTCGAACTCTCGAAGGCGACTTGGCCCAGTCGCGAGGAACTTCGTGCCCAAACCCAGGTGGTGTTGGGGCTGCTGGTTCTCATCGGGGTGTTCATCGCGGGATGGGATGCCATTCTGGGCCTGATTTTCAAAGGCCTGCTCAATGTGCTCGGTGTGCACCGTTAAGCCGATCCGTCGGAGGAACTCGCGATGAAAGCCTGGTATGCGGTCCACACATACTCCGGACATGAGAACAAGGTCAAGACCAACATCGAACGGCGCTCCAAGTCGCTGCGACTCGAGGATCGGTTCGGACGGATTCTCGTTCCCGTTGAGGAAGAGCAGCGCAACCGCAACGGACGCAAGACCACGATCAAGCGCAAGGTGTTTCCTGGGTATGTGCTCATTGAAATGGAATTGGATGAGCAGACCTGGTACCTTGTAAAGAACACCATCGGGGTAACCGGATTTGTCAGCAGCGGCAACAAACCTGTGCCGCTGCTGGATCGTGAAGTCAACGACATCCTCGAGGCGCTCGCAGACGGCGGAGTGAAGACCAGGCCGACGTGGCAAAAGGGTGAAGTCATTCGCGTTACGACCGGGCCATTCGCCGACTTCAACGGTTCCATCGAAGAAGTGAACGGCGACAAGCAGAAGGTCAAGGTCCTCATCTCCATCTTCGGCCGAGATACGCCGGTGGAGTTGGACTTCAATCAGATTGAGCATGTGTGAGTGTGAGCGGGCTTTGCGTTCGTCGCGGCCCGCGAGGTAGGTTCGATGGCAAAGAAAGTCAAGGCGATCGTCAAGCTCCAGTGCAACGCCGGAAAGGCGACACCGGCCCCTCCCGTGGGTCCGGCGCTCGGCCAACACGGCATCAATATCATGGAGTTTGTGAAGACCTACAATGAGCGAACGGCTTCGATGGTGGGAACGGTTGTTCCGGTCGAAATCACCATCTACGAAGACCGCTCCTTCACGTTTGTCACCAAGACGCCGCCTGCGGCGGAACTCTTGAAGAAGGCTGCTGGGGTCAAGTCGGGCTCGGGCGCCAACAAGAAGACTAAGGTTGGGAAGATCACCGAGGCACAGCTTCGTGAGATCGCGCAGACCAAGTTCCAGGACTTGAACGCGAACGACATGGACGCAGCGGCGAAGATCATCGCCGGTACGGCGCGCAGCATGGGGATTGAGATCGTCGGCTAGACAGATGATCCGGTCACGACGTGGGAGGCCCCTCTCTCGGGGCCGACATCTACCACAGGAGCAAACTGGAAATGGCAAAGCGAAGCAAGCGATACGCCGCCGCAGTGGCGGGTCTGGATGTCGAAGCGGTTTACGAACTCGTCGACGCCATCTAGTTGGTTAAGAAGACGGCGAACGCAAAGTTCAACGAAACCGTAGAAGTCGCAATTCGATTAGGTGTCGATCCCCGGCATGGGGACCAAATGGTTCGCGGAACTACGAATCTTCCGCATGGTACCGGCAAGGTGCGTCGTGTAGCGGTTTTTGCGAAGGGCGACAAGGCCGAGGAGGCTCTGGCAGCCGGCGCGGATGTCGTGGGAGATGCCGACCTGATCACCCGGATCCAGCAGGGGTGGCGCGAGTTCGACCTTTTGATGGCGACGCCGGACCTGATGCCGCAAATCGGTCGTGCGCTGGGCCGCACGCTCGGACCGCGAATGCCCAGTCCTCGGAGCGGCACAGTGACCAACGACATCGGCAAGGTGGTTCGCGACGTCAAGAGCGCCTCCCGTGTGGAGTATCGTGTCGAGCGGGCAGGTATCGTTCACATGCCGATCGGCAAGGTCAACTTCACCACCGATCAGTTGGTTGAGAATTTCTACGTACTGCTGAATGCCCTGCTGAAGGCTCGGCCCTCTGCAGCGAAGGGCCGCTACGTGAAGGCGGTCTCCATCTCTTCGACGATGGGTCCCGGGTTCCAGATTGACGGCCAGAAGGCGCAGTCCACCGCCGAAAAGCTGTAGCGCTGGTTCCCCAGAGCGGGTTTCGAGAGGGGCCGGGCGAGTGCGTCCGGCCCCTTCCTCGTTTGGGGCGAGGCGAGTCGTGGCCGGCCGCCTCGGAAGTTGGGACACGCCTGTGAAAGTCTTCACTCCTGCTCGATTCCATTTGCAAGGGGATGGACCCGTCGGTAACTAACTCTTAACGCAGCAACGCGCTCCGGCGGCCACCTCTGGTTTCCCGTGGCGTGCTCGGCGCTGGGAGTTTTTACAGATGTCGTCCGAGGCCAAGGGCAACGGTAAGCGGATCCTGGTGGTGGAACACCACCAGGCTACTCGGGAACGCGCGGCTCAGACACTGCGAGCTCAGTCCTTCGAAGTTCTGGAGTGCGGCAACGTCCACGATGTGGATGAATTGGTGTCGACACTCCGTCCGCACCTGCTGTTGGTGGACACGATGCTCCCGGGCCGGAACGGCCTCGACCTGTGTCGGTCGCTTCAGGAGAACCCAGAGACTGCGGCCATACCAGTTGTTATCACCTCCGTGAAGCAGTTCGAGGCGGACAAGAAAGCCGCATTGCTTGCCGGAGCTTCGGGTTACCTCATCAAGCCCTACACCGATTCGGCGCTCCTTGAGATCGTAGACCACACGTTGGGTCGACACTTTGGCGTCACGATCTGGGGGTGTCGCGGCTCCATCGCCTCCCCGGATCGAGCATCCGGCTACGGCGGCAACACCACATGCATTGATGTGACGCTGCCCGGGCAGCGGCATGTTGTTTTCGACGCCGGCACCGGCATTCGATTGCTCGGCAATGCCCTCATCGGGCATTCGCCACTCCGCCTCGCGATCATGTTCACGCACTACCACTGGGACCACACGCAGGGCCTGCCGTTCTTTAAGCCCCTGTACGTACCCGGAAACGAGATCCACCTTTACGGTCCCGAGGATAAGGACTCCGCGATGAGCGCTACTCTCGCGGGCGTAATGGGCGGGAAGTTCTTCCCGGTGTCCATAGAGGCCTTCCGGGCGAGCGTTCGATACAACGCTGTGCAGGAGACCCAGGTTCCTTTCGACATGTTCGGCATCGCCGTCACCACGCTTGAGGTGGTTCACCCAGGCACAACGCTCGCCTATCGACTGGAGTACGGCGGACGGTCTGTAGTGTTCTGCCCGGACAATGAGCTCGAACCCTCATCATGCGGTCCGGAGTTGAGCGGACAGGCACTCCGAATGGCAGAGTTCGCCGAGGGGGCTTCTCTACTGATTCACGACTGTCAGTACTCATTCGAGCAGTATCAGTCCAAGCGAGGCTGGGGGCACTCCTGTGGGATGACGCTTGGAGCGGTCGCCGCCCACGCACGACCCGAACGCGTGCTGTTGTTCCATCACGACCCGGACGCGGATGATTGTGACGTGGACGCGATCCACGGTGAGTTTCGGCGGGAACTGGAGGCGCGGGGCGCTGGTTCAGTGTCCAGCGGCGCCGCCTGCGAAGGCGAGACAATCCTTCTGTAGGGGCGGGTGAGGGAACACAGGAGCCCGTTTCAGGCGTCGTATGTGAAGTATTCGACGGCGCTCGATCGTCCCATAGGACGTGTGGGGCCGTCACAGGGCAGAATAAACCTGATCCGCTCCGATGGCGTCATGGGAGCGGAGCGAGAACCTGCCCCAGCAACACAGTGACGGATGGACGGAAAGGAACGGGCGGCGGATGGAGAGCACTCAGATCATCGGGACCGGCGGTTTTCCCACTCAGATGAATCTGGGGTACGGGGCGCCCTCGGATCCGGCCCGCACGAGTTACGCGAGCCCAAATGCGCTGTCGGTTCAGGTCATCACCGGCAACCAGTACGCACACGGCCCCCGGAACTCCGTAGAACACCTCCTGGTGGAGGTAGATGCCTCGGCGGCGGCGGTGGGCCGCCGACTTCCCCTGAACCTGTCACTCGTGATCGATCGCAGCGGCTCTATGGAGGGCGAGCCACTGGAGTATGTAAAGCGGGCCTGCGGGCACGTGATCGATCTGCTCGATCCGAATGACGTACTCTCCATCGTTACCTTTTCAGACCGGGCCGAGATTGTGATGCCCGCCCGCCGGGTGGTGAATAAGGCGCTGGTGAAGGAGCACCTGTCTCGAATCGTGCCCGGCAACACCACGAACCTCTACGAAGGATTGGCCACCGGAAGCTCGCAGGTGGCGTCCGTACGGACGGACGGCTACGTCAATCGAGTGGTCGTACTGACTGATGGGGAGCCGACCTCCGGGGTAAAGGATTATTCCTCCATCGTGGGGTGTGCCGCTGAGCAGCGGAGTCGAGGAATCACCGTCTCTGCCCTGGGATTTGGCCCGGAGTACAACGAGGAGCTCCTTGCGGGTCTCTCGAAGCGCGGCGGTGGAAATTACCATTACATCGCCCGACCCGAAGAGATCCCGGCTGTCTTCCAGTTGGAGTTGCAGCAGTTGCTGAGCACGGTTGCCAAAAACATTCGTCTCCGGCTGGTGCTGGGTCGATGGGTGGAGGCTCGACAGATCTACGGCTTGCAGCCGCAATTCGGTCCCCTCACGGCGGAGGCGATGCTGCCGGACCTCGAGCGCGGCGCTTCGCAGCGAACTCTGATCGAGTTGGGGTTTGGCCGGCGACCGTCTGGATCCTATCGGGTCGCCAAGGTGGAGGTTTCGTACGACGACTGCGTGACGGGCGCCCTTGGTTCCCGCCTGGAAGCGGATGCGGTGTTTAACTTCGTCGCCGATGCGTCCCTGGTGGCCTCCGGCGTCAATGGCACCGTGCAACGAGAGATCGAAATTGCCCGTGCCTCCCGAAACCTCGAGCGGACGATGATGGGCCTCAAGACCCAGCAGCTCACCGCCGGAATGGCGATGCAGGACCTGCAGAGAACACAACTGCTGCTCGAGCAGACTGGAATGAACCAGCAGGCCGCCGAACTGGGCCAGGCGATCACCAACCTGCGCACCGGCGCCGGCGAGGTGGAAAAGACGTTGATCGGCACCATGCTCGATATTGACCTTGGAAAGCGTAAGTAGCTCGCCTGGACGGAGAATCTTCACATGGACGAAAAAACTGTCATTGTGACCGAAGGCGACCCGGCAGGCTATCCGCCTCAGGGACGGGCTCCCGCGCCCGCAGCGCCGCCCTACGATCGAACTCAGCAGGCGATAGCCGTACTTTGCCCGGTTTGTCAAACCCCAAACTCGCCGGGTGAGGTGTACTGCCAGGACTGCGGTCTGCACCTTGCATCGGGCGTAGGTTCCGCGGACGATCTCCCGGACCTGTCGCAGGTGCCTCGGCTGGTAGATACCACGGGAGCGGGCGGCGAGCATCCACTCTCCGAAGGGGCAAACCTGGTGGGCCGCGAGTCCGGCGAGGTTCTCCTGGCGCATCCCACGGTATCTCGAAGACACGCGCAACTCACCCTGATCGGCGGTCGCGTCGAGATCGAGGATCTCGGAAGCAGCAACGGCACCTCGCACAACGGCCGCAAGTTGGTCCCCGGCGAGAGAGCAACGCTTCGTTCCGGGGATATGCTGAAGTTCGGCAATCTCTTCTTCACGTTTATGGATCCGGCGAGTTTCTCGGCGCCCGCGGTCGCCGACCCAGCGGGGGACGCGGAGGATGGCGAGATAGTGGCGGCCATGATCGGCGGCGACGCGGCGTATGGTTTGCGGTTAGGCGTGAACTCCATCGGGCGGCGGCCCAACAATCAGATCTTCGTAAACGATTCGTTCATGTCGGGTCGGCACGCGGAGATCCGAATCAGCGCGGACGGGTCGGCGGAATTGGTAGATGTAGGCAGCACGAATGGGAGCTTCATTGCCGGTAGGCGTCTCCCGCCCAACGAACCTCAGACTCTGTACGATGGGTTGGAATTCCGGCTCGGAAAGACCGACTTTACGTATCAGACGGCGCCCGCGTTAGACTCGGGGAGCGGCGTGGAGAACATGGATACGGTCTCGTTCGCCACCGCGGCTATCCCACAGGATGCCGACGAGTCGAGACTCTTTGACCTCTGACGAGCACCCGCCAACAGTGGAAACGAGAGGTTCGCCGAGTGCCGGCGAACCGCATCGAATACGGAGTTCTGACCCGTTGATTGAAGTTCCGCCAGCGAGGAGTCGGCGCCTGAGTCCACCCCGATCGGGGGTGGGCGAGTTCGCCACGCACTCTGTTCCCCGACGCGGCAACCGTCGGTAGTTCTCCATGACCCAAGAACAAGAAACCACCACCCCTATCGATCCGCAGGCTCTGAAACGTGCCTGGAACGACCGCGACGGCAAGAAGCCGAGTTGGCACGTTCACCTCGTCGTCGCCGCTAAGACCGATCTGGGTCGGGTTCGGGAGAACAACGAGGACAAGTTTGACTTCCTGGAGCCCTGGAACCCCTCCGTGCTGGCTCGCAAGGGCCGCGTCTATGCGGTAGCGGACGGCATGGGAGGCCACTCCGCCGGCCAGGTCGCCGCGGAATTGGCGTTGAACGGCTTCATCGGCGCCTACTACGACGATGAGTCGTCGGATGTGGAACCGTCCATGGCTCGAGCCGTGCGCGCAGCAAACGCGTTCATCGTCGACTCCGCGCGCAGTAACGCGGGACGGCAGGGTATGGGGGCAACGCTTACCGCGGTGGTCGTAAAGGAGTGCGAAATCTTCGTTGCGCAAGTCGGCGACTCTCGCTGCTACTTGCTCCGAGACGGCCAACTGCGACAACTCACCGAAGACCACTCCTGGGTAGCAGAACAGGTGAGGTCGGGCGCGATGTCTCTGGAGCAGGCGGAGCAGTCGCCCTTCCGGAATGTGATTACCCGATCCATGGGCGGCGCGCCCGAGGTCGAGCCCGACCTGTCCGCGTACTCTCTAGATCGGGGAGATCGGTTCTTACTTTGCTCGGATGGACTGAGCGGGATGGTGCCGGCCTCCGAAATCGCACTAATCCTTGCCGCCGAGTCCCCGTCTGTCGCCGCCTGGGAACTGGTGAACCGGGCCAACCATTGGGGTGGGCGCGACAACATCACCGCCATGGTGCTCCACGTCGACGAAATCGTTCCCTGGAGTGTGGAAGAAGCCCCTGAGGAGCACTCGACCCAGCCGGTGGATGATGGGCGATACGTGACCGAGGTACTCTCGAGCACAGATCTGGCGCGGGCCCACGGAGAAGTACCGGCGCCACCCAACTCAGTTCCCCCTGCGGAACCCAGGGCCGACAAGCCAAAGTCTTTGCTGGGGTCGATTCTACGGCGGCCATAGTCGCGCCTGCGGTCTGCGCGAGAGAGGTGTGAAACCGGGTTGGTTTCGAACACGCTGGGGCGGTTTCGAATAATCCGTGAACTCGCGCGAAGCAACGATATCGTCTATGAAGCGGTTGATGAAAAGGGTCGGCGTGTTGCGCTCAAAGAGTTGCAGATGCCGGCCAATCTCGCCGGCCAACCTCGCCAGGAACGAATCGAGCGCTTCACGCGGGAAGCCCGTGCCGCCGCCGGTCTGCAGCACCCGAACATCGTCCGGATCATCGACCACGGCCAGGCGCAGGGGCGGTACTTCATCGCGATGGAGTTCCTGGAGGGCCAGGCGCTCCGCGAAGAACTGCGCCAAAAGGGGGTCCTTCCTCTCAGCGAGGTTGTCCGAATCGGTTGCGCTGTGGCCGACGGGCTCGCCTTTGCCCACAAGCGAGGCGTGGTTCACCGGGACATCAAGCCCGACAACGTCCATCTAGAGCCGGATCGTCGGGTGGTGATCACCGACTTCGGTATCGCCCGGCTGACCTTCGAACCTACGCTTACAGCCGAAGGTCAGGTGTTCGGGACGCCCAGTTACATGTCCCCCGAGCAAATCCTCGGGAAGGGGATCGACGCTCGAACCGACCTCTTTTCGCTCGGCGTTATGTTGTACGAGATGGCCACCGGGAAGAAGCCCTTCGTCGGCGACAGTGTGGTCACCATCACCTACAACATCATGCACGTGGATGCGCCGCCGGCGAGCGGGATCCCCTCCGGCATGGACAGCGTGATTCGGCGTGCGATGTCAAAAGATCCATCCACCCGCTATCCGGATGCTCGCCAACTCTCGGAAGACTTGAGAGCCGTTGGGGCTGGTCAAGCGCCGCCCCACGCATCTCGGATGCCGCCGGTACAGTCGATCCGGCAGCCGGAACCTCAAAACGGTAGTCCCGTACAGGCCCGCCCGCCGATGGGTAGACCGGTCGCCGTAGCCCCGGTCGCTGCTCCGCCTTCCCGCCCCATGGGACGCGTGGCCACCCCGTCCCAGCCAACCCGCCAGGCGCCGATGGCCTACCCCACGGGACTGCCGCGTCCGGGTGGCTACGCCGCCGCCGGCGCCGGGTCAATGCCTCCCCCGGGTCAGCCTCCGATCCACGGTCCCGGAACGCTTCCGCCCGCTGCGTTGCCGTCTTACTCGCCGCCGGACCCGTCGCCCGCAATCCGGAGATCGGCCGGAGGCGGAGAGGCTCGCTGGCTGTTGGGTTGGCTGGGCGTGGTGCTGATTCTGGGGGTCCTCATCGTAGTGGTGACCTGGCTCACGGTGACCTCTATGGACCGCTTCCAGGCAAAAGCCCTGACCCGTACCACCAATGTGGCGCTCAATACCGCCCATCGAGCATTTCAAAGCAGACAGTATGACCTGGCGGCAGAGAAGTTTCAGGAGGCCGTGCGCACCGCTACCGGCTCGGATCGTGGGAGCGCACTCCAGGGGGCTGCCTGGTCCATCGCCGAGATGGCGCAGGCTCGGCTCGGGAACGGGTCTTCGACTCCCGACCGAAATACCCTTGCCGCGATGGAGGAGAAGCTCCGATACGCACTGCGCCTGAATTCAAACTCCCCTGCGACGTACCTGGCCCTGGGTCGGGTGCAGACAGCTCTCGGTCAGGTTGACGATGCCGACGCATCTCTGGATCAGGCGGCGGCGCTCGCGAAGCGGGCGCTGATATCGGGCGATCCGAACACGGTCAACGAGGGGAAGTCGGTCGGATCTGTCGTTCAACTCTGGAAAGCCGATCTCCATTATCGAAAGGGCGTCGCACTAGCCCGCCGGGACCCCGCCGCAGCCCGACAGGAGTTCATGATCGTCATCCAGGTGGCGCCGAACACGGAGTTCGCGCAGCGCGCGCAGCAGGCCATCCAGCAACTCTCCGGACTGGGTGGCGCCGATCCGCAAGGCTCCGGCCCGGCGGGTCTCAACAACTGGAATCCGGGTTACATGATCGGCAATGGACAGCGCTGATCTTCGGCGTCATTCACCCGGGGCCGTTCCAAACCTGCCGGCGCCGAGCGGGAAGGGGCTCGTCGGGTGCCCCCGCTGCGGCGGCGCACACGCCGAGCCTCCGGGCAGCGACGCCTGCCGGGCCGAAGCCGATCGGGTACTCTCCCCGCTGATATCCAGGGCCAACCTGCTCCGCATCCGTGGTCAGAGCGATGCGGCCGCCGATGAGTGTGCTGCGCTCCTGCGACGTGCCCCCGGCTGCGCCACGGTGCACGCCCTCCTGGGTGAAATCTACCAGCAGCAGGGCCGATTGGAGGATTCGCGCCATTGGTATCAGCAAGCGGTGGAACTCGATCCTTCCAGCGAAGCGGATCGCGCACGGCTCCTGCAGATTGAAGAAGTGCTGGAGGCCCGGCAGCAGCGGGAACAGTGGGAAGCGGTGATCGCCGGCCGGTCGCAGCCGGTCTCCACGTCGTTGCTCGTTCGGGAGTCCCTGCAGCGAGTGCTCACCGTCGCCGGAGCCGGTGTCTGCGGCATCATTCTTGTCGCCGGCACGGTGGTGTCGCTCACCGATCCGGGGCCTCCCGCCACAGCGCTGAGCGACCTTCCGGTTCCCATTGTGCGCGGGAGTCGAAGGCAACCTAATCTGCCGTTTACCCGATCCGAGCAGTTCCTCTTGCAGCGACTCTCGCCCAGTCGAGCCCCGGGCGGATCCCAACTGGTGAGTGTCACGATCGAGCCATTGACGGCCGAGGCGCGACTCCGAGTCTTCGTGCCGTGGAACATGCGGGAGCGAAGGACCGTGCGTGACTTTCGTGAGCGGCTGGTGCGTGACGCCTATTTCTGGGTCAGCCGGGCACGGCGGGAGGATGGTTCCCTCGCTTCGTGTCACATCCTATTGGTCGGTCCGAGTCACCCGACCCAGGGTGCGGAATCCATCTCGCCTCTGTTCGGCGCCACGTTAAGCGCCGGCCGGGCTGCCGCTGATCCGGAGGACCGGGACTCCGGGCTTCTGTTGAGATGTTTCGCGTCATCCGGGCCGGTGTACTGGGCCCCGGATCTCTCAGGACTCTGAGCCCCCGGGCTCCCGCTGTGTACCAGGAGCGATTGTTTGCCAGTTCTCACACACTCCGTTGAAATCGATGCACCCGCCGCGGCTGTGTATGCCATCGCACGTGAGGTCGAGCTCTTCCCCGAGTTCATGCCGGAAGTGCGAAAGACCACGGTGCTCGAGCGGTCCGACGACAACACCCGAACCGTGGTGGCGTGGGAGGGTCTGATCCCCGCATTCCACGTCACCGTTCGATGGGTGGAAGAAGACATCTGGGATGATGTGGAGTTCACATGTCGGTTTTCGCAGCTCAAGGGGGACTTCACAGAGTATGGCGGCCTTTGGCGCTTCGTCCCACTTGGAGAGTGCTGTCGTTTCGAGAGTGAACTTCGGTACGAACTCGACATCCCGACGGTGGGGCCGCTGATTCGTGGCGTGGTGAGAAAGATCATGAATCTGAACGTTGAACGCCTGCAGGGAGCCATCAAACGGCGTGCCGAAGGAGCCCGATAGTGGGCGCCGTCGCCATCCGGGGTGGAAAGGTGGTCACCCCAAACGCGGTTCTCGAACCGGGGCTGGTCGTGTTCGATGAAGGCCGGCTTACGTACGTCGGAAGCGCTCTAAACGCCATCCCCGAACGCGCAGTACTGGTGAACGCTGATGGAAAGTGGGTGCTTCCGGGCCTGATCGACACCCACGTCCACGGCAGCTACGGAGATGACGTGATGCTCTCCGGAGCCGAGGGGATTCGCCGAATCTCACGGCGGTTCGTGGAGTTCGGCACCACCGCCTGGCTCCCGAGCACCATCGCGGCACGCCACGAAGAATTGATCCAGGCGGTGGGCTGGTGTGTGGATGCCGCGCCGGGCGACGAGGACGGCGCGCGAGTCGTGGGTATCCACGTCGAGGGGCCGTACATCAATCTGAAGCGGAAGGGAGCCCAACCGGAGGAGGGGATTCGTGATCCGGATCTGGCGGAAATGGCGGAACTTCTGAGGGCCGGCTCGGGACTTATTCGCCTGGTGACTCTCGCGCCTGAACTTCCCGGCGGCCTGGAACTCATCCGGTTCCTCGTGACTCGGGGCGTCATTGCCTCGTTGGGTCACAGTGACGCAACGTACGAGCAAGCCATGGAAGCAATCGCTGTCGGCGCTACTCACGCAACTCACCTCTTCAATGCGATGCCGCCGATCCATCACCGATCGCCCGGACTGATCACGGCCTGCCTGGACAGCCCGGAAATCATCGCCGAGTTGATTCCGGATGGCGTTCACCTCAGCCCGCACATTCTCAGAATGGCGTACCGCCTGAAGGGGAGAGATCGTTCGGCGATCATCACGGACGCCTTCAGCGCTACCGGCTTGCCGGACGGCGAGCATCGGCTCGGCCCCCACCGGGTTTACGTGGACGGCAACGTGTGTAAATTGGACGACGGCACGATCGCGGGGTCGATCCTCACGATGGACCGCGCCCTCGCGAACGTCGTTGAGTTTGCCAGAGCTTCCGTCGTAGATGCCGTCAGAGTGAGCAGTCAGATCCCCGCACAGATCGCGGGCTGCGGGAACACTAAAGGATCGCTCGAAGTCGGGAAGGATGCCGATCTCTGGCTGGCGGACAACGAGTTCCGCTGTCGGGCAACATGGGTCTCCGGCCGACGGGTTTTCGGACACGCGTAGGCTCCTTTTGGAACCGGTTCACCAATTTGCTGCAGATGCCCCCAATTTGCTCCGACATGCAGATTGGGGAGTTGAGCACCCGAAGTGCGCGGACAGCGTCCTTCGGAGCTCGGAGTGTTGAGAATGCGTCAACGGCTACTCACAGCGTCGGTTACACTCGCCGTCCTCGTTCCTATCGCGCCCCAAGGCGCGTTGGCCGAGGTAGGCGCCTCCGGTACGCGCGTAGCGCTGCCGGGCGGGCGCGCTCACTTTTACATGACCTACGGGCACGCATTGGATGCGGAGCTCTATGCGCCCCTCGGCGCAGAGCTCAGGCGGTACCAGATCCAGGTCGAGCGCACCGAGAATCGCATCCGGTTGCTTCGCGGCACCAGGGTCCTTGCAGATTGGCCCGTCACCACCCGCCGTGACGAGGTGCCGGACACCGGCGACGAGGCATGTGCACTGGACCTCGGCGGAAGTCTCTACCTACCGGTCCGGCGAGTGGGCGAGTTACTCGGCCTCAAGTATGGTTTCGACCGCAGATCCAATTTGGTCTCCCTGACGCCGGCGCCGATGCGCACTGCAAAGGTGGAGAACGAGCCGACGCCCGCCTCCCGTGAGATCATCCTGAACGGCATTGAGCTATCCCCCGGACCCGACGGGATCAAGATCAAGGTTCAGAGCACCAGCCCCATCGTTCCAAAGGTTGTGGTGGTGAAGACGCCGCCAGCTCGGATTGCACTCGACTTTGCCGGCGCGCGATGGGCAGACAACGTTCAGCTCCCTGGCGCCGTCGGCGACGTCACCGCAGTGCGGAAGGGCTATCCGGTTCCCGGGGTTGCCCGGCTTGCGTTGGAACTGACTTCCTTCGACATCAAGGTGACCGATCTTAACGTCGACGTATCTCACGTGGAAGCGGCGCTCGGCAGCGGCTCCCAGTACCGCTCCGCATCCGTCTCCCCGCGTGCCGAAGAGCAGATCAAACAGTATGAGGCGATCCGGCGCCGAACCGGTTCCGGCCAGATTGCGTCCCGTCGGGGCGACTTCGGGCTTCCCGGATTCCCGCCCATCGGCGCGGACGGCTTGCCGCCTCTCCCGGAGGCGCCCACGAGTCCCGTACCTACCAGGTTCCCGAACCTGCGAGTCATTCCCGCAGCGTCGTTGGAAGGTAAAGTTATTGTGGTAGACGCCGGCCACGGCGGCGCCGACGATGGCGCATCCGGGCCGCGCTTCAAGGAGAAGGATCTGGCGCTCCAGATGGCGCTCGCCCTGAGGGACTCGCTCACGCTGAAAGGCGCGACGGTGTTGATGACGCGGGAAGACGACCGTCGAGTGGTGCTCACGGAGCGTCCCGCGTACTCCAACCAGAGCAGCGCCCATCTCTTCATCAGCATTCACTGCAACTCCGCCGTGGCTACTAACTCAGCTCGGGGTAGTGAGACGTATTACCGGACTCCCCAGAGTCAGCGACTGGCTCAGGCGCTCCACCGGCGAATGGTTGGCGTTGCGTCGGGGGTTGATCGCGGCGTGAGGAACAACCGGGACCTCTGCGTCTGCCGAGAGACCCTGGCGCCAAGCGTTTTGCTCGAGATCGGCTTCATCGACAATCCCCAGGACGAGGCCCTGATGGCGTCGCCCGAGTTTCAGCTTCGGCTGGGGCAGTCCCTCACGCTCGGTGTGTTGGACTACTTCGGTTCCGACATCACGTCGCCCTGAGCTTCGACGCAGTGACTCACGGCTTCATTCGGCCAATGGCAAGTACCCGGACGCGGAGGTGATCTTCCACTCCGCGCCGGGGACGGCCAGGAAGTAGTACACCGGCTCCCTCGTGAGCCGCAGTGAGACGTGGGTCATCAGGGGCACTCGGCCTCCTTGTGACTCGAAGGTGGCTTGCACGTCGAAGTCCAGCGACGCGTGCTCGCCGTCGGCCGCGATCATCGGCCGAATCGAGCGAGAAGGGATGTTGATGTCGAGACCGGGCCGGGACCGAAAGAAGTCTCGCAGCGCAAAGCGCGCCGAGTCCTCGTTGAAACCCATCTCGTCGCGATAGTCCTTGGACAGAAGTTGGCTGATGCCGCCGACACTGCTTCGCTCCGCGGAGGACTCGGCGGCAGACAGGATCGCTCGGAGTTGGTCGGTGTCGCTGCCTTTTGGTCTTCGTTCTTCCACCGCCCGCAGCAGCAACCCGACCCCGACTCCAAGCGTGACGAGCACCACTGCAATCCAGCGCCATGTGTAAGAATCGTGGTTGTGAGTCGCCGCACGCGCCGCACCGGTCGACTTTGATCCGACGGTCATCTTCGGCCTTGCCCTTCTTCTTGGGAGCGGTCAACCGCCCCGCCGTTCAGTGAACTCAAGATTGCTTCTCAGTGATGGCGCACGCTCGAACGATGAGATTTCGGCTGGGGTTGCTCGCCGGGTCTGCGGTGGTTTTCGCCGCGCTGATCTTCGGATCGCGGCCGAGTGCCCGACGGACCGCCTTCACCGAGAGCACCTCGCTGGGAGCAGGTCTCGGTGAGATCCGGTGGGTGGCCACTTTGGCGGATGCCGAGATTGCTCCGCCGGCGCTCCCCGTATGGGCCGGAGCGGGTACTCCGATGGGGGCCCGCTTTGGCCCAACGCCGCCTTCGATGCGGGCCGCATGGTACCTCATCACGCCGGAACAGCCGACCGGAGAACTCTGGCATGTGGATAAGGAGGGGGCGGAGATTGTGCTGGGCGATGGTGTCTCCCTCCCGTGGAAGGGCGGTTCCGGCTCGCTCAGGGTCGAGGGGAATCCCGCTCGGCAGTTTCTGTATCTGCTCGTGCCGGGAGAGGGCAACCTGCAGGGGGCAGTTATCCGCATGCGGCTCTCCCGATTCGATGGCGCCCGAAGTGAGTGGCTTCGTGTTCCCTTCTAAGGACGACGGCGCCTCGCGCCATGTTCCCAGGGGGCGGCAGCGATGATCTCCATCATCGTACCGGTCAAGAATGGGCTGAGCTTCACCTGCGGGCTGTTCGAGTCGCTCACCGCCGGCAATCCCGATGTGGACGTTCAATGGATCATCGTTGACTCCGGCAGCACGGATGGAACCGTGGAGTTTTGCCGAGACAACCGACTCGAGCGCGTCGAGTTCACTTCGACCCCTTTCAACTACTGTGCCGCCGTCAACCAGGGTGCAGAGCGGGCTCGAGGCGACCTCTGGATGATTGCGAACAACGATCTCACGTTCCGCTCGCAGGGGGACCTGAGGCAGATTGAAGATGCGTTTCGAGAGTGGCCGCTCCTGTCGGTGTTGAGTCCCGGTCGACTGGACGGATCTCAAGGGCTCGAGTTCAGGATCGACGGCGTCAACGGGGCATGTTGGGTGGTCCGCGCCGCGTCGATCCGCGAGTGGGGCGGAATGCCGGAGCAGCTCAGCGGATACGGGTACGACGAGGCGTTCACGGCTGTGATGTGTTGGCGCCGGGGCTACCTGCTGGGATGGTTGAACGGCTGGGACGTGTTGCACCACGGCAGCGCCACGTTTGGCCCCGAAGGTGGGAACACCACCCCCGCAATGCGACGAAATCTCATTCGACTGCTCCAGATCCTGGGTCATGGTGATCTGGATCGACCGGGGGTGTCGGCGAGTCGCCTCCTGGCGCAGGTCTATGGGCGCGAGCGCGCATCAGCGCCGGCGCGACTGGAGTGGATTGGACCTCAGTTCGATGTCGTAGCCCAGGGTTATGTCAACGTGACGACGCATGTCAAATCCTCCGCGAAGCTGCCCCGGCTCACGGTCGACTGTGCTCCGAACCGGCAGTGGGCGCCTTGGGTGGCAAATCTCCTGGAGAGGGACCCGGAGTGCCCGGCTTTCAAGTGGGATCAGATCCAGTTGGAGCACGGCGCCACGGGGTTTGCGCCGGCGCCGCCGGCCGGACCCGCCCCGACTGAACTGTTACCGCCGGTCGCCGAGAAGCGTCCGACCCTTCGCCAGCAGATCTCGGCCCGATTGCACGACTGGCGAAACCGCCGAAATCGGCTGCCTGACGGGTGGTGATCAAACCCCGTCCTGGGATCCGGCGCGGCACGCAGCCAGCAGTTCCACACCCTCCCGCCAGGTCCTGGGGAGCGACCCGATCCGCCCCGTGACGACCTGTGAGAGGCATCTCGCGGCGAGCCGACTGAGGCAGGCGGTGGCGGTGGCAGCCCATCCGTGGAGGCCGTACCACTTCCGGTAGTATCGAGACCGGTCGGACCAGAGCTGACGCTCCACCCACGGCGCCGTCTTCACACTCGCGCTGCCGTGGTGGAGCACCGCGGCCTCGGCGACGTAGGCGATGGGGCCGTGTTCACGAAGCCTACGGCAGTAATCCACATCGTTGTAGAAGAGGAACAGTCGCTCATCCATGCCGCCGATCTTCCTGTGGAACTCGGTTCGTACGATCAGGCAGGTGGTCTGGGTGGTGGCAACTTGTTGGGTACGGTTCCAATCGAAGCCCGACATCTGCCAGCTCTGAAAGACTCTCAGGTTCGGAGCGATCAGGTGCAGCGCGGAGTCCCGAAGCCACGCCATCGTCAGTGTGTGCTCCGGCGAGAGAAACGGCTGAGTCTTGCCGTCGAAGCCCACATTCCGGGGAGTCGCCGCAGCTGCTTCAGGGTGAGATGCGAGGTACTGGAGCGACCGATCTATGGTCCCGGGCAAGAGCTCGGCATCTGCGTTCAGCAAACAGACATAGGGCGACTCGACCGAGTTCAGCCCCAGATTGTTGGCTCCCGCGTAGCCGACGTTGTGTTCCAGTCGGATCCAGCGAACCTCGGGAAAGGCGATGCGCACCTGCTCCAGGCTCTCCGGCGAGGCGTTGTCCACGACCGTTGTTGCCACGCCGGCGCCGCCGTACTCTCGAATGCTCTTCAGGCAGGCCCGCAGGAGATCCGGGCGGTTGTAGCCGGGGATGACTATCGTGACGGTCGGGTTCACGGCTTCCGATGCGCTTCCGCCAGGTAGCGCTCAACGATGCCCGCCGGCTCGCCATCCTCGCGAAGGCGGCCGCCCTCCAGCCAGAGCGCCCGTGTGGCGACTCGCTCCACGTCGGTCATGTCGTGCGACACGAAGAGAATCGCCTTGCCGGCGCGCTTGAAGGCTTCGATCTTATCGAAGCACTTCTCCTGAAACGCCTCATCTCCCACCGCAAGCGCCTCGTCCACGAGGAGGATCTCGGCATTGGTATGCACGGCCACCGAAAAGCCGAGTCGGGCCTGCATGCCGGAGCTGAAGGTGCGAAGCGGCGCGTCGACAAACTCCCGGAGTTCCGCAAACTCGATGATGTCCGCCTCCCGCTCGGCGACCTGTGCCCGCGTCAGTCCAAGAATGACGCCGTTGAGCATGATGTTCTCACGGCCCGTGAGATCCGGATGGAAGCCGGCTCCCAGCTCAAGGAGCGGCGCCACTCGCCCCTGGACGCGCAGGTTTCCGCTCGTCGGCAGATAGATGCGGCCCACCAGCGCGAGAAAGGTGCTTTTGCCGGAGCCGTTGCGGCCGACGAGCGCAACCGCCTCCCCGGGATAGATCGAGGTGGTGAGACCCTTCAGCGCGTGCACCTCGCGTATCTGACGCTTCATGCCGGAAAGTAGAGCCGCCTTCAGGGAGCCCTGGTAGACCGAGAGGTGGAAGATCTTCTCCACGTCTCGCGCTTCGATCACGGCAACCCGTTCCGGCGACGTCATTCCCGCTCCGCCAGGGACCACTTGCGGGCCGCGAAGTATCGGTGTCCCGCCACCGCGATCAGGACCGAGGTGATGAGGGCCAGCGCCAGGTAGCCCCACTCTTCCGGACCCATCGCACGGGTAAGGTGGGACGAACCGGGCATGAGTGCGGGCTTCAACGCCAGCTTTCGAAACGCCGTCAGCAGGCTGGCGAGCGGGTTCAGCATGTAGATCGCGTAGAGGACGTCTCCCTGCCACCCGGGAAGTCGCTCGCGGATGATCTCCGGAAAGTAAAACACAGGCATCAGCCAGTAGATGATCTTGAGCAAACTGTCGGTAATGAACCGCATGTCCTCGAAGTGCAGCGTCCAGATCGAGATAAACAACCCCATTCCAACTGTCAGGAGCGTCAAACCCAGAATCGGGATGGGAAGCAGCAAGATGGTCGGCTGCAGCGGCCAGTCGAGTTGCCCGGTGCACGCCCACCAGAAGAGCGGAAGGAGAGTCATATACGCAACGAAGACAGCCGTCGCCAGGAGAAAGTGAATCAGATTCGCCGTGATTGCCGCGAGGGGAACCAGCTCGCGTGGAAAGTACGTTCGCCGGATCAGGTTGTAATAGAACAGCAGCGACGGGCTCGCATCCATGATGGCGGTGTTGAAAAACAGCCAGGGCAGCATCGCGCAGAACACGTACGCGTGGTAATTCGGCGTCTGTTTGCCCACCATCATGAACTTGATCACAAAGGTGATCGTCAGCACTTGCATCAACGGGTTGAGAAGCGACCAACCAAACCCCAGCACCGAGTTCTTGTAGCGGCCCTTGAGATCCCGCTGCACAAGAATGAGCAGCAACTCACGGTGCCGCCACAGCTCGATCAGGTCATCACGGAGCGAGGTTTGCACCACGAATCCCCTCATAGATCGCACGAGTCCGGATTGCCACGCTGCGCCAACTCCGCTCCTCGGCAAACTTTTGCGCGGCCTGCCGGAGCCGGGTGCGAGAGCCGGCCGAGGCCAGCAAGAAGCTCATACGCTCACGGAGGGCTCGGGCGTCGCCGGCGGCAAAGAGATCGACGCATCCGTGTTGTTCGTTCAATTCCTGAAAGCACGCCAGATCCGAAGCGAGCACCGCAGCTCCGTGAGCGAGGGCAACTACGACTGAGTAGCTGCCATTGGCGGCAGTGTGAGGCACCAGAACCAGATCGGCGAGCGCAAAGTACTCAGGGAGGTCCCGAGTCTCCAGATACCCCGTAATGGTGACTCTGCCCTGCAGGCTGCGGGCCTTGATTTCTTCTTCCAGCGCTTTCAGGTACGGGGCTTCCGACTCCACTCGAACTCCTCCGGCAATCAGGAGATGGACGGCCGCAGGCAGCTCCTTCAACGCTTCGAGCGCAAGTTCGTACCCTTTGTCCGGGGAGAGAAAGCCGAAAATGGCCATGACACGAGCGTTCTCCAACTTCAGCCGTCGTCTGAGGGTCTCGATCTGCGCAGGGTCGGCGGCGCGGGAAGGTACCGGCGCCCCCGCGGGGATGACGTGGATGCGGTCCCGGGGGATCCGCCAGGCGGCCAGCCGATTGGCGGCCAGTTCGGTATGCACGATTACCGCCCGCGCCGAGGCGAATGGATCTCTTTCGACGGATTTCCGGTAGGCGGGCACCCTCGCAAGCACGTGCTTGGCCAACTTCTGTCTTGGGCGAGTCTCGCTGTCCACACGGAGCAACTCCGTTGAGGTGAACACGGTGTGGGCGGTGACCACGTGCGGACGCTCGAGTTGTTTCAGGAGTCGCGGAAGCGATGAAACTCCCGGCGCGATGCCACCGAAGAAGGTGTACTCGTGCTGAATGTGGATCAGATCACATGAGTTGAGATGAGCGACCCGCTCAGAGAGCATTCCGGTGTCGCGCTCGGTGTAGGGGACCTGAACGACGGTGATTCGCAGCCCCAACTCCTCCAACTCCTGCCTGAGTGCTGAGGAGTAGGCCGCGATGCCGCAGCGATCGCCCACGCTCGTCCAGAGTCCGATTTTCATCCATCGTCCTTAATCCGGCGAGTCCGGTGCACCCACATGCGTTGAACCCTAATGGTATCGCCGCTGCGGACCATCGGTCGCTCCAGAAGCCCGGCTTCGGAGGTGCGGCGCCGCCGGGCGCGCAACGTCACCAGAGAATACGTTTCTGGAGAGAACCGCATGCGAGACAACCTGGTACGTCGAACACTGGAGTCGGGTAGGAGCAGTTTCGGCACGATGGTATTCGGCTTCGATTGTTCCGGGATCGGAAGGCTGGCCCATGACGCGGGCGCGGATTTCGTGCTTTTCGATCAGGAGCACTCGGGTTGGAGCATCGATACGATCAGGAACCTGATCGCATCGTCGCGCTCCTGTCCCATCACACCGCTCGTACGGGTCCCCACCGTGGCGTATCACCTGATCGCACCGGTGCTGGATGTGGGCGCAGCGGGAATCATGGCCCCGATGGTGAACACGCCGGAACAGGCACAACTGCTTGCCGACTCGTGCTACTACCCGCCGGTGGGGCGCCGCGGCGCCGCGTTTGGAGTGGGCCACGACGATTACGCGTCGGGCGATGTGGTTGAGAAGATGCAGTCGGCGAACCGCGAAGTCCTGGTCATCGCGCAGATCGAAACTGAGGAAGGCGTGCGAAACGTGGACGCAATCGCCGGCACTGACGGAATTCACGTTCTCTGGATCGGCCATTTTGATCTGACCAACTCGCTGGGCATCCCGGCCCAGTTCGATCGCCCGCGCTACCTGGATGCCGTGGCACGGGTGATGGACGCCTGTAACGCGCACGGAAAGGCCGCCGGGTTCATGGCTTCGACGCCGGCAGAGACCGAGTGGGCGCTCGCATCCGGGTTCCGCATCCTTGCCCTCGGGGGCGACCTCTGGATCTATCGCGAGGCGCTTCGCCAATCGATCCGCACCGCCCGCACCTTGCAATAGATCGACCGACCACTGCTATTGGGTGGACGAGGGTGTGATGCGACGAAGCCACTCTTCCAGCCCCCCGGGCTCATCACCCAGATAGAAGCGGTTGCCCTGACTCGCTGCCACCCCAGCGAAGAACAGCCCCACAAGGATCAAAGATCCGATCGCCACCAAGATGCCCGCCACCGCCCACCTGCGCTGGACCCGGTAGAACTCATCGACGCTCTCCCACTTCCGACTGCTGTTCCATGCCAGGCGGTTTCCGTTTCCCAAGAGGTAGAGCCCGACGCCGACCTGCACCATCCACCCGAGTGTCTTCGATCCGAGCCCCAGCACTGCGAACAGTCCCTCCCAGACGTGGTTGGCGATGGCCCACGGCAAGGAGAGCAGGCAGCCTCCCCAGTTGAGTTGGGTGAGGTCGGGCGCTCCCGATGGGGTTGAGGGGCTCGCGATTGCCGGTTTGATGGGGTGCCCACACTGCGGACATGAGGCGGCCTGGCTCGACACGGTTTGCCGACACGCGGGACAGGCTATCAGTCTGATTGCGCCCGGCCGGGGGGCCCCGTGGTTGGGCGGCCCTCAAGGAGCGTTGACCACCGGTTTTGCACTCGATGCGCGGGTTGGAGAAACGTCCTCCCCGCGTCCCGCGAGGGCAATCGCTGAGGCCATCGCCGTCACGCCGCCGTACCGTGCGCTGGGATCTGCCTTGCAGGCTCTTTGAATCACCGCCGTGAGTTTCTGCGCGATCTCCGGCGAGAGGTCCGGGGGTTCAAGTCTTGCCGGCGGCTCTGCAGGCAGCGTCCCCGTCAGCATCCGGTACAGGAGGACGCCGACCGAGTACTGATCGGAGCGAGCGTCGATCACGTGGCCGGCTCGACGCTCGGGGCTCCGATAGGCGGTTGGAGCGCTGCCGAACTCAGGTTCCAGTTCGGAAAACAGTGCGGGGATGCCGATGTCCGTCAGGCGGACTGCACCATCGCCGGGGTCTAGAACAACTGCTCCGGGATGGATGTCGCCGTGACACCAACCACACCGTTCCAGTTCTCGGATCGCACCGAGAACCGAGCCCACGATCTCTCGGGTGCGCGGGTAGGGAATGCGCGGCTGTTCATCCAGCAGAGCCTCCAACGTGGTCCCCTCGATCCACTCAAGCGCCACCAGAAAGTGGTCCTCTTCGGCTCCATAGTCGACAATCGCCGGCAGCGCCGGGTGGGAGAGGGTTGCCGCCGCTCGCAGTTTTCGCTCGAGCCGTTCCGCAAGACTGGCTCCGGGAAGCGCCGTTTGGGTGGGGAGAGGCCCGTAGTCGTATAGGACTACTTCGCTCCCATCACTCGAGCGGGTTGCCCGAACGCAGACTGAGAAGGCGCCACGGCGGACTTCTGCATGAATCTGATACTGTGATCTGGAAACGGACATGGCGCATCCTGAAATGCGATCACTCGTGAGGGACGCAGTTCGGTGACAATTCATGTCAGACAATCATCTCTATCGTTCCTCCAACATCCGAGTGGCGCGCTCCAGGGGTGATTGCGCTACCTGAAGGATGACCTGTTCGACTCTTCCAACCTGCCGGGTGGCCAGGTTTTGGACGGGTCGGAACACCTGGCGACGGGGCCTTCCGGGTTCGATAGCCACCGATCGAAAGGAGTCCGCAATCGTGAGTACCGCGACAGTCGTTCATCGAACGCGCTACTGCACGTCGTCGGCCCTCCTTCGATCCGTGAGCGAGGGGGTGCAGGCAGTGGGACTGTTCCTCGCGACATCTGAGGGGCCGATGCACACAGTTCAGGCGCCGCTGTTCATGCGGGGCGTCGTTCGGCGGCCCCAGGCGGTGGCTGATCTGTTGTTGACCCTTTCACAGGTCGCCCGCTCCCGATTCCATTTGCCGGCCGCAATGCTTCGGCAGGTGGCCGAACACGCGGATCCAGTCATCACCTGTCACCTTGATGGGATCCGATTCGAGGCATTCTCGCAGTGCTGTGGGGTCTATGCCAGGCTGGACCTGTCCGGAGAAGAGTTGGACGGGGTCGTGGTCACTCCGGGAACGACGAACGTCGACTTCAACCCGGAACTCCGCGCAGCACTCTCGTCCATCGGCGGCGACGAGTCGCTCCGGTTGACCGTCGGTTCCCAGGGGATTGAGTTCCAGACCGATACGGCGACCATCCTGGAACGCGTGGTGGAGCTTCCGGTCCGGTGGCTAAAGGGACTCGTGGGCGCGGAGTGTTCTCAGTCCCGAATGAGTTTGCGCTGGCAGCTTAAGGCGGTCGAGGCTCGCCGGCTGCTGGCCACGGTACCGCGCGGTGGAGGACCCCGAACGAGCGCATTTCTGACGCCGGCGGGAGGCGGGCTCCGTTTCAGCCAGACGCCCCAATCGGGTGCGGTGCAAGTCGGAGGGCTGGAGCGACTTCGACTTCTGGATCGAATCAGCCGGCACATCACCGGGCTTCGGATCTTCTCGGGCGAGGATGGGGGACCGACGGCCTGGCAGCTCTCGGTTGGGATGAGCAGGCTCGTGCTGGTCCTGAGCCCGACGGCTTCGCGAGGATTCTCGGGAGATGGGGATGGCCTGGGCGATCTCCTCGTCGAGCCGAATGGAGAAGACGTGAGCCGGGTCCTCCACTGGCTCGCTGCCCGTGGTAGCAGCACCAGTGATTTGATGCAGACCCATCTCCGGTTGTCACCTGAGGATTTGGCTGGTTGCCTGGCCCACCTCAGTGCCAATGGCCTCATCGGTTATGATCTGGCGGACTCGGCTTATTTCCATCGGGTGCTTCCGTACGATCTCAGTCGTGTGAGCCGGCTCAATCCCCGGATCTTGGGCGCCCGGGGACTGGTCGAAGCCGGCGCCGTACGGTGGGACACCGACCAAATTGAGTCCGCGGCTGCGTGGATCCTGAGTTCCGAGGTTGAGCATCGGGTGGTGCTCGGGGAGACGGGCGATCGCTGCTCCTGTCCGTGGTGGTCGAAGCACGGGCTCGATCGGGGACCTTGCAAGCACATTCTTGCGGCGCGAATTGCAAAGGGGAGGGGTAATGGACCCGCACGAGCTTGATGATGCAATTGGGACCGGCGATCGGAACCGGCTGCTGGACATCCTGATTGCCGCCGACGAGTCGCACCGGCGTGTATGTACCGGTGTAGCAGACCGATGGGAGGAGCGCCTGAGGGTCTATTGGACGCTGCCGGAGCAGGAACAACGGGTCCAGATGCCTCGCGAGACCGCGGCATCGATCGTGTCTGGACTGCAGCTTGTCCGGATAGCAGTGGGCTCGCGGCCCCCAACGCACGCGGCATTCAACATCGACTATGCCGCCGCCGCACGTGTCCTGGCTGCGCGTCGTCCCGCGTGGCTCCAGGATTGGGTCGAGAGCGCGCTTGATCAGCTTCCGGGGTGCTGGCCCCTGGTGCGTGCCCTGGAGAGATCGGGGGCCATCCGCCGCCCACCGTTGCCCAGCTACGTCTGTGGGATGATTGCCGCCGCTCGGCCGTTGCTGTCCACCGATCCGGAACTGCACCAGGAGTTCTGGCTGCTGTTTGAGTACGAGGGCTCCCAGGCGGCGAGCATGACCATGGCCGACTCGTTTCGGTGGAATGGCGAGACGTGGACGGATGTCCTGTGTCGGCTCTCGGAGGAGGGGGCTCTCTCCCGCGAGCGGCTTCTCACCGCCAGCCTGGCGGCCCTGAGGAGAGACTTCCCCCAATATCGGTCCGGCTGGTTCTCCCGCTTCCACGAAGCCCTGAAACCCACGGTTGAAGAGCGTGCCGGCCGACTCTCACAGTACCTGGCGCTCCTCGCGAGCCCCATTCCGCCAACGGTCCGTTTCGCCCTGCGGGCCCTGGATGCCATCGATCGGGCGGAGAGGTTGCCAGCCGGGGAGTTGATCCGATATGTCCCGGCCGCTCTTTCCGCGAGAGAGAAAGGCACGGTCTTACTGGCGCTCAAACTATTGGGACGGGAGGTCACTCGACGGCCGGATGCCTGGCGAGGGGCGGCGACGGCCGCTCTGAACGCCCTCGTTCACACGGCGCCCGAAGTTCACTCGGCCGTTCTGGACGTCATCGAGTCCGTCCAGTCCCCGCTCGATGCCGAGGTGATGGCGCTGCTGGTACAACACCGAGACTTCGTGGCGCCCAGTCAACTCAAACGGCTCGACACGATTCTCCAGCGTCACGGCGCGAGTGAGACCGCTACCGTACCGTCCGGCGGAGTTCGGCTCTGCGTTGGGGAAGCCGAGCCGACGCTTCCGCCGCCCGTCGATCTGCCGTTCCATGGGGTCCCGAGGTTGGATCCGAGCCGGAAGCTGCTTCCGATCCTCGACATCGAGGAGCTTGTCGAGGCCGCCGGCGTACTCCTGGAGCGGTGGGGGCCCCCTGAGGAGATCGAACGCGTTATGGACGGAGTCTCCCGGCTCTGTACGGTCCGACCCGACGACTACTCCCGACGCACGGCGCCGCTCAGGAAGCGTGCTCGCCAACTGGCCCGTGCAACCGAAGATGCAGGCCGTTTCCTGGGGGATCCGCAGCGCGATCTGCCGCTGCTGATGATCGCCTGGCTGGATGGCGAGGTCTCCGACCGAACGCGACCCGAAGAGATCGGGCTCGATGAGTTCATGGGAATTCGGTTGCACGAGATAGCAATCCGGGCGGCGAAGGGAGCGTCTAAGCCGACCCTGGCCCTCCCAACGCACATCGGCGGATGGATCTGCCCGAGCACTCTTGTTTCACGCGTCCGATGCGCCGGAAGTGACATCGACCTTGCAGACGCGGTGCAGGCCCTGCTCCGATTGGCGCCCGACGGCCGTGAGCGGGCGAGGTCGGAGGCTGCGGACCTCCCCGGGGAACTGGGCGCCGCGCTGCGACACGCGCTCGGAGAATCCGGTATCGCCATCGGAGTGAGTGAAGCACTCTGGATCGCCGCTGCGAGGTCCAGGGATCCGTTCGCCGACGACGTGGCCGTGGATCAGCGGTTTCCCGGGGGTGGACCGGACTCCGGCCTGGCAGCACGCGTTGAATTCAGCGTGGAGCACGAGCAGCACACGTACGAAGGCACGACCTATCATCATCATTCGCTGAAGGTCACTCGTACGCCGGCCATCCCCCCCGAGATCTCTCCCTACCATCCCGCTGTTCGGGTCCACGTGCGCGCCGAGCAAAGCATTCCCGTACGGCGATGGTCGGCTCTGGTCTGGCCGGGTGGGCTACACTCCTGGTTTGCTCGGGGAGCGGAAGCTCTCGGCTCAAACCTGGATTGGTGGGAGGCGCGCTGGCCCAACCGGGTCTTCCTGGAGCCTCTCGTCGATCCGGACACGCCGCTCACGGGACCGGCTCTCGCGTTGCTCTGCACCGCTTTGGGCGCCAAGAATCCTGGGGAGTCCGGCCTGGCGACCGACGTCCTGATCGCGGGGATCACCGACGGGAGGATCGACCGCGAGCAGTTCGGCGGGAGTCTGGGATCGTACCTCAAGGATGGACTGCTGCTCGGAACGCGGGTGAGCCGGGCGCTCACTCAGGCGGCTCAATCGGGGCCGCTCCACGTGGAAGTGATCCGATCCGCTGTGGAGCGGGCCATTGTCCAGCACCCGGAGATTCGGCCGGCGGATCTGGGCGCCCTTCTCACCCTGCTGCGGGAGCTGAGTATCGCCTGCGGCGCAGCTATCGAGAGCTCGGAGGCCCGGTCGTTTCTTGGGACCGTGCTCAAGGGAAAGTCCGGAACCCTGGCTCGGCAGATCCTGGGGTTGGCTCTCGATTTGGAACGGAGAAGCGCACACCTGAGGGCCGCCCGTGAGGCCGCACTCGAAGGACGGCTTCCGCGGATGGAGCGATGGGAGAGATCGCTTGCGGCATCCGCGGAAGAGGCATGAAGTCAGGCGGTTACCACCAACCGTGTGAACTGAATGGCAGCGTGGCCGGACTTCCGGAACGGGCGGGGCATCGGCTGCGCGTGGCCCTTCTCGTCGATCGCACGGCAATAGATGGTGTATTCGCCCGGGGGGAGCGGCGGCAGAAGAGCGGCCCACTGTGCCTTGGTCAACCGCATCGGCCACTGTTTAGGCGCCCCAGAATCGTGAAAACCGTGGGTGCCCGGTGGTATCCGGCCGCCGGGAAGGTCTACGCCCCAACTCGTCGGCGGGGACAAGACGTGGGCATCCACCCAGGGGGCCCCAATGAACGTGGGATCTTCGTCGGGCCACGGCTGGTTGACGGGTCGAACCCAGGTTTGAACCCGCGACAGTCCCCCGAGGCCGCACTGTGCCCAACCCGTGATCGGGATGCTCGTGCCCGCCTTTGCTGACGCCGGCACGTCGAGCAGACCGGCAAAGGTCTTCAGCGGGCTGTCGACGTCGTTGTTCTGCTCGCCGTAGGTGTCGTTCGCGTAGAAGAGATTCGTGAGCACCACATGGGAGAGCCACTTGATGTTCTTGAAACCGTACGCTTCCGGGACCACCACGCGAACGGGTCCGCCCCGCTGCGGCTCCAACCATTCTCCGTTCAGCTTGTAGCAGAGAATCACCGGCGGAAGATCAAAGGGATCCTCAAACACGCGAGAGATCGGCAGGCTGCTTCGGAACATCTGTTTCGGATCATCGTTGTGGTAGCCGTAGTAGAACACCCTGCGGAGGTTCTCTTTCGGCTGGGTGAGCCAGAGCACCTCACGCAAGGGCACACCCTCCCAGATTCCCATCCCGAGCGGACAACCGATGTTCAGGCAGGTCATCACCTTCGGGAACCGCACCGCGTGCTTTTCTGCCAGCTTCATCAGCGCGTCGAAGTTGAACGCCGTACCCTGAGTTCGAGTCAGGGGGCGCGCGAGGGTCGCGGGGTTCGCGGAATCCGGGATCACCTCCAATTGCCAGCTCTCCCGCGTGAGACCGACCTCCCGGCGCCGCTCCTCCGACAGGCGATGTGGGATCGGGTTTCCGCGCGACACGTCCTGAAATCGCGATTGCGGGAAAAGGTAGGGCTCCATCCGGGCCGCTGCCGCAGCCAGTTCTCGGGGCAGTTCCGCCGCCGCAGCGACTTCGCCACCTCCGGCGGCGCCGACGAGCGCGGCTGCAGCGGGGATGAACTCACGCCGGGTCAGTTTCGAAGATGCCATGAGAATTGCCTCGCAGCGGGCCGGAACATTCCGGGGATCGCTTCCGTCTTTCGACCTGTTTCCACCTCGTGACCGGTTGTTCCTGTAAATCGCATGTTCTCGAGCAAGACCAGGCTGGAAGTCAGAGGGCGCCGGGAAATTCACGCTGCCGCATGGGCAGAAGCGTGCCGGAACCGGGCCCGCGTTGCGAGGGCCAGGATGGTCCCGCCGAGAAGAAGCAGGAGGAGGCCGGTGTGAGTCGGACTGAGACACGCGGCCGGTATGAAGGCGACCAGCGCGGCAGCCCGGCAAGGGCGCGGCAAGTGGATCGCTGCGCCGACGGCCGCAGCAGAACAGCCGAGCAGAACGCCGCCGACCGTTCCCAGATATTTCGACAACACGGGCGCCGCGAGGAGACCCAGGCAGAAGACACCCAGAGCCCGGATCGCCTGCGCTATGCTCTCATCGTGGGGCCGGGCGCCACCGGTGGCAAGACCCACCCCAGCGAAGAGGATAAACGCAATCGGCAGTGCGCCGAGCGCCTGGAAGAAGGCTGCGCGTCCCCCGAGGTCCGGCGGAAAGTCCAGGTCGATTTGTTGCGCCGTGACCACGTTGTTCAACCGCCATGTCAACCGTGAGCCGGCGGTCTCGGTCGGGGGGAGACTTCCGCGAATGAAGCGGACCGGCCCTCCGGAGGCAGCCTGCAGTACGAACTCTTCCGAGCGACGGCGGTCCGATCCGTGAGAGTAGGACCACTGACGCCCGCCGAGCGCACGGTAGCGCACCCGGGCTTCCTTTTGCTCTCCGGGCTGCATTTCCCGTTCCCAGAGGTACTCCCGGCCACCGGGCTTCTGCTCCACCGACTCCCCCGAGACCTGAACGGTGAGGTCTCTCACAGTCCCAGCTTCGGGAAGCGGGAAGCTGAATCGAGTCGTCGCCGCCTCAGTGCCGGAGTTTCGGAAGCGATAGCGGGCTTCGAACTCCAGGTCGAACGCTCGTCCCGGGAGGCGATGAAACGTGACCTGGACTGTGGAGCCGGCCAACGGCATCGGCTCTTCGTCCAGCCGGGTCGCCTCCCGAGAAAAGATCACGTCGCTCCCTGAGCGCCGGTAGGTATCCACCAGCCGGGTGACGTTTTCGGCTGTCGGATCCGTGAGGTACGGCGCCAGGACGCCGACCCCCTCGGCGCCGATGCGCTTCAGAAACTCCGGCGGCAGGGTGAGCGTGCGCGTGTAGGTGCGCGACACGCGGGTGGAGACGGAGGGGCCGAACTGTCGGATCGGCTGGGCATTGGGGGTGGGGTTGCTGGTGGCGGTCGTCGACTCCCGCCACTCCATGTCTGCTCGCGCCATCCGCTCGACCATCGAGAAGACGTTCCAGCCAACGGCGAGGCCCACCCCAAGCAGCAGCCAACCGCCGGCAGTTCGCCCGAACATCCCGAACGACTTGAGCAGAGCCGGCATCGCGTCCGGCCGGCGAAAGCCCCACGCCACACAGCCTGCGATCAGTGCGACGAACAACACACCGAGGGGCCACACCCAGGCCGCCAGAAACGAGAGGCAGAACTGGACGCCGGCTGCCGCGGCCTTCACATACGGCTCGATCATGCCCGGTTAGTGGCGCCACCTTCGGAAGAGGTTCAGACGGGCGCCGGGCGAGCCGAGAGCGTTTCGAGTGCACCGTGACTTCCGAGTAGACTACCGCTTCCCATTCGGGGACGTTGGGTTTAAGTAAGCACGCCGGGCGCTATCGTCGCTCTTACCCGAGAAAGTGGCTAGGAGCCTGTCCGAGATTCGAGAACGCTTTCCTGTCGCGCGCCGAAGAATAGCTCCATCAAGGCTCGCTTTTGGCTCTAGTGGGCTCGATTAGCTCGAAAAGTGCGGCAGAATCACGC
>SXGS01076871.1_pt1 | contig 32941 bp, 21 predicted proteins | sample 3174681 | NCBI WGS metagenome assembly SXGS01 (sample SAMN11356861, study PRJNA531348) | freshwater metagenome | isolation source: freshwater sample F1-80 | place: China: Fuxian Lake, Yuxi | collected 2017-12-25
AGTGGGCAACCCCACGGCCTCGTCCCCCGATTCGGAGATTGTCTGTCGATGAGCCGTCCGCGCATCGGTTTCCGCCGAGGCCGCGGCATCGGGTTTCGGTGGCTCAACCACGGTCCCTGCCACGGTTGGCGTTCCGCGCTGTGTCACGGGTGGCTGATTGCCGTTCGGTTCGGTCATGAACTCAATCTCCGCGAACGGCAACGTCACAAGAGGTCGATTCAAAAATCAGCACGACGCGCAAGCGAGTGATTGGTTCTAACCGAGTGGTTGGTTTTCGGCGAAATGACCACTCGCTCGCGCGTCGTGCTAGGTTCGGAAATCGCTTCTACACCCTTGATCATTCGGATTCCAAAAGCCAGAGTTGATTATGTTCTGATGCGATCGTCTCTGGCCAGTCTTAGGTAGCAAATCAGAAACAAGTGACCTGCCACTTGTGCCTGTCACAGTGGTTCCCGCGCTTCGGCGCGACCAGTGTTACCTGGAGGCAAAACCTAGCACGACGCACGAGCGAGTGATTGCCAATTCGGAAACACAACCACTCGCTCGCGCGTCGTGCTAGAACTCGCGCGGCGGGCGCGGTTTCTCCGGGGGACGCAGATAGCGGCCGGCGGCGGCGACGGCTAGCAGGATCGGCACATAACGCTGCGGGGCGCGGACCACCACGATCAAGGCCAGGACGATGACCAGCAGTTTGGTCATCGAGACCTCCGCCCATTTGCCCAACGCGCCGTCCTTGGGCAACGCCAGCCATAACGCTCCCAGCACGACTCCGACGCGAGTGCAGATGCTCTGCCACATGTTGACCGAATCGCCTTCTCGGAAGAACGAGACGACGGCACCCACAAGAAACGCGAGCGCCAGGCAGCCGACTAAGCGGCGATTGATCGTCACCTTTTGATCCACGAATGCAATTCTCCTAGTCGTTGGAAGGGTCACGAGGCATCTTGTCGCTTTCCGAAGAGGGGGACTATAAACCCGCCCGCTGGGAACTCCTAACGGTTGGGATGCCGCTCATGGATGAGCTATTGCCACAGTCCGATGAACTGGAAGAGACGCCCGTGCGCGACGATGCGGCCGGGTGGGATGAGCCGTTGCTTGCGGATGATCTCGAAGCGGCTTATCTGCGGGCGCTCGAAGCGACCGACGCGATTGAACGCGAGATGGACGCGCAAGCGACATCCGAGTCTCTCGGCGAAGCTGCTGAGCCGAATGCTGTGGCCGATGTGATGGCAACCGAAGCTGCATCCCGTGGTTTGATGGAGCCGCGCCCGGCAGGAAGCGGTGGCCAAGACTCGAATACGCCGATTCCTGACGGGCGCGGCTCCGATGCGTTACAGGCGTTAGGCGACAGTAACGCTTCGCCGACGAAAGTTGCGGTCGAGTCTGCTCCGCTGGTCTCCGAGAAACAGGTTGTCGAGGCGGCGTTGTTCGTCGGTGGGATGCCGCTGACGGCGAAGAAGCTCAGTTCCTTGTTTCACACCGATCATGGCTTCGGCTTTGTGGAGTGCCTGCTCGATGAACTCAATAAGCAATACGCCGAGGAGGGGCGACCGTATGCGATCACACTTGGCGAAGGTGGCTATCGTCTGTCGCTGCTGCCGGAATTTGAATCGGTGCGGAACAAAGTCTTCGGCTATGGGCCGCGCGACGTGAAGCTGACGCAGGACGCGCTCGAAGTGTTGTCGCTCGTGGCGTACAAGCAGCCGATCACGAAGTCGCAGATGGAAGCGTTGGGAAAATCGAACGCTGGCTCTGTGCTGCGTCAGTTGTTGCAACGGGAGTTGATCCGCATTGATCGTGCGCATGCACCGCAGAATTCGAAGAGCAAGAACGATCCGCCGTATGTGACGACTCCGCGATTTCTCTCGCTGTTCGGGATCGGGCAACTCAGCGACCTGCCGGTCGCAGAGGACTTCGCGTTTAAGTAGGTCAGCCTTTCCAGGCTGACTCGGCGCGTCGCGGTTGTGAACATCGGGGTCAGGCTGGAAAGCCTGACCTACGCCAGGATCGGCTGAATGACCTGGCCGCGACTGATTGGGTAGGGGCGGTTCTGGCTGTCGTGGAACTCGGCCTCTGGTGCGAAGCCGAGGCAGTGGAACATCGTGGCGGTGATATCTTCCGGGCGGACGAGTCCGCTGCGGGGATAGCCTCCCAGCGCGTCGGACGCTCCGTGGACGACACCTCCGCGAATGCCACCTCCGGCGAACGCGACGGAGAACACGGGGCCCCAGTGATCGCGGCCGCCGGCTCCGTTGATCTTGGGCGTGCGGCCGAACTCGGCCATGCAGACGATCAGCGTTTCGTCGAGCATTCCGCGATCGGACAGGTCTTCCAGCAGTGAAGCGAAGCCGCTGTCGGCGGGCGGGACGAGCACTTCACGCAGGCGTTGTGTTTCGTTCGTGTGCGAGTCCCAGCAGGGATTGGCGGCTGGTTCATCGGGGCCACGAAACCAATTCACTTGGACCAATCGCACATCCGCTTCGATCAACCGCCGAGCCAGCAAACAACTCTGTCCGAACGGCGACGCGCCGTATCGTTGGCGAGTCTTCTCGTCTTCGGCCGAGAGATCGAACGCTCCTCGCGACGCGGCGGAGGCCAAGAGGCCGTACGCTCGGTGTTGTTGTTCGTTGAAGGGGAGTGATCGCGGTAGTCGCTCGGAGGCTTCCGATTGCTGGTCGAACAATCGCACGAGATCGCGTCGGCCGTTGAGACGATCCAGAGACATGTTTTCCGGCAACTGGAACTCACTGATGCGGTAGTCGGGAGCGTGTGGCTGACAGCGGAACAACCACGGATCTTGACTGTGGCCGAGCATTCCGCCGTCTTGTCCCGGCCAGGTCGAACCATCTGTGTTGAAGATGTGATTGGGAAGTCGCACCGAAGCGGGGAGTTGTCCGCGCGGACCACTCAGCCGTTGGACGACGCTGCCCCAGTTGGGCCAATCGTTGGGAGCACCGGGATTCGCTCCTTCGGCATTCATGGGGATGTGCGGCCGACCGGTCAGCATGTAGTAGCCGCTGGATGAGTGCGCGTTGTCGTTGGTCGAGACGGCTCGCAGCACGGCGAGCTTGTCGGCGTGCTGAGCCAGCCGCGGCATTAGCTCACCAAACTGCACGCCGGGGATTTTGGTCGCGATGGGTTCGATCACACCGCGGACTTCTTTGGGAGCATCCGGTTTTGGATCCCACGTTGACTGCTGAGGAGGACCACCCATCAAAAACAGGACGATGCAGGAGCGAGCTTTCTTGGTGACCACCGGGCCAGCCGACGCTGATTGCGGAGCCAGCAACTGTGGCAATGAAAAACCACAGGCTCCCAATCCGCCGATGCGTAGGGCTTCACGCCGCGACAATTGGTCGCAGAGTCGTACGCCTTGAGTTTGCAGGCTCAACATTTTCGCCTCCGCATTCGCCACCAAAGAGGGGACTGAGATGTGGGTCGCCGTCTGTTTCTCCGTGAAATGTATCGTAAAACGACCGCTTAAATCTTGTCGAATCAGAATCGTCCTGCCCAGAGGACGATCGAGCGGTCTGGTTGTACCATTTACGAGTGATCGGTCGCCACGAGTCCGTCATGCGGAATGAGGAATGACAGAGAGACGTGATTCTCGTCTTTAAGCATCCGCGTGTGAGCCGATCCGTGTGCGCAGAGCTTTCTCGAACGGACTGCGCACACGGATCGGCTCACACACGGATGAATCAAGAATGGCATGACGTATTTCTGCGAGAACCCGACTGCCAAACTCTCACAAAGTTGTCACCAGCCACTCAACACTCTGAAGAATCATCGATTCAAGGCATTCGTCGGGCTCTTCTGCTGTTTTTGGATTCTCGGTGAAAGAGTTCGTTGCGGCCTCGAAAGGAACGGCTGTTGTGAGCGTGATATCGAATGAACACGACGATCTCCCTGAGGAAACTCCAGAGGCGCTGCGCGGCATCGCCGAGCGGTTGCAGAACGCGATTCATGAACTATTCGCCGCACGTGCGGAAGCGGAGGAGTTTTCCAAGTCTGGAAAACTCACGGAGGAGGTCGAGCACGCGCTATCAGAAGCGGATCGATCCGACGCCGATCAACCATCAGCGGCAGGTCCAGACCGCGCGGACAACGATTGCAGACTGTATCTTCCCGCCCCCGAAGGCTGGCAGGTGCGGGTTAAGTCGGGGCCGCGTGAGTACTGCTATTACCAAAGTCCCGGAGAAGATTGGTTTCACACGCTCGTCGACGGCGAACTGTTTCTGCAAAACGGCGAAGAAAAGATTTGTCTGAACTGCGCCGTCCGACGCGGAGTCCTGACCACCGACCGCTTGTTCTGGCAGACCGGACGACGACCGACTCGACTTTCCGAAGCCTCCACTTCTCAATTCTGGAATACTCTTGATCGAAAGGCTGATATGACTCACCCCTTGGACCGCATAATTCGCGACCAATACCGCGCGGAGGAAGTGCGCAACATCACTCAGCATTTGATCGAGCATGGGACGTTTGAGTTTCCAACGCTCAAGAGCGGCTTGTTCTCGGCCGCGCTCGCAAGCAATAAGGACGTGGAATACACCGGCTATCAGAACGTCTGGGTGCGGGACAACATCCACATCGCGCATCACTTCCATGTGCTGGGCGAGCATGACCGAGCGGTTCGGGCCGTCGTCTCGATCACACAGTTCGAGCACACTCAGAAGGGGAAGCTGCGAGACATCATCGTCGGCAAAGCAGACCCGCAGAACGTGATGCTCCGGCCTCACATCCGCTTCGACGGCGATCATCTGGCTGAAGTCTCCGAGCAATGGGCGCACGCGCAGAACGACGCGCTCGGAAATTGGATTTGGCTGGCGAGCAAACTGGCGCTCGCGGGGCATTGGCAGCCGACGGGAGAGGACATCAAGTTGTTCTCTAACTTCGTGCAGTATTTCGAGGCGATCCAATTCTGGCAGGACGAGGACAGCGGCCACTGGGAAGAGGCCCGCAAGGTGGAAGCGTCGAGCATCGGGGCGGTGGTCGGCGGGCTGACTGCACTGCGCGGCTACTTCCTCACGATGGCCTCCGCGCAGATGCCGCAGGGAGCGACGAAATCGTTCATCGATCAAACCTGCCGCCGAGCCGAAGGGTTGATCGAACGGGGCCAAGCGGCGCTCAAAGCGATCCTGCCCAGTGAGTGCATTCAAGACGATCCCGCCAAGCAGCGGCGGTATGACTCGGCGTTGCTGTTCCTGATCTATCCGTTGCAGGTCGTGGACGGCGAGATGGCTGAGACCATCGTCGCCGATGTCGTCGCGAACTTGCTTGGCCCCTACGGAGTGCGTCGCTACCTGGGCGATTCGTACTGGTGTGCGGACTACAAGAACCTGCTCGATCCAGCCAGCCGAACCGTGGATGTCAGCGACGACATGTCCGCTCGCGACAGCCTGCTGCAACCGGGAGGCGAAGCTCAGTGGTGCCTGTTCGATCCGATCATTTCGGTCATTCACGGCCGGCGATACCAACAGACTGGCGATGCGGGGCAACTGGAATTGCAGACGCTGCATCTCAACCGCAGCTTGCGACAGCTCACTGGCGAAGGTGGCCCGTTCCCGCCGCTACGTTGCCCGGAATCGAACTACCGCGAGAACGGCGTCTGGGGGCCGAACGACATCACGCCACTGTTGTGGACGCAGGCGAACTTGCGGCTGGCGTTGCACTTCATGGAGCAAAGTTTGGCGGTTGGCGATCCTTCGACACCGGCCTAAACTCCGACATCGCAACGACCATTTTCATTCGTCTTCGAGAAGCATCCAATGTCGGTCACACTCTCTTCGACCATCGTTCTCGATTCGCAGTTGTCGCGAGATGTCTCAGCAAGAGTTGACGGCCGCCTCGCCCCGGAAGTGCAGGCAGTCATTCAGTCCGCGATGAAGTTACCTCTCAAGGATCGCCAAACGGTCGTCGCCGCCATCGAGCATAGTCTCGACGACGAGTTGCCTCCGCTCTCACCCCAGGAATTCCGTGAAGCTTGGTCGGCGGAGTTACAACGCCGCTTGGACGACTACGATTCTGGCCGTGATCCAGGTTTCTCCGAAGAAGAAGTGCAGGCAATGGTCGAGAAGTTGTTGGGGGAATGACGAAGCGAATCAGGAAGTCGTCATCATCGCGATTGCCCATGACAGCCGTTGTCCCGGTTATTGGAATAGCCGAGTGAAAGAAGCGTAATTCATTCATGTCAAAGCGTGTTGTTCTAGCGATGAGCGGTGGAGTGGATAGCTCGGCCGCCGCGGTCTTGTTGCAGCAGCAGGGCTACGAGGTGATCGGTTTGTTTATGCGCTCAGGCGCGACGGACGACAGCCACGAGACTGTTTGCCGGACGTCGATCACGGCCGATCTGCCGATTCTGAATCCGAAGGCTCACAAGCAAGGTTGTTGCAGCGCGTCGGACGCGGCGGATGCGCGGCGGGTTGCGGACTCGTTGGATATTCCGTTTCACGCGCTGAACTTTCAGGACGCCTTCGGACGCATCAAGGATTATTTCGCGGATGAGTATTTGGCGGGACGGACTCCGAACCCGTGTGTGATGTGCAACAACTGGTTGAAGTTCGGCAAGCTGTGGGAATTCGCGCAGTCGGTCGGGGCCGATCACATCGCTTCGGGGCACTACGCGCGGATTGCGAGGGACGGGGATGTTTCCGTGCTCACTCGTGGGCGTGATCGTTCGAAGGATCAGTCGTATGTGCTGTTCGGTATCAACAAGGCGATTCTCGATCGCGTGATCTTTCCGGTTGGCGACTTTGAGAAGACGGAGATTCGCGACCTGGCCCGACAGACTGGGTTGCGAGTCGCCGATAAGCCGGACAGCCAAGAGATCTGCTTCATTCCCGACAACGACTACGTCGGCTTTTTGGATCGTTATCGCGGGCCACAAGAGACGGCCGGTGAGATCGTGGACACGGAAGGTAACGTGCTGGGACGGCATGACGGCTTTCAACAATTCACGGTCGGTCAGCGCAAGCGATTGGGAATAACGTTTGGGACTCCGCGGTATGTCGTGGCGGTTGAGCCGACGACTCGGCGAGTTGTTATTGGGATGCGTGACGACCTGTTGGAGCCGACGTTGGAAGCCGACCGCTTGAATTGGCTGGTTGATGACATTCCCACGCGGTTTGCCTGCCATGCCCAGATTCGTTCGCAGCATGAAGCGGCAGCGGCCGAGGTCGAATTGCTCGGCGAGGACCGCGTGCGGGTGTACTTCACCGAGCCGCAGTTTGGCGTCGCCCCCGGTCAAGCGGTCGTGTTTTACGACGGCAACCGCGTGTTGGGTGGCGGTTGGATTCGCTGATTCTTTATCGCTCGGTTCGGCAGAGTTGGGAGTTTGGGTAGACCTCGAACTCTGCAAAATGTCGGACTTGGGAAGCTGGTGAAGAGTTACCGACAAGTCGTGGGGCCGGTCCCGGAGAGTGCCGCGACTTTGCCGTTTGTATTGAATCGAACGGTCCCGAAAGGCTGATGAAGAATGACGATCACACGAGGTTTGTGCCGCGAGTGTCGGTTTGTAGTTCGTCCTTCAGGCGGTCATTTCCGATGGGGACCGCCGGAAGGCGGAACTACTAACTTGGCAAGCGGGGCGCATCAGGGGTGCCAGATTCACACATTCTCCCAAGGATGGGGCTATGCGATTCTTGTCGTGGTTAGAAACGATTCGTGGACGGATCACCGAGCGAGACACCACCGCTCGTCGACGCCGAACCAAGGTTCCGGTCGCCGGTCAGCTTGAGCAACTCGAAGGCAAGGCATTGCTCTCGGTGTCGGCGCTGTTCGTCAACGGCGAACTGAACGTCGTCTCGGATTCGAACGACGACATCACCGTCAGTTCATCCGGAACCGGAGCGTCGTCGCGAGTGCTCGTGCTGGCAAACGGCAATCCGGTCACGTCTGTCGGTAGCGTGCCGACCAGTTCGGTCACGTCGATTGTGATCCAGGGAGGCAACCTGGAGAACACGATCAATCTGAGCGCGGTGAGTATTGCAAACTATCCCAACTTGGCTGGGATCAACGTCGATGGCGGACATGGCAGCGACACGATTCTGGGAAGCAACGGCATCGCGGAAACGCTGTTGGGCAATCACGGCGACGACAGCATCACGGGCGACACCGGCGCGTCGTCGATCAACGGCAATGATGGCAACGACACGATCATTGCCGGCGGGGGCAACGATAGCATCAACGGCGAAGACGGCGACGACAGCATCGACGGCGGTGACGGCAATGACACGATCGTCGGCCACGATGGCAATGACGTGATTGATGCTGGCACCGGCGACGACAACGTAACAGGTGGCGACGGCGATGACTCGGTGTTGGGCGGAACCGGCAACGACACGATCAATGGCATGATGGGGGCCGACTCGATCGACGGCAGCGACGGCAACGACGCGCTTTTGGGAGGCGCTGGTGGCGACTCGTTGAACGGCGGGCTTGGTGACGACTCACTGTTGGGGAACGAAGGCCGCGACACGTTGCTGGGCGGGGATGACAATGACTCGCTGGACGGCGGTGGAGATTCCGACACGCTGCTGGGTGAATCGGGCAATGATCTGTTGGATGGCTTTTCGGGCAATGACTCGCTGCAAGGGGGCATTGGTGACGACACGATTCGTGGGGGTGCCGGCAAAGACACGCTCGAAGGCCAAGCGGGTAACGACTCGCTGCTAGGCCAGGCAGGTAACGACACGATCTTCGGTGGCGACGGGTTTGATTTGATCAGCGGAGGGACCGGAGATGATCTGGAAGATGCTGGCGAAGTGCCGACGGCTCCGGTCGCTCCCACGCCGCCACAGCCGCGACTCTTTGCGACTCCGTCCGACATCCGCAATCAGAATCTGATCGTCGAGTTGGACCCGCGGACCGGAGCTGAGCTGAATCGTTTCGCTGCTCCCGAAACAACCAGTGCCAGCGGTGATGGTTTGGCGTTTGATGGTACGAGCCTGTACTACCTCAATGGCTTTGGCACGAACACGCTGTATCAGCTCGAGCCCGACACGGGAGCGATCATTCACAGCACGGTGATTCCGCGTCCGACGACTCAGCGATACGACGGTCTCGCGGCGTTGAACGGCATGATCTACATCATGGACGCGGCCAACGACGACATCCTGGTGTTCGATCCGGCACTCGGAGGGGTTGGCACGGTGCTGGACATTAACGGAGAAAATCCCGGAGCCAATCTGATCGGTGGGTTGGCAGCGGCGAAAAATCCAGATCGCTTGATTGCCACTCTGGCGAATGGCCGCACGATCGTGGAGATCAATCCTTCGACGGGGCTGATCGTTCCGGTTTCGGACACGAGTCCCGGTTTCAGTCCGACAACAGCGTCAGCAGGAAGTTACTCAGGGTTGGGCGTCATCGACGGCTTGCTCTACTTGGGCAGCACTCGTTTGTCGAACACGAATCCGCTGACTTTCACGTCGTCGCTCGACATCTTTGATCGCGCGGGACTCTTACAGCAGTCAATCACGCTTCCCTACGGAATCTCGGCTTTCGGAGCGGACGATGTGGGACCTTTGGGACTGCCACCGGGGGCTCCGAGCCAATTCGACATCGCGTTGAATCTTCCGGCGGGGCTGAATCCTGACAACTCGCAAGCATTTGAGCTGGCGGCCCAGAAATGGGAATCGATCATCCGTGGCGATCTGCCGGATGTCGTGGTCGCGAATGTGGGGACGATCGATGATTTATTGATCAACGTCATAATCGCGTCGATCGACGGACCTGGCGGGGTGCTAGGTACGACCGGTATCGACCTCAAGCGAACTGGAACTTTCCTGCCAGCTATGGCTTCGATCACGATCGACTCAGCCGACTTAGCGGCGCTGTCTGTCGACGGCCTCCTGTCCGACGTCGCCTTGCATGAGTTTGGACACGCTCTGGGCTTCGGCACGATCTGGTCGGATCTAAACTTGATTGCCGCGCCGGGTTCAACGAATCCGCGCTTCGTCGGTCGACAGGCAACCGCTGAATACAACCGAGCGTTCCGAAATTCTGAACCGAACGTGCCAGTGGAAAATGTCGGCGGAGCGGGCTCGGCCAACGTGCATTGGCGAGAGAGTCTCTTCGGGAACGAATTGATGAGCAGCGTCCTAGAGGCGGGAAGCAATCCGCTAAGCCGAGTGACCGCCGCCGCGATGGCCGACATGGGTTATCTGGTCGATCTGAGCTTTGCCGATCCCTACACGCCTCCCACGACCACCGCGACCGGTTCCAGCTCTGCGAGCAGCGGTGCTGGTGCTGCGGTGACAGGACATTGGACGCTCTCGAATCGCCCCGCGCAACTCATCAGGCCCTTGCTGCTGGGACACGCTCGACCATGGTCCTTCGCGGGATCAAGCGGTGCCACCAGCACGTCTCCCGCGAGCTTCAACGGAGCCACGCTCCTCAACTTTAACGAAGTGCCGGAGACCATCGCGAACGGTTTCTCATTGCAGGGAGTCACATTCGGTTTCAAGGTCGCCGGACTCGATTCCCCCGATGCGACGTATGGTGCTTCGATCGCGCCCACCGGCGCGTTCCAGAATCTGTCGTCCCCTGTGTTGGAGGGGAACGCTGCGGGAATCTTGAATATCGACTTTGAATCACCAGCCACCAACCTGTCGTTCGCGGTAGCTCGATTCGCCACGACCGACGTACCCAATGGAGTCCGCGTTTCACTGTTTGATAGTTCGCTCAACCTCATCTCGACGTCGTCGGTGAATCTGTTGCGAACGCAATTGGGCCCAGAAGGACTCTTTAGCTACACCGGCACAACGGGAGTGCGTCGAGTCCGCTTAGACTTCACCACGGTGTCGGCCGCGGCAGGTGGCGATCGATTCGCGATCGACAATCTGGCTTACACGCTGGGCAGCCCCAGCAATCCGATCCCGTTCGGTGGCGACACACTGCTGGGCGGAGCCGGCAACGACACACTGCTGGGCGGCGACGGCAACGACCTGCTCAACGGCGGTGCCGGGAACGATTCGCTAGAAGGCGGAGCCGGCAACGACAGCCTCTCCGGCACGGCTGGTGATGATTCCGTCTTCGGCGGGCTGGGCAACGACACGTTGCGAAGCGGCGCGGGCCAGGACACGCTGCACGGCGGCGACGGAGATGATTCGATCATCGCGGCACTCGGTGACGGCGTCGATTCAATCGTCGGTGGCGAAGGAAGCGACACCTTTGACTTTATTGGCAACAACGCCGCGAACACGTTCAATGTCGGTCAATCCGCCGGGCACCTGATCGTGTCGAACGACACGGCTACGCAAACGCTCGCCAGCGATATCGAGGTTGTGCAGATCACCGCACTCGGCGGCACAGACCGAGTCGTCGTTGCAGACCTGACGGGGGTCGCACTCACCGAAGTGCGGCTCAACTTGGGGACCGGAAACGATCGACTGCTGTCTGACGCTGGAGCCAAGCTCGGCAGCGTCCAACTGCGAGTCTTTGGCGATGCCGGCGATGACCTGCTCATCGGTACCGACAGCGCCGAGTTGCTCAACGGTGGCGACGGAGTTGACACACTCATCGGCAACGCGGGCAATGACACGCTCAATGGAGACGCGGGAACTGATTCGATCGACGGCGGAGCTGGAAACGACGTCATCGACGGCGGAACGGGAGTCACCTTCCTCGACGGCGGCGATGGCGACGACAGTCTCACGGGCAGCATTCTCAACGACGTTATCAATGGTGGAGCGGGTAACGACACGCTCGTCGGCTTGAATGGCAACGACCTGCTCAACGGCATGGATGGCAACGATAGCCTGGCTGGCGGATCTGGAGACGACAGCCTGCTCGGCGGAGCAGGGGACGACACGCTCGATGGCGGCACGGACAACGACACCATCAATGGCAATGACGGCAACGACCTGATCAATGGCTTCCATGGCAACGATCTGATTCTCGGCGGCTTGGGAGACGACATCATCAGCGGCGGTGACGGCAACGACACCGTCTTCGGCGAAACCGGCAACGACCTGATCGGCGGCGGCGACGGCAACGATCTGGTTCAAGGCAACGACGGTGAAGACACGGTGCTCGGTGGCGACGGCAACGACACCCTCCGAGGCGGCACCGGCAGAGACATCGTCCTCGGTGGAGATGGCAACGACTTCATTGACGGACTCGGAGGCATCGACACGCTCGCCGGCAATCAGGGAGACGATACGCTCGTCGGAGCCTCCAGCGAGTTCAACGAACTCTTCCGACTCGATCCCGCAGTGCTCGCGAAACTGCTGTAACCGTCCCCGTTCCCGCGCGGACGGCGACAGCGAGAGAGCCTGAGCTTGATAAGAGCTCAGGCTTTTTTCATGAGTTGCCGGTGTGAGCACCAAAGGTGCTGAGACACTTCAATCGACGTCATCAGGCGGCGCCATTTTTTTGCCCCACATTCGTCGCCAACTCCCGCATCCTTGCGTCACCCTAACCTCACTCCCAAACTCCGCCGCCATGAAATCGAAATCACCGCTGCTGATCATCTTTGTCACTGTTTTCATTGACCTCCTGGGCTTCGGCATCGTGCTGCCGCTGCTGCCCAGATACGGCGAATACTTCGGGCTGGACCGGTTGCTTGGCCCCTTGATGGCGTCGTTCTCGGCAATGCAGTTCTTGTTTGCGCCGCTGTGGGGACGGCTCTCCGATCGGATCGGCCGCCGGCCGGTGTTGCTGGTCGGGCTCGCGGGTTCGACGGTGTTTTATGGGCTGTTTGGTTTCGCGACTTCGCTGGGCAGCGAAGACCAATTCCTCGGCCTGTCGGTGATCCCGTGGCTGTTCATTACGCGCATCGGAGCCGGTATCGCGGGTGCAACGATTCCGACCGCTCAAGCCTACATTGCCGACTCGACGACCGCCGAAGGTCGTGGCAAAGGGATGGCCTTGATCGGAGCGGCGTTTGGAATCGGTTTCACGTTCGGCCCGCTGCTGGGATCGGTGTTCGTGTCGGGCAAAGTCGACGGCCCGCCAAGTCCAATGGCCGGATATGTGGCGAGTGGCTTATCGGCATTCGCGTTCTTGTGGGCCGTCGCCCGGTTGCCAGAGTCGTTGAAGCCGGACAACGTCGCCCCTCGTCGCAGTTGGCTGAATATCGGCGCGATGGGCCGAGCGTTCTCGCATCGCGGCACCGCGTTGCTGATGCTGACCATCTTTCTGACGACGTTGGCCTTCGCCCAGTTTGAGGTCACGCTGTCGTTGCTGACGAAGTTCTTCGGCATGGCTGATAAGAACAACTTCTACATCTATGCCTACGTGGGCTTCGTGTTGGCGCTGAGCCAAGGCATGCTTGTGCGGCGGCTGTCACCCAGGCTGGGTGATTTCCGCATGAGCCTGATCGGCACAATCTTGATGACTCTGGGCCTGGTGCTGATCGCGATCACCTGCCAGGACCGTTCGCTGTATGTGTTGTTCGCCATCGTGCCGATCAACGTTTTGGGCTACTCGGCCCTCACGCCGTCCCTGCAAGCGATGTTGTCGCTGCGAACCTCGGCCGACGAGCAAGGCGAAATCCTCGGCGTGGGTCAAAGCATGTCAGCCTTGGCCCGCATCGCCGGTCCGCTGCTAGGCGTATGGCTTTTCAAACTCGACAAAGAGCAACCCGCCAACAGCGTCGTCTTGCCGTACTGGGTCGGAGCCGGTTTGATGCTGGTAGGCGTGGTGCTGGTGCTGTCACTGCGCAACCAACCGGCAAAGAATTCGTAGGGTGGGTCGAGTCATCGAGACCCACCGCGACCCGCGGGCATATTTGTGGGTCTCGATGACTCGACCCACCCTACCGTTTTCCCCACGCGAGGAATCATGAGCATCGACGTCGTCGCTCGCACCGAATTCTCGAAACACAAGTTGCTGGAAAGCGACTTGGCCTCTGATCCGTTCCAGCAGTTTCAGCGATGGCACGACGACGTGCAGGCCGAGAACGTCATCGACTGGCAAGCGATGTCGCTGGCGACCGCCACTCGCGACGGACGGCCGTCAGTGCGCATCGTCTATCTGCGCGGCTGGGACGAGCGCGGCTTCCTCTTCTACACCAACTACGACAGCCGCAAAGGACACGAACTCGCCGACAACCCACAAGCCGCCGCAGTGCTGTATTGGAAAGAACTCGAACGACAAGTCCGCATCGAAGGGACCGTGATCCGCGCGAGCGACGCCGAATCAGACGCCTACTTTGCGGGCCGGCCGCGAGAAAGCTGCATCGGCGCGTGGGCCTCAGCCCAGAGCCAACCGCTCGCCGACCGAGCAACGCTCGAACGACTCACGGCCGAGTTCGAGACGAAGTTCGCCGGGGCTCCGATCCCGCGACCGCCCAACTGGGGAGGCTTTCGACTGTTCCCCGACAGCGTCGAGTTCTGGCAAGGAGGCGTCGCACGACTGCACGATCGGCTGATCTATCGCAAGCAGCCGACCGGAACATGGAGCATCGAACGGTTATTTCCATAATCCGTCTTGTCAGTCGATGCACGTGAGTAGGTTGGGACTCCGTCCCGACCGGTCGGGATGGAATCCCAACCTACAAAACACGCTCGCGAAAAACACACATGTCCGGACGAAGACTTCAGTGGCTTCGATTCGACGACCAACCCGCTTCCGCTCTCACCGAATCCTTCCCCATCCGAGCACAATCGCCTGTTGGATTGCCGTGGGAATCTTCGCGTGTACGCTGTTTATGGGTAGGCGATCTCAATTCGATCTTCTTGCACAAGTCAGCCTGTCATGGTTCAGCCTGAAATCCCCTCGCAGTCGATGGTCGTGTTGTTCACCGACCTTGTGGATTCGACGTCGTGGAAGTCGCTGATTGGTAGCACGAACTACACGCAGTTTGTGTTGATACCACATAACGAGTTGTTTAGCCGGCTGTTGGCCGAGTTCCCCGGTGCGGCTTTGCGAAACTTCATGGGAGATGGCTTCCTCGCCAAGTTTGCCAAGCCGAGCGACGCCGTGAAGTTCGCGCTCCGGTTTCAGCACGACTTGGAGACGTGGCCGTGGAACGACGTTGTTCGTAACGCGGGACGGCGAGTGCGGACGCGGATCGGCATCCATCAGGGAGAAGCCATCGAGTACCTCGACAAGGCGACGAACCAGTTGCAGTTGTCGGGGCAAGCGGTCGATTTGGGTGGCCGCATCATGGGGCTGGCCGACGGGGCACAAATCCTGATGACCCGCGCGGCCTTCGACGATGCGCGGCAATACGTCCGCGAGTTCCCCATCGCCACCGATTCACCACACAACCTGGAGTGGCTGGCGCACGGGCCGTACCGATTCAAAGGCAAGGATGACGACCCGCTGGAAGTGTTCGAGGTTGGCGTCGTTGGTTTCGCGCCGCTCAAGCCGCCGGCCGATTCCGAGAAAGCCAAGCGAGCCGTCTCTCAAGAGGACATCGCCACGCTGGGCTGGCGGCCGAGCGTCGGAGCGACCATTCCCAGCCGTGAAGATTTTCTGCTGGAGAAACAACTTGGCGAAGGGGGCTTCGGCGAAGTTTGGCTGGCTCGGCAAAAGCAGACGAAGACCGAACGAGTCTTCAAGTTCTGTTTCGATCCCGACCGGTTGCGATCCTTTCAACGCGAGTTGGCAATCTTCCGGCTGCTGCAAACCGAGTTGGGACATCGCGACGACATCGTCTCCCTCCATGCCGTGCGCACCGATCAGCCGCCGTACTACTTGGAAAGCGACCACGTCCCCAGCGGCAACCTCGCGCAATGGGCTGAGAGTCAAGGCGGCATCAGTCGTGTGCCGCTGATAACACGCTTGCGACTGTTGGCCGAGTCCGCCCGCGCTGTTGCCGAAGCGCATCGCTTGGGAGTCATTCACAAAGACCTCAAGCCCTCGAACATCCTGATTGCTCTCGATCGTCAAGGCATCCCGCATCCGCGCGTGATCGACTTCGGCATCGGAGTGGTGACGGATCGCAGCCTGTTGGAGCGTCACGGCATCACCGCGCGCGGCTTCACACAGTCGCTCTTGCTGGGCAACAACAGCAGCCGCACCGGCACCCGCCTGTACGCCGCCCCCGAAACCCTGACCGGCACTCGTTCACCGCAAAGAGACTGTGAAACAATTGACGCGAAGGCGAGCGGGGCGGCGTCAGCCCCCCGGTATTCAGCGGACCTCGCGACCACCGGGGGGCTGACGCCCAATGGCACTCACTTTGTGAGCGGCACGGCGCTAGCCGCCGGTAATTCGTCAGAAAACGTCGATCTCGAATTACCGGTGGCTAGCGCCAATCCGCTCAAAGTGAATGCCATTGGGCTGACACCGCCCCGCTCACCAATTCCTTCACAGGCTCAAAGCAGACATCACGCGGAGCGTGATGGCCACGGACACGCCGCCACCACTGCCGGCGATGTCTATGCCTTGGGTGTCATGCTCTATCAACTCGTCGTCGGTGACCTCGACCGCCCACTCGGCACTGGCTGGCAAGAAGAAGTCTCGCAAGAAATCGGAAGTGCGCCTCAGGGTGACAGCGACTCGGAGATGCCGACTCTGCTCACGAGACCGAAAGGCCGTCAAATCCTCATTAAGCTGCTGGCCGATGTCATCTATGCCGCCACATTCAGAGACCCGGCACGGAGGCTTGCCAGCGCCGATGGATTTGCGGAGCAATTAGAAACACTGGAGTCGCGTCAATGCGATGAAATCGCGGAACGCGAACGCCAGTCGGCTGCCGCAATCGCCGAGCGTGAACAACAAGCCGCCGTCGCGCAAGCCACCCGCGCCCGCGAAGCCGCTGAACGCCTCGCTGTCGAACAAACTCGCCGCGCCCGCTTATTCCGCCGTTTGTTGACTGCCGGAGCCGCCGTCTTGGTGATCCTCAGCGGCCTAACATTTTGGGCTTGGCAACAGCGCAACCTCGCCAAAAAGCGCGGTGACGACAACGCAAAGTTGGCCGATCGCGCCGATGCCAAAGCAGACGAAGCTCGGCATCATCTGTATTCCGCTCAGATGAATCTCGCACAGCGTTATTGGGAAGTTTCTCAGTTTGGCCTCGTGCTTGATTCCTTAAAGAAGAGCCGACCGCAGCCGGGCGAGACCGACTTACGTGGCTTCGAGTGGCATTACTGGGACCGGCTCAGTCATTGGTCTCTATTGGACTTGAAAGGGCACACTGGCCGAGTCACGAGTGTGGCGTTTAGCGCGGACGGAAAACGGCTTGCATCTGCGAGCGATGACCACACCGTGAAGGTGTGGGACGCAACCAGCGGTCAGGAAACACTCACATTGAAGGGACACACCGGCCCGGTCATGAGCGTGACATTTAGCGCGGACGGGAAACAGCTCGCGTCCTGCGGTTTAGTTTCTAATGGAGAAAACGCATCCATCTCATCGGCCCCCAGTGAGGTCGAGGGGAAGGTATTCTCCCCCGGCTCATTGGCCCTCAGCAAGATACTCGCCCCCATCCCATCGGCCCTCAGTGAGGAAGAGGTGAAGGTATGGGATGCTACGAACGGTCAAGAGACGCTCACGTTGAAAGGGCACACCGGCAGGGTCACGAGCGTAGCATATAGTCCGGACGGAAAATGGCTGGCAGCGGCGGGCCACTTTGCTGATGGCACGGTGAAAGTGTGGGACGCCACGAGTGGTCAAGAGACTCTCACGCTGGAGGGCCACACCGGCTTGGCCTTGAGTGTGGCGTTTAGCCCGGACGGAAAACGGCTGGCGACGGGTAGCTTTGCGATGCAGGAGATCCCGCGCGATAACGAGAAGTTCGAAGAACCGTCTGCAATGGTGGAGGTGTGGGACACCACAAGTGGTGAGGAGGTACTCTCGTTGAAAGGGCACACTGGCGGGGTCTTGAGCGTGGCGTTTAGTGCGGATGGGAAACGGCTGGCGTCCGCCAGCGCCGATCAGACGGTGAAGGTGTGGAACACCACAAGTGGTAAGGAGGAGTTCGCGTTGAAAGGGCACACCGACAAGGTCTGCAGCGTGGCGTTTAGCGCGGATGGGAAACGGCTAACATCGGCCAGCGCCGATCAGACGGTGAAGGTTTGGGACGCGACAACCGGAGAGGTATTGCATACGACGCAAAAAGTGCATAGCGGCGCAATCACGAGCGTAGCGATTAGCGCGGAGGGAAAACGGCTGGCATCGGCCAGCGCCGATCAAACGGTGAAGGTGTGGGACGCCACGAGTGGTCAGGAGACGGTCACGTTGAGAGGGCACAACCACTGGGTCCATGCCGTGGCGTTTACCTCGAACGGGAAACGACTGGCGTCAGGAAATGGTGACATTCCTGGGTTCTTCTGGCCGAGTAAGCCGGGCGAGTTGAGGGTGTGGGACGCCACGAGTGGAGAGGTGTTGCTCACGCTGAAAGGGCACACCAGCGCGGTCATGAGCGTGGCGTTTAGCGGAGACGGGAAACGTCTGGCGTCGGCTGGCGATCAGACGGTGAAAGTGTGGGATGCCACGAGCGGAGAGGAGTTGCTCACGTTGAAAGGACACACGAGCACGGTCATGGGCGTGGCGTTTAGCGCTGATGGGACGCGATTGGCATCGGCAAGCTTGGATCAGACGGTGAAGGTGTGGGATGCTACAAGTGGTCAGGAGACGCTCACGTTGAAGGGGCACACCGACGGTGTCGAGAGTTTGGCGTTTAGCGCAGACGGAGAACGGTTGGCGTCGGCAAGCAGGGATAAGACGGTGAAGGTGTGGGATGCCGCGAGCGGAGTGGAGCTGCTCACGTTGCACGGACACACCGGCGCGGTCAAGGCCGTGGCGTTTAGCTCGGATGGGAAACGCTTGGCGTCGGCAAGTTGGGACCAGACTGTGAAGGTGTGGAACGCTACGAGTGGCCAAGAGACGCACACATTGAAAGGGCATACCGACCGGGTCTTGAGCGTGGCGTTTAGCGCGGACGGGAAGCGGCTTGCCTCCGCAAGCGAAGACAAGACCGTGAAGCTGTGGGACGCCACGAGCGGACAGGAGACGCTCACGTTGAAGGAGCACACCGACGCTGTCGAAAGTTTGGCGTTTAGCGCAGACGGAGAACGGTTGGCGTCGGCAAGCAGAGACAAAACGGTGAAGGTGTGGGACGCTCGACCGTGGACGCCGGAGTTGCGAGCGGAACGTGAGGCACTGAGTCTGATTCACTTCCTGCGAGACCAAAACCAACCTCAGTCCGAATGGCTCGACGCCATCTCCTCAGACCAAACCCTCAGCGAACCCGTCCGCCAACGCGCCCTGCAATTCGCTCGCGAATGGAAGTAGCACGACGCGCGAGCGAGTGGTTGTTCTCGGATGACCACTCGCTTGCGCGTCGTGCTGGAAAGTTATGGCGTGTTACCGGAAAGCCGGAATATCGACCGGTAGGCCGACTCGCATGAAGAAGCGGGCGAAGGCTTGAGAAAGATGTTCGCGATAAGGCGGCAGCAATCGAAGACGGCGCTGTTGGGTCAGAACTCGCTTGCGCAGAAATGTGAGCGGCAGTGCGGAGACTCGGCGGAAATCAACGACGCGGATTTCAGAGACGGTGCCGGCGAAGTCACTGGCCGCCAGCAAATGGACGCCCGGCAAATTGCCGCGCCGTGCGTCTTCCAGTCCTTTGGTCGTCGCCAGGTGACCGCTCAGTTAGGAATTCTTCCAGACGGCGGCCATCAGTACTTCACTGATCTTTTCGCGGCCTTTCACCAAATCACAGGACTGTGAGAGGACGATGAGATCGCGCTCCTCCCATTGCAATTTCCAGCGACCATCCGCCGTTTCAGTCTCAGTGGCGACTGAGATCGGACAACTTTCGATGATGTCGCCTTGCTCAAGTTCATCACCTTCGACGAAGTCATACCACGGATACCGCTCGGTCATGAGGCTTTCCTCACATGTGGATCATCCAGCGGAATCGGTCGTCCGCGGCCGACAAATTCCACATCCGCTTCAACGACACCGGATGGTCGTGTGGGAGGTTTCTCAATACAAAAATCCCAATCGAGCAGTTCTGGAACGTCACTGTCGATTTCCGTGAGCCCCTTGTTCGACTCGACCTGCGGAGCATTGGATGAAGTCGGCGGCATCTGGCTGCCTCACAAGAATGCGATGAAATGGGTCGGGACTGGATTCGGAAAGCCGGCACGTCGGCGAAGCAACCTTTACCCGGAAAACGACGAATTCGACAAGTGGACTTTCAATCGCGAGATCTGTTTCTTGGATTCAGCACCTTCGGAAAGTTTCCGTCCCGCGAGACACGCGGTCATGATGCCCGAAGTTGACGTCGCACGGGAAGCAGGCTCTCGGAAATTCAGTGACGATATTCGACGAAGTGCTCCTCTCGCCACAAACAAAATCAGCCCGGTCATTTTGCAATGGCCGGGCTGACTGCATTGGTGATTTCTGATTGAGATGTCGTGACAGCGGCTACTCGGCATAGAACTTAGTCAGCTCTTCCGAGATGAGTTCCTGCTCGATCGACTCGCTGGTGAGTCGGGCACGGACGCGCTGGTTGCCTTCCGCATTGCCTTTGACGTGGATGCGGAACAACGCTGTCTTGCCCGGAGCCAATTCCGCCAGATCATTGAACAGGATCAGCCCGCTCTTGGCGAGATGTTGCGTGGCGGCTTCGACGTTGATCAGTTCGAGGCCGGTCGGCAATTCAAACGTCAGGCCGACGTTCTGAGCGGCTTTCGAGCCGGTGTTGCTGACTCGCACTTCGTAAGCGGTCTCCTGGCCGACTTCGATCGGATCGTCGAGGTCTTGGACTTCCAGAGTCAACGCGGCCGAGCCTTCGACTTTCGTGGTCGTGTCCGCCTTCGCGGTGACGCCGTGTTCGGCGGAGACCGCGACGTGATGCTCGAAGTCTCCGATTTCGTGAGCTTGCAGGTGCAGTTTCACCTGGGCGGTCTGGGCCGGTTCCAGATGTCCGAGGAACCAGTGGACCGCACCGTTGTTGGCGTCGAGCGTGCCACCCTTGTCGGCCTTCACGAATTTGAATCCCTTGGGAACACGATGCGTGACGCGAACATTGTTGGTCGCGGCTCGGCCGTCATTGGTGATGGTCAGCGTGTAGCGTGCGTCTCGTCCGGCATATCGCAAGCCGGGGCCTTCCACCGCGATCTTCAGGGCCGGAGCAATCACGTTCACGGTCGCTTCGGCGGCTTGTTTCAGGTCTGAATCGGCGGTGGCGACGACGGCCAAAGTTTGCTCGCCACCAGCGATGGCCGTGAACGACAGGCGAACCGTGCGCGATTCACCGGGATTGAGTTCGCCGATTTCAATCTGCGAACGATCGCCGCGAGTGGCTTCCAAGCCCTCGGCAGGCGTCACTTGAATCTTCACGTTCTGAGCGATGCCGGTTCCGGGGTTGGTGATCGTGATGGACTGCACCAGTGGATCGCCCACGACAACTTCGGATGGGGCTTCCACGGCGACTTTCAGCAGCGGTTCTTCGACTTTGAAGACATTCGCCGCAGTGCCTGTGAAGCGGACGCTGGCCGTGGTTGCCAATTCACCGCGCTGGCTGGGAATCATCTTGATGTGAATCGTGCGTTCCTCGCCAGCGGCGAGTTCGGGGATGGCCCATTCGAGATGCTCTTCCACCTGAGCCGGTTCGGGATCAGCGTGAGTCAATCGCACCGACGCCGGGAACATGGCTTCGACGACGACTTGCCGAGCGGAAACTTTTCCGGAGTTCTTGACGACCAGATCGCAGGCATATTCCTGACCGACATTGATCCCGCCTTGTTTGATCCACTCGACGGAGACGGCCGGAGTGCCGGACACAGTCGCGGCGTTGCTGAAACTGGCGCGATCCGTGGTCCGATTCGAGCGACTCGCGGACGACGGCAGCGGCTTCGCGGAGCGATCACTCACCACTGAAACTCGGCTCGGCTTAGACGTTGAGGGCAACAGGCTCGGCTCATCGTGTTTCAGAGCAGTCGCGGCAGGAGATTGCTCGGCCTTCACCGGCTGCACTTTAGATTTCGTTCGCGGCTTCTGCTGGAAGTCGGCGGACACGATGCCGTCGGCGGACTCTTCCTCCTCACTGACTGACTTTTCGTTGAAGCTCGTGGGCAGAATGCCGCTGGCGGGCTTCTTCGCAACGAGCTTGCCCGTGATCGGAGCTTCTTCCAAAAGCTCATCCTCCGGAGCCATCAAGAATTCCACGTCTTCGGTGATCGGCTTCAACGGAGTTTTTACGGAACGCGTGCCATTTTTCAGTTCCGGCTTACTGCGTGAACTACCGCTGACAATTTTTGCTGGAGGAAGCTTCTTATCGGTCGTCGAAGTTTCGAGGGGCTCCGTCTTGGAACGCACGAATCGCTTCGGTGCGGCAGACACCTCGGCAGCCAACTCCTCGACCACTGGATCGGCCGGCAAATCGGACTGCCCGGCAGTGGCTCCGCCACGGCTGAAGTATTCCAGGCTTTTGGAGCGGCTGGGATTGGCTGTCGCTCCGGCGCGACGTTCAGCCAGCTTTTCGGCCGGCTTTTCGGCCGCCAAGCTGACTCCCAAAGCGACTCCCACCACGCCATAAACCGCGAGCAATTTCATCCAGGGACGCATCACATCCTCCTTGTGGGCCACATTCAAATCCGCTCGGACGATGCGCGAAATTGCGAAGCGCTGTTCCACCATCTCTGAGCATGAAACGTCTTCTCTCAGATCGACGGGGACGGCTTGGCAACTGGAGTAGACTTTGTCGATCAAAAGGAGTTTTCCGATCAGCATGAGTTTGCGAGCTGACGATCGGCAAAATGTGCCGCCCCGCTGGTGAGTTTTCAGAGGAACGAATTGGGGGTGCGCCCTGCGGCTGATTCAGGGAATCTCAATTCTGAGTCGTGATACAGCACTCACCTGTCTCACTCATTTCCGCCAAGCCAGCGTCCAGTGACGGTCGGATGTTTGTTGCACGGCGTCTGTCGAGATGCCGAAAGCTGCCGCCAATTCACGCACCTCAACCAGCGATAGTGCTGCGTGCAGCGAGTCGCGAAAGAGTTGCTGCGAATGCGCGTTCTCTCGACCCGCGTAAGTCGCGACCAAGTGATCGACCTCGGTCAGTGATTGCGGCCGCAGTAGATCGCGAACGAAGAGCACACCGCTGGGTCGCAGGACTCGCCGCATCTCCGAGAAGACTGCTCGCGGTTCCGGGATGTGATGCACGATGCTGTTGGAGACCACCGCATCGAACGCCCCCGCCGCGTAAGGCATGTGTTTGGCATCAATCTGCTCGGCTTGAATGCGGTTCGAAACGTTCGCACGAGCAATATTGATGTCGGCGAGCTTGAGCATCTCGGCCGCAAGGTCGATGGCGGTGATGTGACACGCGACCTCGCGACCGCACAGTTCGATCGGAATCAGCGCCGTACCGGTACCAACATCGAGCACATTGAGCGGCCGTTGAGCGTCAAAGAGCCTGCCACGCCACCCGCATTCGTTGGCAAACGTCAGCAGATCATCGACGAAAACGCGATTGACCGTGCTGTGATCCATCGAGTCGTAATCGTGAGCGTCCTCCGCCGTGTCCATGACTTCGGGTTCAAGGCGTCGCAGAAGCATGAATCTCTCCGAGCGTGCGTGATGCGAGACTTAGGTGTGGAACTTAGGTCAACAGTTTTGCGTGGCAAGCGGAGTGTGCCAATTGTGCCGAGACGTGGCCAATTTGCCGCACGAATTATGGTTCAAACACTACGCGACGGAACGACCGGCGTGGTAGGTTTGACCGTTGGGTGGAAGTCCCTCCGTCTGGCGACAGGTGCCGGATGAAGTGGGACTCTCGCGAGCCTTCGGAACAGGAGAATCGGAATGTTCGGAACACGTCGCACACAATTGGCAATGCTACTGGCCGGAGCGCTGGTGTTCGCGAATGCGACTCCGAGTGAGGCCGGTTTGGGGTTTCTTTTCGGCAGGCATCATGGCTCGTCTGGCGGTAGCAGTGGCGGGCATTGGTTCGGCAGCAGTGGTGGCTCGTCCGGCTTGTTTCATTTCGGTCATCATGGCTGGCATGGCAGCAGCGGTGGCTCGTCGGGCAGCAGCGGTGGCTCGTCGGGCAGCAGCGGTGGCTCGTCGGGCAGCAGCGGTGGCTCGTCGGGCGGCAGCGGTGGCTCGTCGGGCAGCAGCGGTGGCTCGTCGGGCGGCAGTTCCGGGAGCTCATGGGGTGGCAGCGACGGCGGGTCCGGTGGAATGGTCTATGCCAGCGGGCCATTAGCCGATGGCTACATGATTCCGACCGGTGCCTATCAAGGCTATGCCCCGATGATGGGCCAAGGCATGACTCTCCCAATGGCCCCGATGCCGATGACTGCCGCGGCCGGAGCCAACATCGCCGGACAGCAGCCGCTGAGTGGCATTCAAAGCGTCCAAAGTGTTCAAAGCGTGACGGGATCATTGGGCGTGACCTACCAGATGCCCTCAAAACAAGTCAATTCGGACAAACACCCGCGCGTTGGTTTACTGGAGATCAGCGTCAGCGACGAATTGTTCAACAGTCTCGGCGCTGGCGAAGAGATCAAAGTCAGCGTCGAGGACGAAGCCGGCCACTTCGACGAGTTGGAGGGTTATTTCGGCGACGACGACAAATGGCACTTCGAATCGGAGCCGCTGAATACCGGCATCCCACACATCTATGACGTGAAGTTTGAAGTGGTCCGGATGGATAAGAAGCGGGAGCGCAAAGGGGACAAGTTCATTGAGGTAGAAGTCGAGAAGAAAGTCCGCAACCTGGGACTCCGCCGCCTGCGACTCATCCCCAGCCGCACCGTTTACTTGAACTATCCATAACGCGTTCTCACCTAGCTTATGAGCGGCACGGCGCGAGTCGCCGGTGTCGTGCGAGGAAAATCGACACAGCGAAACCGGTGACTAGCGCCATGCCGCTCAATCGCCCGGCTGTGCCGATCACGCCGGGCGTTTTGTTTGCGCTCGTGAGGAGGGCATTGCTGGCGTGGCACCCACCATCCGGTCGATTACTCATGTGCCATGATACCCGCGTCCGCCTCCGATTCTCCGGACTTCGTTCTGCCCACCGAAACCGTGTGGGTACGCTGGTCCTGGCTGCGCCGAGCCGTGTCGGTCGGCCTCCTCTTGCACCTATTCGCACTGGTGATTGCACCGCTGGCGGCCGCTCCGACTTCACCGCTCTGGCAGCGAGCCTGGTTGGCCTTTCGGCCGTACCTCGAAGCGATGAACCTCAATCACGGCTATCACTTTTTCGCGCCGGAGCCGGGACCAAGTCACCTCGTCCACTACGAATTGCGCTTCGAGGACGGCCGTGTCGAACAGGGACTCTTTCCGAATGCATCGCAACAGCAACCGCGACTGCGCTATCACCGCCACTTCATGCTCAGCGAGTTTCTGAACAATCTCGCGATCGACGACAGCCGCCGCAAAGTGTTCGACGCCGTGACCCGATCCTATGCCGACCACCTGCGGTACGAGCATCACGCGGCCGAGGTCACGCTCTCATTGCGCAGGCATTACGTCCCTGGCCCTCAACATGTCTTATCGGGCAAACGTCTGAATGATTCCTCGCTGTTCGCCGAGCGACCGTTAGGCACGCACAGTACGGAGAGGCGGTGAGTCATGCTTGCTCGACTACGCTGGCTGTTGGAATTGGCGATCACATTCGTCCGCGACGCGGCGACCGCAACGACGAATGCCTGGAATCAATTCTGGTTCACCCCCGCCGACCCAACCACGCTCTGCCTGATCCGAGTGCTCGCCGGTTTGATGCTGTTCTACACGCACGCTGTCTGGACGCTCGACCTGGAAGCCTTCTTCGGCGAACAGAGTTGGTTGTCACGCGAAGTCATCACTCAGGCGACTCAGGACGGATACTCTTGGAGCGTCTTGTCGTGGTGCCGCAGTTCGACCGCGTTGTGGGCGATGCACATCGTCGCGCTCACGACCTTCGCTTTGCTGACGATCGGCATGTGGACGCGAGCGGTCGCCGTCCTCGCCTTCGTCTTCACGGTTTCCTATGCCCAGCGCACTCCGGGAGCCTTGTATGGGCTCGATCAGATCAACAGTCTACTGTCGCTGTATTTGATGATCGGCCCATGCGGCTCGCGATACTCAGTCGATGCATGGCGAGCACGCCACGTGGCTCGGCCTTCTGAGCCGAGTGATGTCACCGCCAACCTGGCGATCCGACTGATGCAGTGCCATCTCTGCGTGATCTATCTCTTCGCCGGGCTTTCCAAACTTCAGGGCCTCTCGTGGTGGACCGGCTTCGCGTTTTGGGGGGGCATCGCCAATCAAGAGTATCAAACGCTCGACCTGACTTGGCTGGCCGATTGGCCGCTGGTCATCAACGCCTTGACGCATTTGACCGTCGCCTTTGAGCTGTCGTACTGCGTGCTGATCTGGAATCGCTGGACGCGGCCGCTGGTGCTGCTGGTCGCGGTCGGCCTGCATTTGGGAATCGTCTTCGCGCTGGGAATGCCCACGTTCGGATTAGCCATGCTCATTGCGAACGTCTCGTTCATCAGCCCGATGCTGACTCGCACGCTCATCGACGGTCCCGCCCACCGTAGCGCAGGCGGCCCGCCTGCGTTGGTGCAACAATCGCCCGTCGCTCCCCACTTTGCTCACTCTGCAAAGCGAAGCTCAAAGGTGTGATCGACGGAATATTGTTTCGTCCTTGCCTCAAGTCGCCACGGGTTCGCGGGCCTCATCCGCAGACCGGCTTTGCCATCCGTAGGCAAGTCGAGTCTGTGAAAAGATTGTTGCCCACGGATGGCAAAGCCGGCCTGCGGATGACAACTACAAATCAAGAGGTGATGTCACGCATGCTCAAGACCGTCGAACCCCCGCGAGGCATAGGTTTCGTTCCGAAAGCCGATCCGCTTGAGCCATCCATGAACCCTTGCCGTGCAGAGAAAAAGGGGAGCCGGTAGCCTACAACTCCGATTGGTGCTGCTCGTGCTCTCGTTTTCAGAAGTCGCGTTCTTCCTGAGACGTTCCCATGAATCGCTGGCTGCTCTTGCTCGTGCTCAGCGTCTACGTCTGGTGTGGCAGCGACTTCGTGATCCACAACGCCAAGGCCGACGAGAAACCGACGTATGACAAAGATGTTCGGCCGGTGCTCCAGGCAAAGTGTTGGCGGTGTCACGGCGAAGAAGTTCGCAAAGCAGAGTTGGCCCTGCACACAGCGGCCGGCATTCGGAAAGGGAGTGAGTCGGGGCCAATCCTGGTGCCGGGTAAGTCGGCGAAGAGCCGGATTTATGAGTTAGTCCGTGACGGCGAGATGCCGCCTGACAAAAAGAATCCGTTGTCGAAAGCCGAAGTGGAAATCCTTCGCCGCTGGATCGACAGCGGCGCGAAGTTCGAGAACGACTCGGCAACCAAGCCAGAAGTCACACAGCACGACATAGTGCCGATCTTGTTGCTGCGTTGCACAGCCTGTCATGGCCGGCAGAAGCGCGAGGGGGAACTCGATCTGCGAACTCGCGCGACGATGCTGCGTGGCGGCAAATCGGGGCCGGCCTTCGTGCCCGGCAAGCCGGACGAGAGCCTGATTCTCAAACGAATCCAACGTGAAGAGATGCCCCCTCGTCAGCGCTTGGTCGAGGCGATGGTCAAGCCGATGGAAGCCGCCGAGATCGAGAAACTCACCCGCTGGATCGCGCTCGGCGCACCGGAAGCTGACGACGAACCCGATGTTGCAGGGACACCTGCCGACACACTGGTGAGTGCAGCGGATCGCGAGTTCTGGTCGTTTCAAAAACCACATTCGATGCCCGTGCCGAATGTGGCGCACGCGGCTCGCGTGCGAAATCCGATTGATGCGTTCGTCCTCCAAAAACTGGAAGAGAAAGTACTCACACTCTCTCCTGAAGCCGACCGTCTCACGCTGTTACGGAGAGCGACCTTCGATCTCACCGGCTTGCCTCCAGAACCGGCCGAGGCCGAAGCATTCTTGGCTGACAATGATCCGCGTGCCTACGAAAAACTGATCGACCGCTTGCTCGCATCGCCGCGCTATGGCGAGCGCTGGAGCCGGCATTGGTTGGATGTCGCCGGCTATGCCGACTGCGAAGGACGGCGCGAACAGCATCTGCCTCGGCCGTCCGTGTGGCGGTATCGCGATTATGTGATCCGCTCGCTCAACGCCGACAAGCCGTATGACCGCTTCTTACAGGAACAACTCGCGGGGGACGAACTCGCCGATTACGAACACGCGCCGGAGATCACTCAGGAGATTGAAGACAATCTCGTCGCGACGGCGTTCCTGCGGATGGCTCCCGATCCGACGTGGGCGAATCTCACCGGCTTCGTTCCCGATCGGCTGGAGGTTATGGCCGATTCAATGGACGTGCTCGGCTCCGGCGTGATCGGGCTGACGTTCAAGTGTGCTCGCTGTCACAGCCACAAGTTCGATCCGATCCCGCAGCGTGATTACTACCGCCTGGTCGCGATCTTCAAGGGAGCCTACGACGAACACGATTGGCTCAAACCGCAACTGATCGGCTTCGGAGGCGCGCTGAGTGCCAGCTTCGGCGAACGCTATCTGCCTCACATCACTTCGACCGAACGTAAACGTATCGACGAACACAACGCCGCGCTTCAACGCGAGATCGACACGCTCAAGTCGGGAGCTCAATCGCCGGGGGCCGCGAAGCAAATCAATGAACTCGCAGCGAAGCGATTGCCAGAGACGCGTCTCTTCACGCTGTGGGATCGGGGCGAGCCGTCGACGACCTACATCTATCGTCGCGGCGACTATCAGAATTCCGGAACACCCGTCGCGCCCGGCCCTCCCGCTGTGCTGACCGATCCCCAAACGCCGTTCGAGATCATGTCACCTTGGCCCGGTGCGAAGTCCACCGGACGCCGCTTGGCGTTCGCTCGATGGCTGACGCAGCCCAATTCCCCTGCTGGAGGGCTCACCGCGCGAGTCATGGTCAATCGAATTTGGAAACATCACTTCGGCCAGGGTCTCGTGAAGAGCGTCGGTAATTTCGGAAAGACTGGCGATCGACCATCACATCCCGAACTGCTCGACTGGCTGGCTCAAGAGTTCGTCCGCCAGCGCTGGAGCCTGAAGGAAATGCACCGGCTGATGATGACGTCGAGCGTCTATCGGCAGGCATCTTCGAGTGCGGATTTCGGAGTGCGGAATGCAGAGTTGGCTTCGCCGTCCTCTCCACACTCCGCACTCCGCACTCCGCACTCACTCGATCCCGACAACCACCTACTCTCGCACATGCCATTGCGGCGCATGGAAGCCGAACCGCTGCGCGACTCGTTGCTGCTCATCGCAGGGCAACTCGATGAAACTCGTTTCGGTCCCGCCGACGCAGTGCAGGTGCGACCGGACGGCTTGGTGCTCTCCGGCAAGCGGCGCAGCGTCTATGTGCAACAGCTTCGCAAACATCCGGCCTCGTTGCTGGAGAGTTTTGATCTCCCCGCGATGAATCCGAATTGCTTACAGCGGTCAGAGTCTCTGGTTGCACCGCAAGCGCTGCATCTGATGAATGACGCTGCCGTTCGAGAACTCGCTCGCCAGTTTGCCGACCGAGTCCAGCGAGAAGCGGGTGACGATCCCGCACACCAAGTTCAGAAAGCCTATTGGATCGCGCTGACTCGTCCGCCGAGCGACGAAGAACTTACAGTCTGTTTGCAGACGCTGACATCTCTGACCGAACGATGGACGAAACAAGTTCCAGCCGCTGAAGCCTCACGAAAAGCGTTAGCCACGCTGTGTCACACTCTCATGAACTCCGCAGCGTTTCTGTATGTCGATTGAGGCCGAAAGCCGTGAGCCGATTACGGGGTCGGGAGTCCTTTTCATGCCGCCAATGACTGACACCACTTTTAACGCTCAGGAAGGCGGCATGAAAAAGACTCCCGACCCCTTCACTCGCCGGAGCTTCTTCGCCAGCGTCGGTGCCGGACTGCACGGTGCCGCTCTGTTGCATCTCTTCGGCCGCGATTCATTCGCCAACGAACTCCGCATCGCATCGGACTTGCGACCAAGACCTTCGCACTTTCCGGTGCGAGCGAAGTCCGTGATTCAGCTTTTTATGAATGGTGGTCCTAGCCAAATGGACCTATTCGATCCAAAAACGGAGCTCGACCGGCATCACGGCGAGGCGCACTTCAACAAGATCGCCGGAGAGGTCGAGAACGTCGCCGATGCCGGCGCGTTGATGCGCAGTCCGTTCCAGTTCGCGCAGCACGGTGAGTGCGGCATGTGGGTCTCGAACGCGCTGCCACATTTGACGAAGCACGTCGATGACATCGCACTCATCCGGTCGCTGCACACGACCAACATCACGCACGAGCCGGCGCTTTACATCATCCAGAGCGGCCACATGCCGTCGGGATATCCGACGCTGGGCTCGTGGGTCGTGTATGGACTTGGCAGCGAGAGCCAGAACTTACCAGCCTATGTCGTGCTCGACGATCCGCTGGGACTGCCGATCAACGGCGTTGAGAATTGGCACAACGGCTTTCTGCCTCCGATCTTTCAGGGAACGCGATTCCGCTCGAACGGTTCGCCAGTCTTGAACTTGCGACCGGAGACCGCCGATCCTCCGGAAGTCGCGCGTCTGCAACGCGAATTGCTCAATCGGCTCGACCGACTGCATCAGCGACAGCGGCCGAACCAACCGAACCTCGACGCGCGCATCGCCAGTTACGAACTAGCCGCGCGAATGCAGATGTCGGCGACCGATGCCCTCGACCTCTCGGAGGAGACTCGCGAGACGCAGACGCTTTACGGCATCGGCCGCGAACCGACCAATTCGTATGGCCGGCGATGTTTGATCGCTCGGCGGTTGGTCGAGCGTGGCGTCCGCTTCGTACAGCTCTTCATCAACGCGCAGATTTGGGACAACCACACGGGACTCGCCACCGACATGAAGGCCGCGTGTGATCGCACCGACCTGCCGATCGCGGGCCTGCTATTCGATCTGAAACAACGCGGATTGCTCGACGAAACGCTGATCATCTGGGGCGGCGAGTTTGGCCGCTTGCCGATCGCTCAACTTCCGAAAGACAAAGACGAGCGCAAAGCCGGTCGAGATCACAACAAGAACGCCGCCTGCTGCTGGTTCGCTGGTGGCGGCGTGAAAGGGGGCACGACGTATGGCTCGACCGACGACTTTGGCTTCGCCGCCGTCGAAAACCGAGTCAGCGTCCCGGATTGGCACGCTACGATTCTGCACCTGCTCGGCTTGCACCACGAAGACGTGTTCGTGAACGAGCACGGCCTGAAGGAAAAGCTGACCGGCGTGCAATCGGCTCGCGTTGTTCGCGAAATCCTGGCGTGAGACAGGCGAGCGGGGCGGCGTCAGCCCGCCCGGTGAGTTCATCGCAGCGAATTCACCGGGCGGGCTGACGCCGCCCCGCTCGCCAAGATTCAACTCTTCTCGGACGTATCGACCATGAATGACCAACACGTTTTCGGATCGGGTGAGTTTCGCTATCGAGTCGTCCTCGATTGGCCATGCTGGCCGGAAAACTGGAATGTGATCGAGGTCGTCGGTGTCGCCACCGATTCTCAGGATCGAGCGTTCGTGCTCAGCCGCGGCGAGCATCCCGTCACGGTCTTTGATCGCGAGGGACGATTCTTGAGTTCTTGGGGCGAGGGCCTATTTGCGCGGCCGCATGGCATCACGGTGGCTCCCGACGACACGGTGTATTGCACCGACGACTTCGGACACACCGTGCGACATTTCTCAAACGACGGCAAGCTGCTGATGACGCTGGGGACTCACGGACAACCCTCGGACACCGGCGCGACGAGCATCGACTATCGCACGATTCGACACGCCGGGCCGCCGTTTCATTTTCCGACCAACCTGGCGCTGGCTCCGTCCGGGGAGTTGTTCATCTCCGACGGCTACGGCAACGCTCGAATTCACCGGTTCTCGTCGGACGGACGATTGCTGTGCTCGTGGGGCGAGCCTGGCAGTGGTCCTGGTCAGTTCCACATTCCACATGGCATCGCCATCGATCGACAGGGGACGGTCTATGTCGCCGACCGCGAGAACAGCCGGCTCCAACTCTTTTCACTCGACGGCGAGTTTCTGGAGGAGTGGCCGGACATCGCCCGGCCCTGCGAAGTGGCGATCGACAACGACGGCCGAGTGTTCGTCGCCGAGGTGGGCTATCGCGCGGGGATGTGGCCGGGCACTCATCCGCCGCATCCGAATGTGACCGGAGGGCGAATCAGCATATTTGATTCGCAAGGACAGTTGCTCGCGCGTTGGGGCGGCGGAGACCAGCCGTGTGCTCCGGGAGATTTCTTCGCTCCGCACGACATCTGGTTCGATTCTCGCGGCGATCTGTACGTGTCCGAGGTCGTCCGCGCCGCGTCCGGCAATGTGAAGCCGCCGGTGGGCGACTATCACACTTTGCAGAAGTTCGAGCGACTTTCGTCGTAGCCGAGTCGCTCCGCGACTCGGATCGGCGGCGCGAAGCGACGCCGCTACGTTACGGCAACTGCGTATTCCCCATCAGGAACCGATCGCACTCGCGAGCACATTCGCGTCCCTCATTGATCGCCCAGACGATCAAGCTTTGACCGCGGCGGCAGTCGCCTGAAGCGAACACGCCGGGAATGCTCGTCGAATACTTGCCGTAGTCCGCTTTGAAGTTGGACCGCGGGTCCAACTCAATGCCGAGCTGGTCGGCCAGCAACTTCTCCGGGCCGAGAAAGCCCAGAGCCAAGAACACGAGGTCACATTCAAACTCGACTTCCGAACCTTCGACACGGCTGAACGGCGCGCCGCCTTTCACAGGCTTGGCCCAATCGACTTTGACCGCCGTCAGCGATTTCAAGTTGCCGTTCGCATCGCCGTTGAACCGCACGGTGTCGATCGAGAACGTGCGCGGATCGGCTCCGAATTTTGCGGCCGCTTCGGCGTGGCCGTAATCGACACGGAAGATGCGAGGCCATTGCGGCCACGGATTATTTCCGGCTCGTTCGTCGGGCGGTTGTGGAACGATCTCGAAATTCAGCAGGCTGGAGCAGCCCTGTCGCATTGACGTGCCGAGGCAGTCGTTGCCGGTGTCGCCGCCGCCGATG
>SXGS01752450.1_pt1 | contig 32897 bp, 29 predicted proteins | sample 3174681 | NCBI WGS metagenome assembly SXGS01 (sample SAMN11356861, study PRJNA531348) | freshwater metagenome | isolation source: freshwater sample F1-80 | place: China: Fuxian Lake, Yuxi | collected 2017-12-25
AAGAGTTCGCCCACTCGAGTGGTTGATTGAACAAGTCATCCGGCTCGTGAGCTATTCTGCAATCGTAATCGTATTCCTAATTTTTCTTTTCGTCACTCGTGAGGCCTTACCCATCATCATCGGGGGGATGGACAGCGCTGCTGTTCGACCGTCTCTGGCAGTAGATGAGGCAATGAAGCTTTCAAGACCAGACCTTCGTAAGTATCTGAACATGACCGAGGAGGAGTTTGCTAAAGCCGATGCAGAAACAATCAAAATGCTCTTAGAACTCCGAGTGGAGGCATCGCAATCAGAAACTACGGATAAGGATGCAAACATCAACACAACCCAGTGGGGTTATCTTTTACGGCCTTACCAATGGTCAGGCTACACACAGCCCGAATACATTTGGCAACCGGTTGGAACAATTCACAAATACAATATCGTGCCACTCCTTGTAGGCAGCCTTAAGGTTTCGATTATTGCCTTGGCATTTGCACTGCCTATCGCTCTTGGTGCCGCTATCTACGTATCACAGTTGGCGAACGCCCGAGCTAAAGAGTGGTTAAAACCGGGGATCGAGTTATTGGCAGGTTTACCATCTGTTGTGCTCGGTTTTTTTGCCATGCTCGTGATGGCAACTTTTTTGCAGAATGTTTTCGGTTACCAAACTCGACTCAATGCGTTCCTAGCTGGAATTGCGTTGGGGCTAGCTGTTATCCCGTTGGTGTTCTCGATTGCAGAAGATGCTCTGACCAGTGTGCCTCGGAGTTACACTCAAGCGGCGTTAGCACTGGGATCTTCCCGCTGGCAGGCAGCGTATCGAATCGTTCTACCCGCCGCGCTTCCCGGGGTCTTTGCAGCGGCGGTTCTTGGCTTCGGTCGCGCTATGGGGGAAACCATGATTGTCTTGATGACCAGTTCGGCAAGTGTGCTTTCTTGGAGTCTATTTGATTCGTCACGTCCCATCACGGCTTCGATTGCGGCCGAGTTAGCCGAAGCTGTTTTCGGCGGCCACCATTACAGAATTCTATTCATGCTTGGTGCCTTGTTATTCGCGGTCACATTTCTGTTGAATCTAATCGGAGACATCGTTGTTCACCGCCTGAAACGACGAATGGAAGGGAAAGCCTGATGCAGACGTCATCGAGTCAACCTAGGTCTACAGCGGAGTTCAGTCGCACTCATTTTGACGCGTGGTCTTTTTTGTTCACCGGGGTTACGGGGGTGTGCACTTACCTCATTATTGCAATCCTGTTGATAATCCTTGGGAATATTGTTTTTAACGGCTACTCACACTTTACATGGCGTTTCCTTACAACAGGGGTGGATCGAGGAATGTACGATCCAGAGACTGCCGGGGTGCTTCCAATGATTATAGGCACGGTCTCACGAATCATCCTGATGACGATCTTCGTCATCCCCGTTGGTGTGATCACAGCACTTTACATGACTGAGTACGCCCAGAATTCCTCGCTCGGAATTCGTATCATCCGCGGTGCGGTTGCGAATTTGGCAGGTGTGCCATCGATCGTGTTCGGTTTATTTGGATGGGGTTTCTTCCTGAATTATCTCGGCAGTCACATGGACCAAATGCTGCACCCGGAAGCAGCGAAAGCCGTTTGGGGAAAGCCAGCCCTTGTGTGGGCTTCGTTGACATTAGCTGTAATGACGCTTCCTGTGGTCATCGTAGCTACCGAGGAGGCGTTGAAATCGATCCCTCCTGGACTGAGAGAAGCCAGTCTAGCTTTGGGGGCCACAAAACTGGAGACAGTCCTGCGAATTGTGCTTCCCCAGGCGATGCCAGGAATCCTTACCGGAGGTATTTTAGCGATCAGTCGAGCTGCAGGTGAGGTTGCGCCCATACTTTTTACAGGTGCCGTGAGTTTCTATCCAGACCTGCCAAAAGCACTGACGGATCCATTCATGGATCTTGGTTACCATGTGTTCATCCTTTCAACTCAGTCACCAAACATTGAACAGACGCGACCATTGCTTTACGCCACGGTCATGACATTGCTCCTGCTGACATTTCTATTGAATATAATGGCGGTGCTTGTTCGCGCTCGGATTCGACGACGACTCAGGTCGTTTCAGTAAGTATAGGGATTCCAAACTATGGCCGCACCACTCACCACAAAAATTGCAGAAAACCTAATCAACAGTTCTGTCCCGACACAAACTCGTGAAATCATCAATGTTTGTGAACTTTCACTCTATTATGGGGCGGCTCGGGCACTTGCTGAGATTTCGCTGAAGATTCGTGAAAACGTGGTCACCGCTTTTATTGGTCCGTCGGGATGCGGAAAATCCACACTGCTGCGTTGCCTCAATCGGATGAATGATCTGATTGATAACGTTCGGATTGATGGCAGATGTGAAATCGGAGGTCATGATATTTATGGGCCGGAGGTGGATGTGATCGAACTTCGGAAGCGGGTCGGCATGGTTTTTCAGAAGTCCAACCCTTTCCCTAAATCAATATACGAGAATATCGCCTACGCGCTCCGACTTCATGGGATGAAAAAGAAATCCGATCTCGATGCAATGGTGGAAAAAAGTCTTCGCCAAGCGGCATTATGGGAGGAGGTAAAGGATCGTCTCCATTCGAGTGGTTTAGGACTTTCCGGGGGGCAGCAGCAGCGGTTGTGTATCGCTCGCGCAGTCGCAATTCAACCTGAGATATTGCTCATGGACGAGCCAGCGTCAGCTTTGGATCCTTTGGCAACCGCTAGAATTGAAGAACTCGTCTTGGATCTTAAGAAGGATTATACGATTGTCATCGTGACCCATAATATGCAACAAGCGGCTCGGGTTTCAGACTACACCGCGTTTTTTTACCTTGGACGATTGGTCGAATTCAATACCACTCGCAAAGTGTTCACCAATCCAAGTCAGAAGCAGACGGAGGATTACGTCACGGGTCGTTTTGGTTAAGTCGAGATCGTATTCAAGGAAGTCTTATGCAACGTCATTTTGATCAAGAACTCAGTGTTCTTAAAGATAAACTTTTGACACTAGCGAGCCTTGCTGAGGAAGCAGTCAGTAACTCCCTCAAATCGCTTGTCGAACGTGATGACAGCCAAGCAAGAGCGGTTATCGAAGCGGATTCACTTTTGGATGCGATGGAGGTGGAGCTAGACGAACTGTGTATCAGTATGTTGGCGTTGCACTCCCCGATAGCCTCTGACCTACGTTTGATCACCATCGCGATGAAGATAACTCGCGACCTAGAACGCGTTGGTGACGAGGCTACAACTATCGCTAGACGCGCCATCGCGCTCAACAGCGAGGCCCAACTCAACGCGTATGTTGATGTCTCTCGAATGGGGTCACTCGCGCTTGCAATGCTTAAGGATGCATTGGATGCGTTTGTTCATCGAGACTCTGAAAAAGCACGCGCAGTCGTACCTCGCGATAAAGAAGTGGACCAAATCCACAAACAACTTCACAGGGATTTGCTGGCGTTTATGATCGAAAACGCCTCGTCCATCACCCGGGCGTTGAATATAATGGTGATCTCCAAGAGTTTGGAACGAGTTGGTGACCATGCGGCTAATATTGCAGAGGAAGTTGTTTACTTATACGAGAGCCGAGACATTCGTCATTGCCATGTTAGTCCTGATTCTGCGTCCCAGAACTTATGAGTCAAAGTATTCTCATTGTTGACGACGAACCTGATACTATCGAGTTGATCGGGTTTAACCTGAAGGCAGCTGGTTTTGCTTGCATAACTGCGGGTGATGGGGCTGAAGCACTAAAAAAGGCCCGCTCACTCATCCCACAATTAATAATCCTAGATTTGATGATTCCTGAGGTCGATGGTCTCGAGGTTTGCAAGCTGCTCCGACGCGATGTGAATACCGCCTCCATCCCAATCCTGATGCTCACAGCCAAGGCTTCAGAACTCGATCGGGTGCTTGGGTTGGAGTTGGGGGCTAACGATTACCTAACGAAACCATTCAGCCCGAGGGAGTTGGTGTTGAGGGTGAAGAATCTTCTGAAAAAGGAACAAACGGAATCCGAAAAAGGTGAGACCCATCAGGTGGGTGAATTGTTTATCGACATCCCACGGCACCTCGTCACCGTGAGCCGGAAACCGGTTGACCTTACGGCCACCGAATTCAAACTCCTAACAATTCTCATCAAGCGGCGGAACCGGGTGCAGACACGGGATCAACTTCTACAGGATGTTTGGAACTATGAGAGTATGATTGATACTCGCACGGTGGATACACATATGCGCCGTTTGCGCGATAAGATTGGAAAAGCCGCCAAGCATTTAGATACGGTTCGTGGTGTCGGGTATCGGTTGAACGATACCTAACTTTCCTTGAAATTGCTATGGAGTCGACGATTCTCCTGATACTGACCGCACTCGGATTAGGTTTAGGGTGGTTTGTGTGTCGTCGTCGATGTCTTAAAGTACAGCACAAACTGAACACAACGATCGTCGAGATAAACCGCTTAAAAGTTTCGGTGGACACGGAGGATGATCGACGCGAGGCCCATCAGCAATCTCTCATCAACAGCATGTTGGAAGGGGTTCTGCTATTAGATTCGGAAGGCCGAGTTCGGGCAGTGAACGATTCGCTTCTACGCATGTTCCAACTAGCACCAGATTTAAAAGGCAAAACATTAATGGAAGGTTTTCGATTGCGGGAGTTGGTAGAGGTGAACAATCGACTGAGGACCGAACTTCATGTGAGCGGAATTGAAATTGAACTTCCAGGGTTGGAGCTGCGCACTATCGAGATCAACGCGTCTTCTTTTTTGAACCGAGAAAGCGAACGACAGGGAAGCATTTTTACTTTCCACGATACGACTCGCCTAAAGAAACTAGAGAATACTCGGCGGGAATTTGTGGCGAATGTGAGTCATGAGCTGCGGACGCCTCTGACGCTTATAAAAGGATTCGTAGAAACTCTAATTGATGGTGCAAAGAATGATCCGATCGTCACAACACGTTTTCTAGGAACAATCAATAAACACACAGATCGATTAACCGTGTTAATCGAAGACCTTCTTACAATCTCCAAATTGGAATCGGCCCCGGTGACGCTGAATGCACGGGCAATCTCAATTTTTACTGCAGTCCAAGAAGTTTTTGAGGATCTCAGATCTAGCGCAGAAAACCGCAGAATATCCTTAATCAATGGTGTTGAGGAGCATCTTGAATGTTGGGGAGATGGTGCTCGTCTTCAACAGGTGCTGTTTAATTTAATTGAGAATGCCATAAAATACGGACGTATTCAGGGAAAGGTGACGGTGTTCTGTCGGGTTCTAAGTGCCGAGTTTTTAGATATTTCGGTTTGTGACGACGGACCCGGAATTCCCGCTGAGGCCAAGGAGCGAGTGTTCGAACGTTTTTATAGGGTCGATAAAGCTAGGTCGCGGGATCAGGGAGGTACGGGGCTAGGTTTATCAATCGTGAAACATATCGTTCTAGCTCATGGCGGAGAGGTCTGGGTCGAAAGCCAACCTGGGATACTTACCGCGTTTCACTTCACGTTGCCCTTAGCAAAAAGGGTTTAGCCTTGAGGGAGTTCAGTCAGAGGTTATCCGATGTTCCCGTTTTTTGCTTGGGTTTGTTTGACTTTCTAGGCTCGTTCATGTAACAGGGGTCGCGAGTTTCCCGTCAGAGATTTGGTAGGTAACCGTTTTTTAAGCGTTTTGTTATGGATGCTGTTTCGCCCGTTGCGGCAGATTTTAATACGAAGGTTCGGCCGTGGGCCGGATTCGACGAATTTCTTTGGACTGGGTATTTGTTGGCTTTCGCAATCACCAGCATCACTGTCGGGTTGATCTGGGATATTTCTTGGCACATGTCCATCGGGAGGGACACGTTTTGGACTCCTGCGCACATGGCGATTTATCTTGGGGGTGCGATGGGCGGATTCGTAGGAGGTTGGCTGGCTATTAAGTACACCTTTTTGTTGGGTCCAGAACGTGAAGGTGCTTCTGTGTCTATTTTGGGTGCGCGGGCCCCGTTGGGCGCTTGGGTTGCGATTTGGGGTGCCATCGCAATGATTACCTCAGGACCATTCGACGATTGGTGGCACAATGCATATGGGTTGGACGTGAAGATCATTAGTCCTCCCCATGCGGTCTTGGGGTTAGGGATGTTCGGAATCAGTGTCGGGGCATTGCTTTTAGTTCTTTCCCGGCAAAATCAACGCCAAGATACTTCGGGTTCTGGCCTTTTTGTATATGTGGGTGGTGTGTTCTTGGTTTTAGGAGCAGTTTTCATTACTGAAACTACTTTTCCGAATCATCAACACGGACGACTGTTTTATTTGGCATGTTCAATGGTTTTTCCGATGAGATTGGTTGCGATGGGGAGGGCAGGAAAATGTTCATGGCCAGCGACTCGAGTGGCCTTGGTTTACATGTTGATCGATTGTCTGATGATGTGGATCCTCCCGCTTTTTAAGGCACAACCGATGCTAGCTCCCATCTATAATCCGGTGACGCACATGGTCCCCCCTGCGTTCCCATTGTTGGTAGTTGTTCCAGCGATCGTAATTGATTTGGTCCTGAGTAAGGTGGTGGACCGTGGAGGATGGTTAAAAACCTTAGGACTTGCATTGTTGTTGGGTGGCTTATTCTTAGGGATTTTAATGGCGGTTCAGTGGTATTTTGCAAAATTCCTGTTGTCTCCTGCTGCAGATAATTGGTTTTTTGGTGGAAATCGGTATTGGCCATACAGCTCGAGGCCCGGGATTTATCGGCAGGAGTTTTGGCGAGTAGAGAAGTCAAACATGAATTCCGATTACCTGAGGTTTTCGGGAGTCTTACTTTGTTGGGGTGTGGCGAGTGTGAGCGCATGGTTGGGGTTAGTCTGGGGTGATTGGATGAGAAAGGTCAGACGTTGAGGGGACTACGATTGTTTCTGGGTTTGGTGTGTGTGTGTTTGCCTTGGCTTGGGTTAGCCCATGTCGGCAGTCCGGACATTTTTTACGATGGCGAAGTGGGATCTTATGCAGCTCGAATCACGATCCGTATGCCGACCGTAGTTCCCGGGCGGGCAGAAATCTCAGTTCGAGTGCAGGGGACTCAACCGGAGAATGTTTTCTTTTCGCCGTTGTTTTCCAGAACGGCGGTCACCAACGCCCCGCCTCCTGATCTCGGTGTTTTGATTCAAGGCGAAACAAACCTTTATTCTGGTGAATTGTGGTTAATGAGCGTGGGTTCTTACACAATTGAGGTAAAACTCGCCGGCCCGCTCGGAACCGGAAAGGTTCAGATTCCTGTGAGTTCAGTGCCATTAAGTCAATTGCCGATGCCTCGGTTTTTAGGCACGATTTTGGTGGTTTTGGGATTGGTTCTGTTTTTTGGTGGTGTGCTCATCGTAGCTGCTGCGGCGCGGGAAAGCGGTCTAGCCCCGGGATTGAAAGTAGGAAAGTTGGAACGCCGGAACGGGCGGATTGCCGCTGGGATTACCACGGCAATACTGCTTTTGGGGTTGGTTGGGGGGAGACGATGGTGGAACGCGGATGAAGCAAAATTCCGGACACAATTAAGAGGGGGTGCTTGGCCAGACATGACCGCTGCGGTGCGAATGGAGGGAACTCAACCGATCCTCCGCCTCACGTTAGGAGAGACTGCGTTTGGACCCAATTATTCGCTGCCGCTTATTCCGGACCATGGTAAATTGCTTCACTTGTTCTTGATTCGTGAAGGAGTGCAGGATGGATTCGCACACCTACATCCCGTACGCACAGGTGGCAAAAACTTTGAGGTGCCGCTGCCACCACTGCCTGCAGGTAGATACAAGGTGTTATGTGATTTGACGATGGAGGGCTCAGTCTTGAGTTCCACTGCAACAAATTCTGTAGAGGTTCCGACTCTCCCAATCCAATCTTTAACCAAAACGGGTGTAAAACCAGACCCCGATGATTCATGGGCGGTGTATTCTGGAATTCCAGTGCCGAAGAATCCGCGCGGTGAATTAAAGTTTAAATTAACTGACGGAACTGTCGTGGAATGGAAAACACGGCAACCAGTTCGCGTTCGACAGGATGCGGGGCTAAATTTTGAGATTCGTGATGCATCAGGACAACCGGTAAGTTTGGTTCCTTACATGGGAATGCTCTGTCATGCGGCGATTATGCGCTCGGATGGTTCCGTTTTTTCGCATCTTCATCCGGCGGGTAATTTCTCAATGGCTGCGCAATCGTTCTTTGATAAGAAAGCACAGCGAGAAACCTCGGCCACCGTCGGAGCCAATACCCCGATCATTGATCACTCCGAAACGGATCATGGCAGTGGTCACGCACATCACGGACCTAGGGTGTCTTCGATTTCCTTGCCCTATGAATTCCCCGTCGAGGGGAATTACCGGATTTGGATCCAATTCAAAGTGGCTGACCAAGTTCAAACAGCGGTTTTCGACACCGAAGTTACGGACTGAGACAGAACCCCTGAGAATTTAGGTGGGTCATTTCATCGGGATGCCCGGCTCGGGTTTCCCGTTGGTTGTGAGGATTTGGAATTCATGCACTCCTGCGGCAAGAGGGTGGTTGCTCGTCCAAACGATTTTCCGGTCGGGAGTTAGTTCAACCATGGAGACGCCTTGGTTGGCTGCATGGCTTCCGATAACGGTGTTTCCATTAGCCAAACGTTGTGACCCACACGGATCTTTAAAAAGACCGCCGACATGTTGGTTGTCCGCTTTCCAAACAACCTCTCCGCGAAGATTCATCTCCACTACTTTATTACCATGGGTGAGTGACACTAAGGTGTTGCCATTATCGAGTCGGATCGCGGTGAAAGGCCAGTTCTCGTCTTTGCGACCTCCAAGTTCATCAAGGTCAGTCTTGAGCGTATGAACGATCTTTCCTTCAGGGGAATACTCTTTGACCGCAAATGCCATGAGGTGGGGAACCAAATAGTTACCGTTCTTAAGTTGGCGGGCCATCCGGGTTTGCATGTGGACGTTTGCAGTCTCAGGCTGCAGAGCAACCTCCGTTGTGATAGTTCCTTGTGGGTTAACCTCGAGAAGTCGAGGTCGCGAGCCGAGCTCAGTAATTAAAGTATTGCCGTTATAAAGACGTTGTGCGGTGCTGATTTCGCCGTTGTCTGGACTCTTCTTGTAAGAAAACACGGCTTGTTTATCACGAGTCACCTCCTCGACATGATCAGCCCAAGCGATGAGAACATTACCATTGGGCAGGACAAACCCATCACGAGAACCCCCTTTGTATTCCCATTGGATATTTTCGTCCTCACCGATGATTGCTGTTTTCGCGCCGAGGACTAGGTAAGAATGGCGGATTTGGGTTGGGAGGGAATCTTTGCAGTATCCAGTATTCAGGGTCCAAACAGAGGTGAGAACCGCGATGATTTTGTAAAAAATTTCTGTTCGCATAGTGGTGTCCCTCCATTTCGTCAGGAATTCCCAATCAATGGAAGCCATTATTTTACAGGCAGGATCATTCTCACATTTTGGAATCCAGAGGCACAGTTTTGGTGGTCGGAATGGACTCGCTCACTGGCACGGCCAATTGCGACGCTTCAACTTTGATAAAGTTTAGGATCACAGGAGCAAGGATCATTCCTGGGATACCTAAGATCCTTTCTCCGATGAGCAGGCCCAACAGAGTGAGCCATACTGGATTTTTAATTCGGTCGCCGATGATTTTACTGTTCAGGAAGTACTCAAGTTTGTGGATGATCACGAGAAACGCTAGTGCTGCCAATGCGGTCTTTGGAGAGACTAAAAACGCGACCCCTATGATCACGGTGTTGCTGATAAGGTTTCCAATGATGGGAAATAAACCACACAAAAAGGTAATCCCGATGAGCATAACCGGGTAGGGGAGATGGCTGCTGGTGATAAAAACTGAGGTGAATCCCGTATTGAGAATCGAGATGGTTACTTGGGCACCCATGACTCTTTCGAAGCTGAGATAAAAAGAATGAAACCTCTGAGCTATGGCACTGAGCGTCAGGGAATAGTAGTTGTTAGCCGTCAGATGAGTGTGGCGTTCGAAGTCGAGTTCCTTATTCAAAAAAAGACCGACCGCAATCACCAATCCGATAATCACAAAAACGACTTGATGAACTAGATTGCCCGCCAGTTTTCCTAGGTTGCCCCATTGGTGCTGGAAACTTTCCACGATCATGGTTTTAAGTCCTTGTGGATCTTCGAACGGCAGTGTCACCCCATGGTTGTCTAGATAATCGATCATGGCCGGAATAGCTTTCGCCAGAAGTTCAGGCATCGCGGTGAACATTTGGCGGGAAAAAAAGATCGATCCCCATGAGACTAATGTCATGAGCAACACCATGAGAACCACCGCCCACCATTTGTTCCGAGTAACGACTTGAAGTTTTTCCAGCACAAGGTAGCCGAAGAGAATCGTCAAGAAAGGGGTTGCTAGGTGCAGAAACCCCATCAGAACTAAAAGGCCAGCAAACAAATAATAGGAGAGAACTACGGGTCGATTCATTTTGTTACAAATACTATTGGCATTTTATAAAAACTCGCTGAGAATAATCCCTACTTAGGACAAGTATGACATCCTCCAATCCAGTATTAAAAGATACCACATTCCGAAATGAACGCGAGCTTAGCGGTGCACGAATGACCGCCGAAGGGGCAGTCATGAAGACTGCCGCGTTGCTATTCTTGGTCATTTGCTCTGGCGCATACACTTGGCAGCAAGTTTCTCGCGGTGAGAATTTTACACCCGTGATGATTGCAGGTGTGGTTGGTGGGTTGAGTGCTTGCCTAGCCACGGTTTTCAAGCCGAATTGGGCTCCAATCTCGGCCCCCGTTTATGCTTTGTGCCAAGGTTTGGTGATGGGTGCCCTTTCTGCAGTGATGCAGAAACAGTATCCGGGGATTGTCCTAAATGCGATTGGTTTAACCTTGGGTGTCCTTCTCATCATGTTGGCTTCCTACCGATTAGGCTGGCTCCGAGCCACACCCGCCTTTACCCGTGGTGTTTTGTGCGCCACCGGTGCGATCGCGTTATTTTACTTGGTGACAATCGTTCTGCGGATGTTTGGTGTGCAGACTCCTATGCTTCATGATGGGGGGATGCTGAGTATCGGAATCAGCCTCGTGGTAGTTGGCGTTGCTGCATTAAACCTGATCCTAGATTTTTCAGTCATCGAGCAAGGGGCTGAACAGGGAGCTCCTACCTACATGGAGTGGTATGCTGCTTTCGGACTCCTTGTCACGCTTCTCTGGCTCTACGTGGAAATCCTACGTCTTCTCTCTAAGCTCCAGAAACGTTAACGTTTTTTCGCCAAGGGCGGCTAAAGCGATTTGGCTAACGCCGCTGTGCTTGTTGCTAAGACTTCTCGATGGAGAGATTGACCGTGGGAATCCATCGTCACCACAACCGGGAACCGCTCAACAGTGAGTTCCCAAATAGCTTCAGGTGAACCAAACTCCTTCAGGAAATGAACACTCTCAACGGAGGTGATACATTCCGCGAGCACTTGCGCAGCTCCTCCAACCGCGTGAAAATAGACGCATCCTGCCGACTTACAGGCTTCTAGGGTGCGATCACCCATTCCACCCTTGCCTATCACTCCTCGGAGCCCGAAATCTTTAATGATTTGGCCCTGATAAGGTTCTTCTCGGATGGATGTCGTGGGACCGGCCGCAGTGACTCGCCACTGACCTGTCGGATCCTTCATCACAACCGGGCCACAATGATAGATGATTCCATCTCGCAGGTTGACCTCAGACGGTAACGCTCCACCTTCATGGAGGTATTTGTGAACGACATCTCTACCCGTGAAAATCGTTCCGCTGATTTCCACCGCGTCTCCAACTTTTAGGGCGCGAATTTTTTCTTCCGTGAATGGAATGGTTAGATGAATCATGGGATTCTCAATATAGCCAAGAATTGATCTCACCCTGAGGGTTTAGAGTGACTCCTTGGCGCCGGTAAGCCCAGCACATGTAACTAATGCTCACAAAGAATGATGCTGGCAACCGGTTTGCCGCACAAATCTTGGCACCCAGCAGAGTAGTTTCTCCCCCGAACCCCATCGGTCCGATCCCGAGTCGGTTCGAGGTTTCAACAATATCGGTCTCCAACTGATCGAGTTCAGGGATGGGGTTGCGATCATCGATTTTTCGAAGGAATTGCTGTTTGGAAAACTCGTATCCAGTAGCCCGATCTCCACCGATGCAGACACCGAGAATTCCGGGTCCACATCCTTTCCCTTGAGCCTGTAAAACCGCATCCAAGATGACTTTTCGACATCCATCGAGATCCCGATTTGCTTTGAGCTTTTCGTTCGGCAGAGAATATTGGGCACCGACATTCTCACAACCCCCTCCTTTGAGAATGAGTCGTACTTCGATCGTGGGTGCCAGATGTTGATGAAAATGAATCGCTGGTGAACCCGGTCCCACATTCGTGCCATCGTTCACGCCAGTCAACGAATCGACGGAATTCTGGCGCAAAAACCCTTTTTTAGTCGCCTCGGTCACTGCTGCGCGTGCCGTGGTTTCAAAACTTATCTGGTCTAACAACACAGGCCCGCTGACATAGAAGATGATGCTGCCGGTGTCTTGGCAAATAGGCTGGGATTTTTGCTTCGCGAGCGCAATGTTGCGGTCAATAATCTTCAGGGCAGATTCCGCAATTGTGCCCTTTTTTTCGTTGAGGAGAGATTTGAGGATAGCTTGATGCACATCATCAGGAAGCTCCGCAGAGGTCTTCCGAATCAGCTCCACCAACGAACTCTGTAACTCGATCATATAATCTATGAATCAAATTAAGGGGGCTGACAGCCTGCTGTCAATTCCACCTCGGGAAGGAACGGATCCTTTTGGATGTTGGATTGTTTTTTTTGCGGTTTTAGCTTAGTGGTTCTCGATCACTTTTTTATGAGTTTCCACAGAATTCTGTTGGGATATGCGTTTTGTGTAAACATCGCACTGTCTGCACTTGGTGCTCCGGAAGTGCTTCCTGTCGCCGGTTGGAAAATGGAGATGATCGCAGAGGCACCAGAGGTTCTTCATCCTTCCGTGATCTGTAGTGCTCCAGACGGACGTATTTTTGTTGCAGAAGACCCGATGGATATCCGGGTTCCCGTCGCCACCCCCCAAGGTAGGATTATTTGCATTCACTCGGATGGACGCAAAACTGTTTTTGCTGAGAACCTTCACGCCGTATTCGGAATGCAATACTTGGAGGGTCGATTGTTCGTGCTTCACAATCCGTTCTTCACGGTTTTTCAGGATGACAACGGGGTGGGAAAGGATCGGGAAGATTTACTAAAAAATACAAACCCGAATCCATGGGCTTTGGACTGGAATGATCATGTGCCCGCGAATTTTAAGTTGGCGATGGATGGTTTTTTTTATTTGGCAGTTGGGGATAAGGGAATATTCGGAGCAGTCGGACGCGATGGCCGAAGGATTGATTTGCAAGGTGGCGGGATACTTCGTTTGAGACCGGACGGGACGGAGATGGAGGTTTATTCCACTGGGGTCCGGAACATTCTGGATGTTGGCGTTAATTCGGAGGACGCAGTTTTCACCTACGACAACACAGATGAGCATGATTGGATGGGTAGGCTTACCCACATGGTGGAGGGCGGATTCTACGGGTATCCGCATGACTTTGTGCCGCGCCAACCTCACACGCTGTGGATGATGCACGACTTTGGTGGGGGAGCAGCCACGGGGGTATTCGCAAACACCGAGGACGGACTCCCGGACAGTTACAAGGAAAACTTGTTTTTGGCTGACTTTGGGAAACGTCAGATCCTAAGAGTTGTCACCGAGGAGGAAGGTGCTACCTATCGGGTCGTGCACTCAGAGGAATTATTCCTTGATCCTCCCCCAGAGTTTCGACCTGTGGGAATCGCTCAATCGGCAGACGGAAAATCGATCCTAATTTGTGATTGGGCCCATCGAGATACGAAAGAAGATGTGAAGGTGGGCCGCGTGTGGAAGCTGACATCGACCGGGCTGGATTCCTCGAAACCAAAGCCAAATTGGTTCGTCGCAACTGCGATGGGGAAACCGTGTTTGGCAACGGATGTTCAGTTAGGAAATGCGTTAAATCATTCGTCAAAAAACGTTCGTCTCTGTGCCCAGCGGGAATTGGTTCGTCGAAAAAGTCACCCGATTGTGGCGAACATTTTGAATGATAGCTCATCCTCTGGTCAGGCACTGATGCATGCAATCTGGGCTGCCGATGCAATGGATCACGGGGTCACTCACCGCCAAGCAATCAAAGCTCTATTGGAATCCAAGCATGCTAGCGTACGCCAGCATGCGATTAGGCAGTTAGGAACCCGCCGAGTTGGATCATTGGCTTCCGCCGTTGAACCTTTATTAACTGACCCACGACAAAAGGTGCAATTCGAAGCCGCGACGGCTCTAGGTCGAATGGGACAGCAGTCCTCCATTGATCCCCTCATGAGCAAATTTGATGAGAAAGATTCCTTCACACGGTTCGCCACTTTTACGGCTCTGAATCGGATAGGGCATAACCAACCTGCGACTTGGAGCAAGATTGCATCGGTGCTGAATCACAAGGATTCCCGTTTTCGTGAGGGTGCTTTTTTGGCGTTAAGAGAAACTTCAGACATCGCACTAGCGGGAGTATTGAGAGAATGTGCTACAAACGAAAGTTGGACAACTGAAGCCCAGTTAAGCGCATTCCGATTACTCACAGGAATGCTGAGGAAATATCCTGCATGGAATGGCGAGTGGGGGGCTTACCACCCCGCTTTGGCTCCCCGTCCGATAAAGACAGAGAATTGGGAAGGGACGATGGTTATTTCGGGTTTTCTAAAATCACAAATCACAAATCCTTCGGAGGATCTTCGACTTGCAGCCGTTGAGGGGACCCGAGTTATCGGTGGAGAGAGTGGCGCGCGTCAATTGGAGGCGGCTTTTTCATTGGAAAGTGTTCCGAAAGTTAAACAAGCCATCCTACGTGCGCTTGTGGATCTCAAGGATAGCAATTCCGATACGTTGTTCGCACGCGTTTTGACAGAGCAAACAGAGTCGGAAATTCTCGAGATCGCAGTCCAAGGTGTTGCTGCAACCCGAGGGAAGCAGGGGACCGAGTCCCTACTGCGCCGATTAAGTGCGGGGCTTCCGTTGAACGCTGAACTGCAAGGGATAAGGGTTTTAGGGGAACTTCACTTGGCAGAGGCATTGCCGTTTCTCCATGGGAAAGTTCTATCGCCAACAGCTGCAGATTCGATCCGTATCGCTGCTCTGAAAGCCGTTGGAGAGATCCCCGGTGAACCATCTGCGATTGTTGCCCGAACGCTTTTGGATCACCCTTCCGTGGCCATTCGAAAGGCTGCGATCACAGCTCTGGGGAACCTAAGGGATCAGGTTTCAACTCTCGCGATTTTAAAACAATTAGGGAAAGAGGGAACGGAAACGGTCGTATACGAGGCACTACTACGTTTAGCGGATGTGCGTGCGCTGGATGCTTACCTGAAAGGTTTAGCGAGTGCCAATCCATCCGTTCGCGATTCTACTCGGAAAGCGATGGAATCGATTAAAGGTAAGGTTTTGGAGAATCTTCAGCAACGCGGCTCAGGGTTGGAGCCCGGGGTTTTGGTGGAGCTCCGAAAAATTTATGAAAAAGACGAGCAAGCCCTAAAAAGTCCGATCTTTGTAGAGCAAGTGAAAGTATTGGAACCCACAGATTTTGAAGCCTACGCGCTTGCGAACAAGGGGGATCCCTTAGCTGGTCAGCGATTTTTTTGGGACGAGGCAGGGGTCGCGTGTCTTAAATGCCATCAAGTGGCTGGCCTAGGTGGGATGGTCGGACCTGATCTAACCTTGATCGGGGTGCAGTTCCCGAAAGCCGTTCTAATCGAACATATTCTCTACCCTAGCCGGGTCGTTCGAGAGGGTTATCAGGCCTATTCCATCGAACTCAAAGGTGGCGAATCGGTGTCTGGTTTGGTGAAAGGTGAGGATGCTAAAACAATCACCGTATTAGACAGTAGTGGTAAGATGGTAACGATCCCAAAGGAAGAAGTGCTCACTCGCAGCAAGAGCGGTTTGTCGCTAATGCCAGAAGGATTGCACGTTGGTTTAACCCTGAAACAGTTTACTGATCTGATTGCTTTCCTTGAGTCACGACGTAGTGATGCACGCCAATCAGCGAAGGTGAGTAACCCGGACGGCTTCAAGCCCGTTTTTGACGGGAGGAGTCTCGAGGGATGGAATCAAGAAGGTAAAGAGGTGGCTCATTGGTCAGTTAAGGACGGGGTATTAGAAAACGATGGAATGGGTGAGCAGCTTTGGAGTAACGCCAAGTATCTCGATTTCGTATTCCGCTTCCAATGGCGGCTTCCGGATCCACCCAAGTGGAATGACCTCCCAGTGATCAACTTGGACGGAACTTATGCTATCGATGAAAAGGGTAAGCCGATAACTCAACGTGTGCTCGACGCGGGGGCTGGCGGAGTTTTGTTTCGAAGTTCATCGAAGGCGAATGTGGACCTTTCTTGCTACCCAATCGGAAGCGGAGGCTTATGGGATTCTCGCGAAGATCCTCAACTGACGGCACAGCAACGGAAGGCTATGACCCCCAAAAGACAGGCTGATCGCCCCGTGGGCGACTGGAACGCGATGGAAATCCGTATGCAAAATAACCAACTGACCGTGCTACTCAACGCGGAGGAGGTCATCTCTGCTGCGGAACTTCCGAGTATTCTTTCCACGGGATCGATCGGCTTGCAGGGCAAATCAGGTCGTGTTCAATTCCGTCACATGTTTATTTCAGAAGGCCGTTAACCGATTTTCTTTATGGAGCGAATTGAACTGACTTGGACTTTTTTCGAAACTTGCTAGCGTGACCCCTACGCCGACCTCTGTGGGGTATAATTCTTGCCGGAACCAACCCCATCTGGTTCGCAGATAATTATGAGTGTGAGTGCCTCTTTTTCATTTCCAACACCGATTCTATTCGGAGTTGGTGCGCTAGCGGAATTGCCAGCGCGTTTAGCTCATTTGGGTGTCAACCGACCGCTGGTGGTTACGGATCTAGGTTTACTTACCACCTCTGCCTACAAAAAATTGGTTCTAGTTCTCGGACAATTGACTCAAGGATGGGCTTTGTTTTCAGACGTGCACCCAAACCCAACGGAAACAGACGTAATCAACGGTGCAGCGATGTATCAACGCGAGAGCTGCGATGGTGTGATTGCCTTTGGGGGTGGCAGTGCTTTGGATGTAGGTAAAGCGATTCGTTTGCTGATCAAACGACCCGAATTGAATCTCGCTGAATTCGATTGGCGAGAATCTTGGGCTGGTTTAGCACCTTGTGTGTGCATTCCAACTACTGCGGGAACTGGCAGCGAAGTAGGACGGAGTTCTGTAATTATCATCGAAAAAACCCGACGTAAAGCGGTGCTATTCAATCCGGCGTTACTCGCGGCACTCGTGGTTCTCGATCCGGAGCTCACTGTGGATTTACCACCCAAACTTACCGCTGCTACCGGAGCAGATGCCCTGACGCATTGTATCGAATCGTTCACTTCACCCCAATTCCATCCGCTCTGTGATGGGATCGCTCTCGAAGGGATTCACCTTGGTGTCAAGGCACTCCCTATTGCCGTTCGAGACCCTCACAATTTGGAGGCCCGTGGGATCATGTTGATGGTTGCAGCAATGGGCGCGATTGCGTTCCAAAAAGATTTGGGGGCTACCCATTCCCTCGCGCATCCTCTCTCCACCGTTTGTGGTCTTCACCATGGGCTCGCGAATGCTCTTTGCCTACCGGTGGTCATGCGGTTTAACTCAAAATCCAAACCCGGATTGTATCGAAGGGTCGGCTTGGCGTGCGGATTAAACTTGGTTCATGTTTCGGACTCAGAAGCCGATCGTGAGACTATCAGTTTTATTGCAAATCTATTGGTCGAAATAGGCATCGCACCCGGATTGCGAGCCTTTGGAGTTACTGAGGCGCATGTGGATGAGATGACGCCGCAAGCGTTCGCCGACGGATGTCATCAAACCAATCCATCTCCTGTAACCGCAGACGATCTCCGCAGCCTCTACCTCCAAGCGTTATGAGTTACCCCTCTCAACCTTTCTTTGATGGTTCCTATTGGTCAAAAGGGACTGGGCAAGTCACCCAATTAATCAATCCGGCCAACGAAGAAGTGTTTGCATCGGTGACCTCCACAAGTCAGAACGAGGTCGATCAAGCCATCGAAAGTGCGGATCGTGCTTTTCGTCAGAATTGGCGCGATATAACTCCCGGCAGACGTGCAGAAATCCTTTTCAGAATAGCGAATACCCTACGAGCGAATGTCGAGTCCATCGCTCAATGGGAAAGCAGGTGCGTAGGCAAGCCGATTAGTGACGCACGCGATGAGGTTGCTCTAGGAGCGAGAGTTTTTGAGTTCTACGCTGGGGCGATCAGTAAATTCGGCGGTCAAACTTTGCCCGTCTCGCGCGGCGGTGTTGATTTTACACTACGTCAACCGATGGGTGTTGTTGCCGCGATCGTCCCATGGAATTTCCCATTTCCAATCGCTTGTTGGAAGGTGGCACCCGCTTTGGCCGCCGGCAACACGGTGGTCCTCAAACCGGCCTCCATTTCGCCGCTCAGTGCGTTGTTGCTAGGGCAGTTCGCGGTGGAGGCAGGACTCCCTGCGGGTGTGCTTCAAGTGCTGACAGGTTCGGGTCGGGAAATTGGCAACCAACTAGTTTTGCATCCCTTGGTCCGCAAGATTTCGTTTACCGGTTCGACTGAAGTAGGGCGCGGTATTATGGAATTGGCAGCCCGAGGGTTAAAACGGGTGTCGTTGGAGCTTGGCGGAAAATCACCCAATATCGTGTTCGCCGATGCAGACATCGAACTGGCCGCGACGAACTCTCCGATGAGTGTTTTTGCAAACACCGGCCAAGATTGCTGCGCGAGAAGTCGGGTTTTTGTTGAGGAAAAGGTGATGGATTCCTTTGTGGAAAAGTTTGTTGCGGCGAGCAAGAAACTGCTCATCGGTGATCCCAGTTCCGACACGACACAGATTGGACCACTAGCCTCAGCAGGGCAACGGAGCGTAGTTGAAGAGTTTATGACCTCGGTGAGAAATCAGCGGCGATCCGTTGTGATCGGAGGTCGACGCTGGGGAAATAAAGGTTATTATTATGAACCTACCATCCTACTCGACACGGAAACCACGGATAGGGTGTGGCGTGAAGAAGTTTTCGGTCCTGTGGTCTGCATCCGTCCATTCAAGGATGAGGCAGCAATGATTGAGGAAGTGAATGATTCTCCGTACGGGTTGAGTGGTTCGATTTGGACTTCGGATATCCGTCGCGCCCTTCGGGTCGCACGCCGTGTCGAGAGTGGTGTGTTGAGTATCAATTCGCACAGCAGTGTGCACGTCGAAGCCCCATTTGGTGGGTTCAAACAAAGCGGACTAGGTCGCGATTTAGGAATGACTGCAATGGAAGGCTTTACTGAGCTAAAGAATATCTACATCGCAGATTGATTCCCTGACATCACGCGGGGGACTAAACTCTTTTATGCAACTCGAGGAACTGACAAATAAAATCAATACGGGCGAAATCGACACAGTGATTGTTGCATTCCCCGATTCGATGGGTCGTTTGGTCGGTAAACGTTTCACGGGTCGTTACTTTATTGACCATGTAGCCGAAGATGGCACTCATTGCTGCAATTATCTCCTCACCGTGAACATGGAGATGGATCCCATGGATGGCTACAAGATTGCTAACTGGGATTCAGGGTTCGGCGATTTTTTCCTGCGTCCTGATTTCGATTCGATTCGGTTGATCCCTTGGCAAGTTGCAACCGCGATGGTGATCTGTGATTACGAACGGAACGGTGGAAAACTCGTGTCCGAGGCTCCGAGGTCCACATTAAAAGGACAAATTGAGCGAGTAAGCAACCGAGGCATGATTTGTAATATTGCAAGCGAACTCGAGTTTTACCTCTACAACACCACATATCCCCAAGCATTCGCGAACGGGTATCGCGATCTACCTCCCTCCAGCGATTACCGCATCGACTACCACACGATGCAACCAGCCCGTGACGAAACCTTATTTCGTGCAGTTAGAAATTTCATGAATCAGGCTCGGGTGCCGGTAGAATCCTCCAAGGGCGAATGGGGACGAGGCCAGCATGAGATCAACTTTATCTATGACCGACCGCTTTTCATGGCGGACATGCATACTGTTTTTAAACAAGGTCTGAAGGAGATCGCAACCCAGCATGGCAAAGCAGTAACCTTCATGGCAAAACCAAGCATGACCGAAGCGGGCAGCAGTTGTCACATCCATGTCAGCCTATCAGCAGAGGGTGAAAACCTTTTCTGGGACAAGAACCACCAGAAAGGTTCGCGGATGTTTCGTCAATTCCTAGGCGGATTGATGAAGTATTCGCCAGAGTTATGCTATTTTTTTGCGCCAACCATCAATTCTTACAAACGATACCAGCCCGGGAGTTGGGCTCCGACTAAAATGGCATGGGCCAATGATAATCGTACGGTGGGTTTTCGCGTGGTAGGGCAGGGGAGTTCCTTTCGGATCGAAAACCGCATGCCGGGCGCGGATGCCAATCCGTATTTAGCTTTCGCAGCTACCCTCGCAGCGGGTCTTGCCGGAGTGGATGAGAATTTGGACTGTGGTGAAGCTTACCTAGGGAATGCGTATATCGATCCATCCCTAGCGAGGTTACCTTCAAGCCTTGAGGAAGCCGCTCGAAGTTTGGATAATAGTAAACTGGCACGTGCTCTCATGGGTGATGATGTTGTGGATTACCATGTGCATAGTGCTCGACTTGAGGTTCAAGGATTCGCAAACAGCGTCACGGATTGGGAAAAATCGCGCTATTTCGAACGAATTTAAATCCGCCTTCAGCTCTATATTTTTTAGCCGGTTAAAATAAAATGAAAGTGAATCTTGCCTACGGTCAGGGCCATCTTCCTGTGGAGTTGCCGGATGATCTGACGACGGTGATCAACCCCGCACACAAACCCGGCCTAAGTGATGAGCGAACAGCAGTGTTGAAGGCTTTAGCCGCGCCGATCGGTGCCGCACCGTTACATGAGTGGTTGAAACCGGACGCGAAAATCTGCATTGCGTTCACCGATATCACGCGTGCGACACCAAATGACCGCATCATTCCTTGGCTATTGGAGCACTTGGAGTCGGGCGGTGTTCGTCGGCAACAGATTACATTACTCAACCAACTCGGCACTCATCGGCCTAACACGAGGGCTGAACTTGAGAAATTATTGACTCCCGAAGTAGTAGCCAATTATCGCGTCGTTAACCATGAACCTGAGAACATTGATGCCCATTGTCAATTAGGCACAACTCGAGATGGAACTCCTGCTTGGATTAACCGCCATCTAGTAGAGGCCGATGTTAGGATCATCACTGGTTTTATTGAACCCCACTTCTTCGCCGGCTTCAGCGGTGGTCCTAAGGGAATCATGCCCGGCTGTGCCGCGTTGGAAACCGTCATGTCAAACCACGGGGCGGCGAATATCGGTGATCCAAACGCGACCTTCGGAATAACAGCAGGTAATCCGATCTGGGAAGAGTTGCGCGATATTGCGCTTCGTGTGGGACCTAGTTTTCTGCTCAATGTCACGTTGAACGAACAGCGAGCCATCACAGGAGTTTTTGCAGGGGACCTTCTGGCAGCACATCGGGAAGGGTTCGAATTTGTCCGTTCCCAAGCGATGCAAAAGGTAGAGTCCCCCTTCGATGTGGTTGTGACCACGAACAGTGGTTATCCCTTGGATTTGAATCTTTACCAAGGTGTGAAGGGGATGAGTGCAGCTGCACGTATTGTGAAGCCGGGTGGCACAATTATTCTCGCATGCGAGTGTAGCCAAGGCGTCCCTGCCAATAGCCCACTCGATCAACTTTTACGCAGCGCAGGTAGTTCAGCCGAAATTCTCACACTCCTCGCAACCCCGGGGTTCGTTAAACCTGAACAATGGCAGGCGCAGATACAAGCTTTGATCCAAAGCCGGGCAGAGGTCTTAGTCTACAGTTCACTTTCCGATGCCATCATTCGGGCAGCGCATTTGACTCCATGCCGCGATATTGGGAAGGTGGTTCAAGAGCGGCTTCAGAAAATAGGAAGCCAAGCTCGCGTCGCAGTATTGCCTCAAGGTCCCTTAACCATTCCGTATCTTGCTTAACTAAAACCCGATTCCAGTTGACGATTTCACCAAATCCGGATGCCCTGTGGTGATTCACCAAATCAAAAATGAACTTTAAAATGCTTGTGGCTATTGTAGCCATGCTCCTAACCGCTCAAGTTTGTTCGATAGCTGAAACTGCTGTCTCCTCCACCGATGCTAGGGTTTTTGAGATGCGGATTTACTACTCTCCTGAAGGCAAATTTTCGACTTTGGAGGGACGGTTTCGAGAACACACCACCAAATTATTTGCGAAACACGGCATCCAGAATATTGGATACTGGGTTCCAACGGAGAATCCCGAACGAAAACTCACCTACATCCTTGCTTACCCAAATCGTGCAGCACGAGATAAGTCATGGAAAGCGTTTATGGCGGATCCAGAGTGGCAGGCTGCTGCAAAGGAGACGGAGAAAAACGGACCCATTGTCAGTAAAGTTGAATCATTTTTTATGCAGCTTACGGATTACTCACCAACTCCTAAAGCCGAGATCGATAAGGCTGGACGTGTTTTCGAACTCAGAACCTACACCGCAGCCAAGGACAAGTTAGGTGATCTTAACAAACGCTTTCGGGATCACACGTTGGGGCTTTTCCAAAAACATGGCATGAAGAACATCGCTTATTGGAATTTGATGCCTGATCAGCAAAAAGCCTCCACCGATCTGGTTTGCATCATCTCGCACCCCAGCATTGAGGTTTCCAAAACATCCTTCGATTCGTTCCACAAGGATCCTGCATGGGTGTTGGCTAAGCAAGAGTCCGAAAAAATCGGCGGTTCATTAATCGCCCAAGGCGGTGTGAAGTCTGAGTTCCTCATCGCCACCGACTATTCTCCAATCAAATAATTTGGTCCCTCATTTCTTAAAACAATGAATTGCAATGAGGAACATGGATAGATAAGGTGACCACTCCTTGCAAACATAAGGGATTATTTTGAATAGCGAATATTGTAGAAAAGCTCTTGAGAAAGTCGTGAACCCCAACGTTCTAATAAACGTTGTTTCACGACGGGTGCGCCAGTTGACTGGTGCCAACGGAAATGGCAGTTCACGACCCATGATTTCCGAAACCGCTGGACTGGGTGCGGCAGACATCGCCCTGCTAGAGATTGGTGAAGGGAAACTTGCTTGGGAGATTTATGCTGAAGAAGGACCGCTGGAAGCTCCAGTCAAGAAACGCCGTCGGGCGTAGTTAGTTTTTGGATTTGCGAGCAGCCAGAAGAAACCCCTTCTGGCTGTTTTGTTTATGTCCGAGATTGTCTCCAACTCCAAAGCGCGGAGGGATTATCATATCCTTGAAACCTTCGAGGCTGGGATAGTTCTGCACGGGACCGAAGTCAAAGCACTGCGCGCAGGAAGAGGGCAGATTAGAGATGCCTTCGCCCGAGTAGAAAACGATGAAGTCTGGCTCTATAATGCCCACATCGAAGAGTATGCATTCGGTAACGCTCAAAACCACCAACCCAAAGCTCCCCGCAAATTATTGCTTCATCGCGCAGAGATCCGGAAATTGTTTGCATTGGCAGCGATCAAAGGGCACTCCCTAATAGCTCTCGGGATGTATTGGAAGAACGGCAAAGTAAAGGTTCAAATCGGAATTGGTAAGGGCAAAATTGATTTTGATAAACGAGAGGACATAAAGAAACGAGAGAGTGACCGAGAAGTAAAACGAGTCACGATGCATCATCTCAAAGGTCGTTAATCCTCGGAGGTGGAAAACAGGGAACAAAAAAGGACGACCCGAAGGTCGTCCTTTGAAAACTTTTAACAATCAAACTTAAGCGGCGACTGCCTTCTTCCAAGTGCGTCTTGGAGCCTTGGTGACAAGGCCTTTCTTGATCGCTGCGGCGGTAACGCGGACATAGCGCACTTCGCCATTGATCACTGCTTTAACGCGTTGGAGATTTGGGAAAAATCGGCGCTTGGTGATTGCGGTCACGTGTGTACCGATACCACCCTTTTTCTTGGCCTTACCACTACGCCAAATGTGTGAGCCTTTGATTGGCCCAGTTCCTGTCAGTTCGCAAATACGTCCCATAAAATCTAATTCACCTTAAAAGTGAGCCCCGATAATACATTGGTTTCCCCATCCGCCAAGCACAAAAGTTTCATTTTTTCGTGTCTGATATGAATTTCCCAGGGTTGAGGAGATTATGCGGGTCGAGTGCTGTTTTAATCTTGGTGTGGAGATCTTGGAGGGCAGGGGAGGCTACCAAGGGCCACCATTTCTTTTTTGCAAGGCCAATACCGTGTTCGCCAGTGATTACCCCGCCAAGTTCCACTACTTTCTTGAAGAGGGCGTCCAATGCCTTATCGGCTCTTTTTTGAGCCCCAGCTTTATTGATGTCTAACATCACGTTAACATGGATGTTGCCATCACCTGCGTGGCCGAAGCAGGCCACAGGCAACCCGTATTTCTTTTCAAGCTGGCTGGTGAAGCGAAACAGTTCGGCAAGTTTTCCACGTGGAACAACGATGTCCTCGTTTAGTTTAGTCAGACCTGTGTCACGCAGGGAATAAGAGAATTCGCGACGAAGTTTCCAAAGTTCCTCGCAAGCAACCGCTCCTAAGGCACGTTGGATAAAGAGGTTGGGACCCATTCTAATAGCTTTCTCTAGTTCCCTTATTTCTCTCCGCAGGGATTCATCCTGACCATCCAATTCGACGATGATGTGAGCATTACAGCCAGTCAGACGTTTGCTTTGGGTTCTCTTTTGAGCAGCGGCGAGGGTGAATTGATCCGCCAATTCCAACGCACTGGGTAAGAATCCAGTTTTAAAAATTGCCTTGATCGCCCGGATAGCGTCATCCATGGAAGTGAATCCGATCGCGAGTGCCGCTCGGGATGGGGGCAAGGGTAGGAGTTTGAGGGTCGCTTCGGTAACGATACCGAGCATTCCCTCGGATCCGACGAACAGTTTTGCCAGATCGAATCCTGCTTTATTTTTATGCGTTCGGCTGCCCACGCGCACCACCGTGCCATCCGCCAGAACAACCTCTAAACCGAGGACGTATTCTCTTGTCACCCCGTATTTCAAGCATCGGGGTCCTCCAGCATTGGTCGCGATGTTCCCACCGATACTACAATCGGCACGGGAAGCAGGATCAGGAGGGTAGAAGCGACCCAACGCTTCGACAGCGTCCTGCAGAGTTTTCGTAATCACTCCGGGTTGGACTACTGCGATAAAATCGTCTGGATCGATTTCTTTAATCCGGCGCATCCGCTCAAGGGAAAGAACGATGCCTCCACGAATCGGAACACACCCACCCACATAACCGAACCCAGCTCCTCGCGGGGTCACGGGGATACGATGTTTGGTGGCAAACCGCATGATCTGCGACACGGTTGCTGTGGAATTGGGAAAAGCCACCGCATCGGGCGGGTTCGAAGCGAACCATTTATCGCCAGCGTAATTAGCGCAAATCTTCGGATCAATGGTGAGCGTCCGTGGCGGAAGTTGTCGACTCAGGGTCGTCAGGAGTTTCGGCCAATCGGCGTTCGTCATGAGAGAGGCTTTTCGAAATCCAAGACTAGTGTTCTGGCTGCCTCCGCTTGGTCTGCAGGCACCTGAACTTTGACGCCACCTGTCGCGAAAGAATACCCTTCCATGCTGAGCGCGGCGGTATCGTGAAGCAACACAGGGTCAAATCCCATCGCTTGGAGGTGTGACACCATTAGGTCAGCCGAGGCGATGTTGAAACATGAATAGACCGTTATTAATTCCATTAAACCTCCAATTCTAGAGTGATGGGTATCAAGTGGATTAATGAGTTTTCTCCGGGTCGATTGGTTTTGTGACCTTTGGTTTTCGGACCACGCCCCAAATCCCGCTCTTGTTGATGTTGCTCGAAAGAACCGAAAAATTGCTCAGTGTAATGGAGACACTCGAGGCTAACGCTGCATTATTCATCAAGTTCGCAGCAAGTCCCTTCCCAGTATTAATCTCCGTCAGAATCGTATTAATTTTTTCTGAAGAGGCTTCAAAATTACGAAGGGTCAATGATACATGATCCTTGTTGTTGACCAATAGCTCTCCCAATTGATCCGCAGCACCTTTGAGTTCCAACGAAAACTCGTTTAGATTTGTGAACACTTGAGCCAATGCGGGTCCATTAGTGCTGATGACCCCATCCACCTTGTCCCAAGTGATCAGCATCCGATCCGAGAACGTTCGGAAATTAGCGATTGTCGTAGAGAGGTTTGTCAGGGTTGTTTCAGCCAATAAAGTTCGATCCACTCGTTCGATCGCTGTGCTCATTTGAGCAATTGCGTTATCGACTCTTTTCAGCAAACTTCCAGAAGCCCGAACAACTTCGCTGATATCGAATGGTTCTTCGCAAGGCACAATCGATCCCGGTGGGAGCGGAGGATTTTGGATATCACTGGGGAACACTGAAATATATTGATCACCAAGAAAACCAGATTGAGTGATCGTAAAAACTGAATTAGAGCGAATTAAAAATTTGGTCAATATCTCCGTGGTGATCGTAACGTTTTTACCATCATCATTGATTTCGATCCGTTTCACGTTGCCGATGGGAACACCGGACATGAGCACCTTCGCACCTGGAATCAGCCCTGCAGCATTCTGTGAACTCAAAAGCAGCGGATACCGTGACGAGATCCCAATTCCTTTGCTAAAACTCATCACCACGCCGCCAATAGCGATCAGCGACACTGCCACAAAGAGCCCGACTTTCCATGCAATGCCAGTATCTTTCATAGAACTTAAAAGTTTTTTTCCTTGGAGTCGCTGATCCCGTTGACGAAACGATAGATAGTTGGATCTGTTGAACTGAAAATCGTGTCAGGTGAACCGTCGGCGTATACCCGCCCATTGGAGAGCATGATGATGCTTTGTCCCACACGCCGCATACTTCGAATGTCATGCGTGACAACCACCGTCGTCACATGCAATTGCTGGGTAACCCTGATGATTAATTGGTCGATACTGTCGGAGACAACTGGATCCAACCCCGTGGTTGGCTCATCATAAAGTAGAATTTCAGGTTGGTAAACAATCGCTCTCGCGAGACCGACACGTTTTTTCATTCCTCCAGAGAGCTCGGCAGGCTTTTTTTTGTGAGTCCCTTGCAGCTCCACGACCTCGAGAACCTCGTCTACCCGTTTTTGGATTTGTCCGGGAGTCAGTTGTTTTTCCCGCCGAAGCAAGAAACTGATGTTGTCCTCCACAGTCAGAGAATCGAATAAAGCCGCACTCTGAAACAGCATCCCAAATCGGCGACGAATACGGAGGAGTTCTCGTTCCGTTTTTCCTGTGAGAAGCTCACCACCAATACGAACTTCTCCACTATCAGGAACCATCAGCCCAATGACATGTTTAAGGAGAACACTTTTCCCGCAACCGCTTCGTCCAATAATTACTACAGAGCGGCCTTTTTCGATCGAAAAAGAAACGGCGTCGAGAACCTTATGGTCACCAAAGTTCTTCCTGAGATTAATGACCTCAATCATGGGGCAAGCACTCGACTTAGGAAGAGCGTGAGGAAAAAATTAGTGATCAGGATCGAAATTGAAATCATGACAACCGCCTCCGTGGTCGCGCGCCCCACACCTTCTGCTCCCTCCCGGCAATTCAATCCTTTGTAACAGCCGATGATTGAGATGATACCGCCGAAAATTGTGGCCTTGATGAGTCCCTGAAAAACCGTTTCTGCACTGCTGTAATAAAGGAGGTTTTTTAAAGCGTAAGCACCATCAATTTTCATCAACCCAACACCTACTGCATAGGAAGAGCAGATGCCGATCAGGATTGCTTCCCCCGTCAAGAGTGGGAGAGCGACCACGGTTGCTAAAACACGAGGGACAACAAGATAATCCACTGGATGCGTCGCCAAAGTACGTAAAGCGTCTATTTGTTCCGTCACGCGCATCGTGCCCAGCTCCGCAGCCATTGAGGCTCCCACGCGGCCTGCGACCATGAGGGCAGTCAACACGGGCCCCAACTCACTGCACATGGAAACGCTTACCAATGCCAGAGTTCCCGTGTCCATTTTGACCTTGTGAAACTGAAAGTAAGCCTGTGCGGCGAGTACCATCCCAGTAAATGCCCCGGTAATTAAAACTACCGACTGGGATTTGACTCCAATGAAATAAAGCTGGTAGAGAAAATCCGCTCCATTAGGTCGCAACCGCACGATGGATCGGATGGTTTCCCATGCCAAGATCGTCAATTCCCCCAGTTGGAGTATTCCACCATTAAAAGTTTTGATGAGGTGTCCCATACCCGACATCACCCTGCTATTTCAGAGATATCCTTTGAATCAAGCGGACTTTCGGCGATTCGGACGGACTAAAAGCGATTCCTCGCTCCCGGCTTTTTGGGTGAACACGAGTTTTTCTCCCTCTAAGCTCACTTTGATCGGATCTTCGGTGTGAAAACTATTTCTCAGAATCTCTTCTGCCAATGGATCTTCCAGATACTTTTCAACTGCCCTCCTCATTGGACGAGCTCCATAGACAGGGTCGTTGCCTTTTTCCACCAAGAAGTCTTTGGCTTTCTCGTCGATATCCAGCTTTATATTCCGCGCTTTCAGGCGAGAGGTAAGTTTTTCAATCTCTAAACCGAGGATCTCGATCAAATCAGGTTTACTGAGGGAGTTGAACACGATGATGTCATCCAGTCGGTTCAAAAACTCAGGACGGAATGCTCTCTTGGCTTCTTCCATGATTTTATCGCGCATTCTCTCATAATTCGTTTCGTCCGAATTTGCGCCGAAACCGATTGTGCTCTGTCGTTTAATCGTGTCCGCTCCTACGTTTGAAGTGAGGAGGATCACCGTGTTTCGGAAGTCAACAACCCTGCCTACGTTATCCGTGAGTTTGCCTTCCTCCAAAATCTGGAGGAGCATATTCATGACATCAGGGTGGGCTTTTTCTATCTCGTCGAAAAGCACCACAGAATAAGGTTTCCGCCGAACTTTTTCCGTCAACTGTCCGCCTTCTTCATACCCCACGTAACCAGGAGGAGAGCCGACCAGACGAGTGACTGTGAATTTCTCCATGTACTCGCTCATATCCAATTGGATCAACGAGCTTGAATCCCCAAACATCGTTTCAGCAAGTGTCTTCGCCAAGAGGGTTTTTCCAACACCCGTAGGGCCTAGTAAGGCGAAAGTGCCTATAGGGCGTTTCGGGTCTTTTAAATCCGCACGAGAACGGCGTAATGCCTTGGCTAAAGCCGTGACAGCGACTTTTTGACCAATCACAGTCCGGCTCAACGCCTCCTCGACCCTCAATAGATTCTGGGCTTCGCCTTTTTCCATTCGTTGCAATGGAATACCTGTCCACTTTGCGACAACATGCAAAATGTCATCCTCGCCGATGGGAACACGTTTCTCCTCCCGATCGCTTTTCCACGCAGCCAAGACAGATTCGAGCCGCTCCTTGGCTTGTTTTTCCTTGTCACGCATGGTGGCGGCACCCTCGAAATCTTGCTCCTTGATCGAGTGCTCCTTTTTGGCCTTGATGTCCTCAATCTCGGCCTCGATGTTCTTCACATCTGGCGGCCGGGTCATCGAACTAATCCGAGCGCGTGACCCCGCTTCATCCATGATGTCGATGGCTTTGTCCGGCAGAAATCTTCCGGTTAAATAGCGATCTGAGAGCCTGACGCACGCCTCTAATGCCTGAGTTGTGAACTCGACCTTGTGATGATCTTCATACTTTTGTCGCAAACCATTGAGGATCTGGATGGCTTCTTCGATGGAAGGTGCCTCGACTTTGACACTTTGGAATCGTCGTTCGAGTGCGGCATCTTTTTCAATGTATTTGCGGTATTCGTTCAAGGTGGTCGCGCCAACACATTGTAACTCGCCGCGACTTAGCGCAGGCTTGATGATGTTGGAGGCGTCCATGGTGCCTTCGGCTGAACCGGCACCAACGATGGTGTGCAACTCGTCGATAAACAGAATCACATTACGTGCACGGCGGATTTCATCCATCACTGCCTTGATGCGTTCCTCAAATTGTCCTCGATACTTCGTGCCGGCCACCATCAACGCCAGATCAAGAGTGATCACCCGTTTTTCACGCAAAATCTCAGGGACATTTCCTTTGGCAATTTCTTGTGCCAAACCTTCGACGATCGCTGTTTTTCCAACGCCAGCTTCTCCCAAAAGTACGGGATTGTTTTTCGTTCGACGACAGAGGATTTGGATCACCCGCTCGATTTCGTGCTTCCGCCCGATGACGGGATCCATATCCCCTTTTCTTGCGATCTCAGTCAGATCCCTTCCGAATGCTTTCAGAGCTGGGGTTTTGACTTCCCCCTTTTTATCAGGTGACCCCTTATCTCCGGCCGGGGTTGCTCCCTCAGCTAGTCCCGATTCTTCTGTAGCATTAAAGTTAGGATCCAACTCCTTCAGAACCTCTTGCCGCGTGAGGTCAATATCGACATCCATGTTTTTCAGGACTCGAGCGGCGATACCGTCCCCTTCTCGAAGCAGGCCAAGTAAAATGTGTTCCGTGCCGACGTAGGTGTGACTCAGGGCTTTAGCTTCCTTGGCAGCGAGAGACAGAACCTTTTTCACTCTTGGAGTGTAAGGAATATTCCCGATCATTTTTTGATCTGGACCCGTGCCGACAACTTTTTCCACCTCCATCCGGACCGTTTCGAGATCCAAGCCGATTTTTTGGAGAACATTGACAGCAACACCTTGGCCTAGCTTAATCAGCCCGAGTAATAGGTGTTCTGTCCCCACAAAACTGTGGTTGAACCGATCCGCCTCCTTGCGTGCCAAAGCCAATACCTGTTGCGCACGGGGTGTGAAATTGTTCATTGCTTCATCTGGCATAACATCAATGTCTTAAAGTGCTACGACTCGGTCGGTTTGTCCAATGGGGGACTATTCTTATCTAGTTTTTCGGTGTTCGGTCGGCTGACTCCACTCAGCCCGTCTCGCATCATGTCCGCACGCAAAAGATCACGTTCCTCTGCGGTGAGTTTTTCTGAATACTTTTTTTGCAGATGCGCGGGTTGGGTCGTAATGAAAAGCTCATCCACGAGGCATCGCTCGACACCTAAGAACAACCCCAAATCGAATCCTAAACGCATGAGCGAGAGCAGGTTCATCGACTCCTTCGAGGATATGCTATGCGCATTGGCGAGAATTCCATAGGCCCGCCCGATGTGATTGAAAACAGTCTTGGATTTTTTTTCAAGCAACGAGGCCCGTGCATTTTCTTCGTGTTCGATCAATTGGGCCAACACTTTGTTAAGGCGTTCGACAATATCCGTCTCCACCTCCCCTAGAGTCATTTGATTGGACACTTGAAACACGTTGCCCAAGGCTTCCGTTCCCTCGCCATAAAGTCCCCGCACAGCAAGGCCAAGTTTATTGACTGCCTGAACAATTTGATTGATTTGTTCACCCAGTACCAACGCGGGCAAATGCAGCATCGCACTGACTCGAATCCCAGTTCCAAGGTTCGTTGGGCAGGCGGTGAGGTAACCCAGCTCCGGAGAATACGCGTAATCAAGTTTCTTCTCCAACGCCGTATCCATCTGATCAACCGCTTGCCAAGCCTCCCTAATCTGCAGACCCGGTTGGAGCGATTGCATCCGCAAATGATCCTCCTCGTTGATCATAACACAGAGGCTTTCCTCCTTGTTCAACACAAAGCCGCTTCCCGTGCTCTTCGCCGCGTGTTCTCGACTGATCAGATGACGTTCTACAAGGATTTGCTTATTGAGATTCGTCAAACTATCCATTGTCGCCGAAAAAGCCTCCGCCATCACGGGTAACGACTCCACTGCGGGCAGAATGGTCTGCAAAGCTGAAACCCGTTGCTGTTTTTTGGCAAATCCTGGAAAAGGTAATTTCTTAAGATTGCGCGCGAGCCTCACGCGACTGGAAAGCACAATCCTATCATGTGGTCCCGAACGTTGGCTTGATCGTGTTGGGCTACTGAGGAATTCGTCGATACTCATGAGTAGATCAGGCGACTGTTGATTTAAGTTGAGCCCGTAGGTGACGCACTTCGTCACGTAGAGAAGCTGCTATCTCGAATTTCTCATCCGCAATCGCCTTCTCAAGTTTCTTCTGCAAGTGCTTGAGTTTCTCTCCTAAATCTTGAGTTTGCTGATAAATCTGAGGCACTTTACCGACATGGCGAGTGCCTTTATGCATTGTTTTCAACAACGTCTCCAGTCCGTCATTAAAAAGCTGATAACATTCCGAACAACCTAGCCTGCCCGCTTTTTTGAAATCAGCCTGAGTAAAACTGCAGTGCGGACAAGTTAAGCCCTTGCCACCCGCAGATTTCTCTAATTCCTGTGAGGCTCCCAATCCAAGAAGTAAGTCAGCAATAGAAAATCCAGTAGGATCATCCACCCCCTTTTCCTTCGAGCAGGCTTCACACAAATCAATCTTCTTCGTTTCTTGGGAAACGATTTGGGTCAGATGAACTGTGGCTACATTCTGTTTGCAAACATCACAAAGCATATCCGTTGGTCTTTATATCCGTCGCGAACCCGTCCAAGTCAAGAAACGAACCCAAAAAAGCGAGGTTTTCGAATAGGTAGCGTAAAGAATATTGTGTAAAAGGTTAAAGCGGGCGTGAACTCCAGTGGGTGTTCATTCGATTAAAAACGCTGAAAAGGGGGCTATAAAGGAAATCGTGTAAGTGGCCAAAGAAACCTGAGAGGATAGATGACTATGGCCATTACCGACGAAGTATTGAACGAACTACTGAAAGATTACCAGAAGCCCGAAGATTTGTTGGGTCAACAAGGGTTGCTC
>SXGS01731589.1_pt1 | contig 32891 bp, 25 predicted proteins | sample 3174681 | NCBI WGS metagenome assembly SXGS01 (sample SAMN11356861, study PRJNA531348) | freshwater metagenome | isolation source: freshwater sample F1-80 | place: China: Fuxian Lake, Yuxi | collected 2017-12-25
CTCAGAGTCCGCGGTGGGGTGTCCCCTTCCGGAGCGACGGGCAGGACGCTGAGCAGGCGGGCAAGCAGCAATGACAGCGGGACGGTCACGGCGAGGAGCGGCCAGGCGAACCGGACCGCGCCGGCGGCGCCGCGGTCTATCTGAAAACGGTTGACGATCTCGACCGGGTAGGTAGGGAGCCCCAGAGCGTTGGGGGCGCCGAATTCGGCCAGGGCGATGAGAAAGACGAGGAGTGCCGCGACCGCCAGAGTGCGGGTCAGCGCAGGCAGGGCCGCCCAGAGCGCCGCGTGCCCTTCCGGCAGTTCCAGGCGCGCGGCGTCTTCGAGTTCCGCGGTCACGCTGCGGGCGGCCAGCGTGGCGAACCACGCGCAGAGGGCAGCACCGGGCGCAGCCAGGGTCCAGAGCACCACACCCGGGTTGCGGAACGCTTCCCAGGGCAGCGGCGACGCTCCCACTGCGCGGAGCCCGGACTGGATCGGCCCGTCGCGCGCCAGAAGCAAATTCCAGGCGAGAGCGAGAACGTAAGGAGGCAGCAGCAGCGGCCAGAACCGTGTCCGGCCCAGCAGCCCCCCGATCGGCAGCCGGCGTCTTGCGGCCCACCAGCCCCAGGGCGCTCCCACTAAGAGGGCGACTCCGGTGGCACCTCCTGCAAGCCCCACGCTGCGCTGTAGTAACAGCGCCGACGTGGAGTCCCAGGAAAGTACTGGGCCCGGTCCAAGCAGCGTGCCTGCCAGCCACACCACAGGGGCCAGGACCACTACCGCCGCCGGGAGTGCGCCCAACCATTTTCGCACCCATTTCGGGCTTTGCAAAGTAATTACCGAAGGAAGAGTTCGCGGAGCAGGGCATCCATTTCCCAGTGCTGTTCCGCCAGCCGCGAGTAGTCCACATCCATCACCCGGACGCGGGCGAGGGGACGGACGGTCGCTGGGAGACGATCTTCCAGACCCGGATGGAGCGGGAGTTGGCGAGAAGGGAGGGCAGCCAGCATCAGTTCGGTTTCCGGGCGCAGCAGGTAATCGAGAAACTGGCGTGCCAGTTGGGGCGAGGGTCCGTCGCGAATTGCGGCGGCGGTATTCGGGATCAGGAGCGCACCCAGCGTGTCCTGATCGGGAAAGACTACCTCAAGCGCGGCTCCGCCCGCCTGGCGGACGTAGGCGTCATCCGTGTCCGTCTGGGCGACCGGCACATCGCCGCGTGCGGCCGCCTCCGCGGCCGGGCTGTTGCCGTCCACGACGCGGGGATCGTTCGCCGCGCGGGCGCGGAAGTACTCCTCCGCTCGGCGCCGGCCCAGCACCTGGAACAGGGCTGCCGCCTCTGTGGTGGTCGTCCCAAACAATGGGTTCGCGAGCGCAGTTTTCCCCTTCCATCGAGGGTGGGTCAACTCCAGCAGCGACTTTGGGAGCGGCAGCCCCTCGTCCCGCAGCCGCTGTGGATTGCACGCCAGGACCCGAAAGCGTCCGGCGAAGCCGACCCACCGATCCTGCGGGTCGCGGTAGCGCGCCGGAATCCCCTCCGCGGTGGGGCAGCGGTACGGGTCCAGCACACCTTCCGCGGCCAGGCGGACCATCTGGAGGACCTCTGAACTCCAGAACACATCGGCTCGAGGTCGGTTGCGCTCTGAGAGAAGGCGCTGCGCCAGCCCGCGCGACTTGTGCGCCTCGGAATCGAACACCGGGCGCACCGGGATACCGAGATCGCGGGTGAACGCCTCGAACACCGGGCTCGCATACGGCTCATCCAGGGATACATAGACCACGACCGCCTGCGCGCGCCGCGCCCCGGGGCCGGTGCGATCCCGGCCCTCACCCGCGGGGCCTCGCGCCCAGCATCCGCCGAGCCAGAGCAGGCCGACCAGCGCCGGCCAGGCGTGGGACCGTCGCACGAGGCACATGCTACACTCCGATGGAAGATGGAAGTCAGAGCGGAATCGCTTCCCCATTCATCTATCACCCATCGCCGTTCGTCCTCCATCACATCCGGGCCGCCGGGACGGAGGCGCTCTTCGAAAGAACGCAGGAGTCCAAACATGCGGTTCGCCTGTTCGACAGCCAGTTTCCCTGCCGATGCGTGGGTGCGGGCCTGCCAGAAAGCAGCCTGGGCAGAGTTTGGGTGTGTGGAACTGGCGGTCGGGTCGGATCCTCTCCCGGAAGAGGACGCCCTGCGGGCCCGGCTGCGCGCGGAGAATCTGGAACTTGCGTGCCTCGATGCAGGGGAGTTTCCCGGCGATGGGGAAGAAGAAGCCCTGGCAGGGCTGGCTCATATCGGTCGCGTGGCAACGCTGGGCCGGGCGCTGGATTGTGATGTCGTGGTGGTCACCGCGCCGGCCGGCGGTTCCCTCGATGCGTTTGGCGGACGCCTCCGCCTTCTGGATCGAGCGCTCGGCGGACTGAGGGCGGAGATCTGCCTGCGCCACCGGCGGGAGACGCTGCTGGCCACGCCGGCCGACTTCCGCACCCTCTGGGAAGCAGGCCTACCCGACCGCTTCCGACCGGCACTGGATCCGGCGGCAGCCCACGCAGCCGGGTGGGGGGCGGCGGAACTGCGCGAGCTACCCGTGACCCCGAAAGTAGTATACCTGAGCGACTCCCGCTCCGGTCGTGCGGCGCCGCCGGGGGATGGCGAAGTCGGTCTGCCGCGCGTGCTCGGGGAACTGCGGGACCAGGCGTTCGCGGGGACCTTCGTGCTTGCCCTCCAGGGGGCGGACCCCTGGGAAGTAGAGCCCCGGGTGCGTGAAGCTCGGGAGTGGTTTTACTACTGGTGGGGCAGCTAGCGGCCGCAGCCTGCGTACGGAAGGGAGCCACGTTCGATGGCATCGGGAACGACCTCCGGTCCGGTGCGTCCGCCGGGAAGCTACCTGGAGCGTCGCCTGCCCTCCCTGGCGGGCCGTCTCGGGTTCGCGTTCGCTGTGCTCCTGACCGTTCTCGTAGCCGCCCGTGTGGTGGATCAACTCGAGCGACAGGTCACCCGGCAGCGTCTTGCGGACCGGATCTGCGAGCACAGTGCGCGCGATGCGGCCCAGGCATTCCTCACCAGTTTGGGTGAACTGGCCCGGACATTTCGCACTCTGGGCCTCCGGGTGGTGGCAGGGCACCTGACGCCGCCGCAGGCGAGTGCGCTGCTGGAGGAGATTCGCCTCGCGCGCAGCGATCTCGGCTCGATCCAGGTCTTCGACCCCACCCGCGGCCTGCTGGCGCAGGCCTCCCCGCGAGAAGGTTCCGACCTGACGCGGGCCCCGGCCCTCCCCCGGCTCTCGGCAGAGGAGCCGTTCGCCCTCTCGCGCCTCTTCCAGGCCGGGAGTCCTGCGCGTGAGCGGACCCGCCTCTCGGTGCTTCTTCTGGACGAAAGCAACGGCTCGGGGTCGGGCGTGCGCGGCCTGGTCTCTGTTTCGGTGCTCGCCGCCGGACTGTCGGAGTTCCTTCCGTCCCGGGAGAGTCAGGCCGCCGGGGTGAATCTCGTGGTGGACGGGGCGGGGCGGTTAGGCGGCAGCACCGTGCCGGGTGACGCCGCCGCCGTACTCCGGGATTCCGGGGCGCGTGAGGCGTTGGCCCGCGGCGACGGACCATTTCGCGGCGGGGGTTGGGTGGGGTGGGCGTTGCCCGTCGGCTCGACGGAATGGAAGCTGGTCCACGCGCGCCGGGAGGACGAGACTCTCGGGTTCGGACTACTCGACGCGCGGGTAGACATCCCGGTGCTGATCCTGGTGGTGCCGATTCTGGCGGCACTGGTGATTCTACCACTGCGGCTGGGAGCCCAACCGCTCGCACGTCTTTCCGCAGGAGCCCGGCGGCTCGGCAGTGGCGATCTCTCCTTTCGCCTGCCGGCGGCCGAAGTGCGTGAGTTTTCGGTCATCACCGAGGCGTTCAACGGGATGGCCGGCCGGCTCGAGGCGGCGCAGCAGGAACTGATCGCCGCCAACACCCGGCTGGAGGTGGCCAATGCCACCCTGGAACAACGCGTAGTGGAGCGCACACAGGCCCTGGAAATTGAACAGAGACGGGCACTCGAATTGGAACGCCGCAGCGCCGAAGAACGCGCCCAACGCGCGCTGCTCCAGCAGGAGTTGACGATTGGCCGTTCGATTCAGTCCAGTCTGCTGTCTCCGCAGCGGGTCCGCCACGGGTGCTTCGAGATCCTCTCCCGGTGCGTGCCCTCCCGCGAGGTGGGAGGCGACATGTACAACGTATTCGAGATCGCCCACCCCTCCCGGACGGGTGCCGGGGAACTGGGCATACTGGTGGGGGATGTAGCGGGGAAGGGAGTGCCCGCGGCGCTCTACATGGCGGTGACCACCACGCTGGTCGAGGGACAGGCCCAACTGCTCGATTCGCCGGTGGAAACGTTGTCGGCCGCGAATTCGGAACTGTATCGCCGTCTCCGGAAACCCGGGGCGCGACAGACCCTGTTCGTGACGGCTCTCTACGGCATTCTGGACGGCGGCTCGCGGGAGATTCGGCTCACCAATGCCGGCCAGTCTCCCCCGATCTACTGGCCGGCGGGAGGGGCGCCGTTCTTCCTGCAAATGAAGGGGATGCCGCTGGGAGCCTTCCGCAAACCGATCTATCAGGAAGTCCGCCTGAAGCTCGGGAAGGGAGATCGGCTCCTGTTCTACTCGGACGGGTTTATAGAAGTGCCCGGACCCACCGGTGAGTGGGTCGGGTACGACGGTCTGCTGCAGCGGGTCGCGGCGCTGGCAGCAGAGGGCGGAGAGGGATTGGTGGAGGGGCTCTTCGGGCCGGAGGAGTCAGCCGCCGATTTCTTCGACTACGACGATCGCACGCTGGTGCTGATCACCTGCGTGGAGTGATCCGGGTGGGGGGCCGCGCGCCCGGCCCGGACGAGGGCAGCGAATGCAGAATGTGCCGTTTCCCGATCGCGTGGCGGCCGGCCGGGCGCTGGCGCGCGAGTTGGAACACTTTCAAGGGCCTGATACCATCGTGCTCGGAGTGCCACGCGGCGGTGTCGTGGTTGCCGCAGAAGTGGCCCGCGCGCTCGGCTCCCCGCTCGACGTGATTGTCGCCCGAAAACTGGGCCTTCCGGGCCAGCCGGAATGTGCGATCGGCGCCGTCGCCGGAGATGCGCCGCCCCAACTGGATGAGGAAGGCCTGCGTCTGCTGGGTATCCCGCCGGAGTACGTGGAAGCCGAGACCGAGCGCCAGCGTGTCGAATTGCGCCGCCGGGAGGCACTCTACCGGGGAGATACCCCTCCGCTGCCGGTGGCGGGGAAAACCGTGCTGGTGGTGGATGACGGTCTGGCGACCGGATTCACCGTGGCGGCGGCACTGCACGCGCTCCGGGCGGCGGGAGTGGCCCGGCTGATCGCCGCGGCTCCGGTGGCTGCACCCCACGCAGTGCGATTCCTGTCTCGCCTGGCAGATGAAGTGATCGCAGTCACTGTCCCCCTGACGTTTAGCGCCGTCGGGCACTGGTACGTCAACTTCGACGCGACGTCGGACGCAGAGGTGATCGAAACACTGCGCAGGATGAAGGAGGACCTCCCAGTCCGTTCCCGTGAGGCCGGATTTGACGCAGGCACACACAAAGTGCGACACTATCAAGACACCTGAGTGCGGCTGCACCGCCGCCGTTTCCCGATCAGGAGAGGAACCGGCATCTCCACGTCATCCCACGTGTCCGCCCTCACGCGGCGGCGCCTTTGTCCGACATTTCTCACATTCTCGGAATGACGTCCTGCGCAGAGACCTGTCAGGGAGATCTCCTCCCCGCACCCGGCATCGCCCCCGCGGCGGATCCGGAACGTAGTCGCCGGTACGGGCGGGCGCGGTTCCTGCTCTGCCTGACGGAGTTCGGCGTGCTGGTGGGGGTACTGGCACTGCTCACGTTGACCGGGGCCGCGCGCGCGCTCCTCGGATTCTGTGCCACACCCGGTGAGCCGCTCTGGCTGCAACATCTCGCCTATCTGGTGATGATCGGCGTCCTGACGCGGGCCGCCCTGTTTCCCGTCCAATTGCTCAACGAGTTCTGGCTGGAGCACCGTTTCGGCCTGAGTTTCGAGACGTTTCCGGCGTGGTTCTGGCAATGGCTCTGTCGTTCCGCCCTGTTCGGGGTGGTGGTGGCCGCGCTCCTGCTGCCGGTGGCGGATACCCTGCGCTGGTGGCCCTATCTTTTCCCGGCCTGGTGCGTGGTCTTTCTGCTCGTGCGCCCCTTCCTGCTGCACACGCTCGAACAGCGCCTGCTCAACTGCTTCTATCCGGTGCGTTTTCTCCGGAACGAGACGTTCACCGTGCCCGGTCTCGGCAAGACCACGCTCCCGGTTTACGAAGTGCAGGTGAGCCACCGGACCCGGCGGGCGGAAGCCAGGATTCAACTCCGGGGCAAACGATCGGCCATTTACGTCACCGACACGCTGATCGAGGCTTTTTCCGACGGCGAAGAGCGGATCGTCATCGCACACGAGTTCGGACACCTCTACGATCGGGAACACCTCGAATCGCGGACGGCAGCCGGGGTGGCGCAGGCACAGCGCAAGCTGATGCTGGGCTCGGTGCAGGTGCTGGCCGGAGCCCTCGCTTTGCTCTCGATGCAGTTTCTGGCTCCGCGTGTGGGGCTGGCGGAGATACACGATCTGGCCGGGTTCCCCCTGCTGGCGGGCCTTACCCTGGCCCTGGCAACGGCGATCTCCCCACTGCTGTATGCAGAAGCGCGGCAGGACGAGCGGGACGCGGATTGCTACGCGCTGGCCGTCACCGGAGACGTGGAGAACTACGTCTCGGTGATGCACAAACTCCGCCAGATGAACCTGGAGGACACGGACTCCAGTGCCTGGAGCCGCCTCTTTTTCGACACACACCCGAGCTATGCGGAGCGGATCCGCCTGGCACTGGAGTATCGCCGCCGCATGAAGCCGAAGACGAAGCCCCCGGCATTTCGCGGCTGGCGGCATGTCCAGCGCCACGGGCGGCGTTGATCCGAAACTCACACCGAATAGGTGCTCCAGTCCCCCCGGCAGGGGTTGCCGCGCGACACGTGGAGGCGGCCGGCGTCCGGCTCTGCAATCAAACCGCCGACGGTGACCATCCGGCCCTCGCCGTCCCCTTCGTGCCGGCAGATGCTGCAGGGGTGGTTGGCGTGGTCGGCCAGAAATGTGCGCATCCTGTCCACGCCGATCTTCCCGCGTGCTTCCTGCAGCAGGGAGGTCATGCGGTCGAGCCGTGGAAAGGAATCAGGGAGCGCCGCTCGGTCCGTTTCCGCCGTGCGAAAGCAGGGGGAGAGGAAATGGTTCGTGTGGACGAGGAAGCCCTCCCCGGCTGAGTCTTCCAACAGCGCGGGGCCGGCGGGCGTGGCTTCCACATCGAAGATCGCCGGGACGGACGCCGCGTCACCGGTGCAGCCCCCTCCGGCCGAAAGCATGTAATTGCCGCTGGAGCAGACCGGGATCTGGTGGAACAGCGCGAGGACGTCTGCCTGCGTCCGACATTCGTAGAGGCGGCGCTTCAGCGGATAGTGCGGCACCCCGCCCGGGATCCCGCGAGGGGACGCGGGCCCACCGGAGACCGAGTTCGCGAAGTGCGCCACCCCCCACTCGCTCACCCCGTGGTAGCCGAGTTGGCCGGCAAAGGTCCACATCAGCAGGCGCGGCCCCTGACTCGGGAGCACATGCAAGACCAGGAAGTAGTCTTCCATCGCGCGTTCCATGTCGGAGGTCTGCCCGATGAGGCGGCCGCCGGTCGTTGTCTGCTCGGCGGCGACGGCGAAGGTAGTGCAGCCTTCATTGCGGACCAGCGGGGCAATTTCCCCCCGGATCTGCGGCAGGAGGGCTTCGGCAAAGGAAAGCCCTGCTCCCTCGGCGAGCCCGCGGACTTCATCCAGCAAGACCGGTGCGTGCGCCTCGAACCACGGGAGAAACTGCGCCGCGCCCCCCAGGACGCGCTCACGATGCGTGTCGGCGGGGCACTCCACCGAAGGTCGCGCGGCGCGGATCACGTGCTCGACGAACGCGCGCACCTGCTCTCGCGCCTGGCGGCCATGCTGCAGGCCCATTTCGTAGGGCGTCCCGCCGACCTGGACCACGGGAAACGGCATCCTGTCTCTCCTCTGCGGGCGCCGGTGTGGGATCGCCCGTTGCTCCTCTCGTTCCCGGCGGGGCGAGCGAACTCCTGCGGAAATTCTTCGCACCGAAACGTCCAACGGTCGTCGGGGTCTCATGCACGAAACAAATGTCGCCAAGGAAACCGCACCCGCATGTTCGTTCGCAGCCCGTTCTGGTCCGTCACCCCGCCCCCGGATTGTGCTTCCCCTCCGCTCTCCCCACTCGACTCTCCCCATCTTCCTGCGGCCGCCGTGCCGCTCATTGCTCGCGCTACCTTGTTCGGCAATCCCGACCGGGCGCTGCCCAAGATCAGCCCGGATGGGGTCTGGATTGCCTATCTGGCGCCGGTTGGCGGTGTAATGAACCTGTGGGTCGCGCCTGCGGATGCCCTGTCCGAGGCACGGCCGTTGACCCACGACCGGGGGCGCGGCATCCAGTCCTATCACTGGGCGCTGGACAGTCGGAGCCTCCTCTATGTGCAGGACAGGAATGGGGACGAGAACTTTCACCTGTACCGGGCCGGTATTCCGGACGGGGAAGCAGCGGATCTGACGCCATTGCCCCGGGTGCGCGCGCTCATTCACGCCGTCAGCCCGCGCAGGCCGGGAGAGGTGTTGATCGGTCTGAACGACCGTAATCCACGGCTGTACGATTACTACCGGCTCAATCTGGAAACCGGGCACCGCGAGCTCATGTTTGAGAACCACGGCTATGCTGCGGTGACGGCAGACCATTCTCTGCGCGTGTGTCTGGCTTCCCGATTCGGCCCCGACCATGCATTCCACATCGAGCGAGTGCGGGCCGATGGGGGAGTGGAGCCGTTCCTGGTGGTTTCGCCCGAGGATGTCCTCACCACGCACGTGCTTGGATTTGACGACAGTGAGGAATGGGTGTACCTGCTGGACAGCCGCGGGCGCGACCGGGCCGTACTCAAGCGGATCCATCTGGAAACGGGCGCCGACGAGTTTCTTGCCGATGACCCCCGGGCGGATCTGGACCAGATCATGATCCACCCGACCCGGCATCACATCCAGGCTGTGTCCGCCAACTACACCCGGCGTGAGTGGCACGCGCTGGATCCGGAAGTGGCGTCCGCTCTCTCCGCGGTGCGGGAGGCGGCGCGTGGGGATTTCACAATCCATGCCCGGACCCTGGATGACCGAACCTGGATCATCACCGATAATCAGCCGGACGGTCCCGTGGCCTACCTCCGGCACGATCGCAATACCGGAGCGACCACTCCGCTTTTTACCAGCCGTGAAGCGCTGCTGCGCGTGCCGTTGGCGCCCATGCACCCGGTGGTGCTGCGGGCTCGGGACGGCCTCTCATTGGTGAATTACCTGACTCTTCCTCCGCTGCACACCGAGCCGGGGCGGGACCGGCCACGGCAACCCGTGCCGCTCGTCCTGTGGGTGCATGGAGGCCCCTGGTCCCGGGACACCTGGCAATACAATCCCATCCACCAATGGCTGGCCAATCGGGGCTATGCCGTGCTCTCCGTGAACTACCGGGGTTCGACGGGGTTTGGGAAGGGCTTTCTCAATGCGGCCAACCGGGAGTGGGGGGCCGGCATGCAGGACGATCTGTTGGACGTAGTGGATTGGGCCGTGGCGTCCGGGATTGCGGACCCGGAAAAGGTGGCCATTGCCGGGGGCAGCTATGGCGGCTACGCAGCCCTGACCGGTCTGACCCGCACACCCGATCGCTTCGCCTGCGGAGTCAGTCTCGTGGGGCCCTCCAATCTCCTCACGCTGCTGCGCAACGCCCCGCCCTACTGGGCAGCCATCATGCCGCTGCTGACGGATCGGATCGGCGACGCGGATACCGAGGAAGGGCGAGCGTTTCTCGCCTCTCGTTCGCCGCTCACCTACGTAGACCGGATCTGCCGTCCACTCCTGATCGGGCAGGGCGCCAACGATCCCCGGGTCACCCGAGCCGAGTCGGATCAGATCGTGGAAGCCATGCGTGAGCGGGGGATCCCTGTGACCTACGTTGTCTATCCCGATGAGGGCCACGGCTTCGTGCGCCCGCCGAACCGTCTGTCGTTCAACGCAGTCATGGAAGAGTTCCTCGCCCGCCACCTGGGCGGTTGCTCCGAACCAATGGGCGCAGACCGCGAAGGATCGAGCATGGAAATCCACGAATACTAGAAGTGAGGTGAGAGAAATGAGAAACGAGTAGTTCCTGCACTCTCTCCTCACGACTCTTTCCTCTGCTCCCGGTACGCGAATGCTGTCTCAGAGCCAGATCGAAATTTACCAGCAAAACGGCTTCCTTTCGGTGGAGGGAGTCTTCTCTCCGCAACAGATCGCCGCAGTGGGCGCGGTGGTCGAGGAGTTCGTGGAGCGTTCCCGCGAGATCACCGACCACAACGACATCTATGACCTGGAGCCCGGGCACACGGCGGAGCAGCCCCGCGTCCGGCGTCTGAAAAACACGATCGCCCTGCATCCGGTGTTTGAGGAAATGGCGCGGTCGGACCGGCTGTTGGATACGGTCGCCTGTCTCCTTGGGCCGGAGATTCGGCTCCACGGTTCGAAGCTGAACATGAAGGCGGCCGAGTACGGCAGCCCGGTGCAGTGGCATCAGGACTTTGCCTTCTATCCCCACACCAACGATGATTTGCTCGCCGTTGGGATCGCGCTGGACGATTGCCTGGAGGAAAACGGCTGCATGCTGATGCTTCCGGGTTCGCATTTGGGGCCGATCATGGACCATCACCAGGACGGAGTCTTCGTCGGGGCGATTGATCCCCGCCACGAGGGGGTGGATCTCTCGCACGCCGTCCCGGTGCCGGTGCATGCGGGAGGCATCACCATCCATCACTGCCGCACTCTGCACGGCTCGGCACAGAACGTGTCTACCCGGCCTCGGCGGCTGTTCCTTCTGGAACTGGCGGCAGTGGATGCATTTCCCGTGCTGGGAAGTTCCGACCTCGACGCGTTCAATGCGAAAATCTGGCGCGGCGGGCCCACCACCACCTATCGCGTGAAGCAGATGGACATCCGGCTCCCGCTGCCCAAGCACGCGAGGGCAGGCTCGATCTACGAGATCCAGACACCGCTTCGCGCGAAGGTGTTCGCCCAGGCATGATCCTCCAGCGACCCTTCCTCCTGCCGGAGACGCTCCACCTTTCGGAAGAGGAGCGCCGGCGCCTGGAAGCAGACTACGAGGCGTGCTGCGAGCAGTTGCCCCCGGACCTCCGGGCCCATTGTCTCGACAATTACGGGGTGGATCTGGCCGGCGAGTACGCGGGACAGCCGATCGCCAACCCCTTCGGGAAGGCGTCCGGGCAACTTGCGCTCAACGTGCGCCAGGTGCAGCAGGACGTGGAGGCCGGGCTCGGGTTTGTCGTGCTGAAGACAGTCATTGCGGTGGACGCGGCGGGTGGGCAGAGCATGGCCGAGTGGGCGATTCCCGAGACCCTCATGCGGGTGGAGCCGATCGCGGGCAGTGACGGCACGCCCGGCTGGACCGTCACCTGGAAGGGCCGGGGCTGGCACGAATCGTTTGAGAGCTATTGCGACTTTCTCGGCGCCTCACTGGACGCGGCTGGGACCACTGCCCCCCAGGGCAGCTTCCCGACAGTGATTGCCGCCTCGGTGAAATATCACCTGCCGGCTCCCGGAGAAACGGAGTTCCGCCGCGGGGAATATGAGCACACCACCCGCGCGCTGCAGGCCGTCTGGAACGCGCGCCGGTCCGGGCCGCTCCCACTCGAAAAGGATTTCAGCCCCACCCTGGCCGGGGACGACCGGAGCCGCGAGCAGGAACAGATTCTCCTCTGGCTGCGGCGCGTGCCCGGACTCGTAGCGGCAGCCGCGCTGCCGCTGCCGGACGGGACAACCCCCGGAGTCGCGTTGGGAATGAAGCTGATGAACACGCGGTTTGATCTGGATTTCCAGGTAGAGATGCTGCGTGTCCTGGCGGACGAGGCGGAGGGGCCGGTAGCGTTTGTGGTGTATGCCAACCGCCTGTTCGACCCGGAGCGAGAGTTCGAGGGAAAACGGGGAGTAGCCTATGGGGGGCCGGATCTGAGCCGGCGCAATCTGGAGGGCCTCGCGGCCCTGTGGGCGGCCGTAGACCGCGGTGCGCTGCAGCGCGCCGTACCCCCCATCTCTGCGACGGGGGACGTGCTGGCCGGCAGAATGGCAGTAGAGTACGGCCTGCTGGGCGCCTCCAGTTGTCAGATGCACACCCTCTTCCAGTTGCGCCACACTGAATTCGGCGGTCGCATGCGCAATCTCACCGCCCGGGTGCTGCACCACCTGATCTTTGACCCGGGTACCGGGCTCCTGGCCGCCCTGCTGCATCTGGGACACGAGCGCGGCGCTCCCGTCCACTGGCGCGACCTGCCGGCGGTGGGATCCGCATGGCGGAGGGCGACCGGTGGGGAATGAACGGCGGAACGGTCTGGATCTGGCCCGCCTGCACTCCACTCGCTGGGGCGAACGGGGCCCGCGGGTCCTGCTGCTGCACGCCATCGGCCTGAGCCACCAGAGCTGGGAAGGCATAGCGCCTCAGTTGGGACAGAACGCCCAGGTCGTGGCGGTTGATCTGCCGGGACACGGGGAAAGCGATAAGCCGGCCGGCGCGGACTATGGGCTGCGTTCGCTCGGACGGCGGGTCATCCAGTTTCTGGACGAACTGGGGTGGGACGACTGCATCCTCGTCGGGAATAGCCTGGGAGGGGGCACCTCGCTGTCGGTGGCGTTGCAGGCGCCGGAGCGGGTCCGTGGTCTGGCGCTGTTCTCCTCGGTCGGCTTCCGCTGGGGGCTCCCGCTGGTTGGACGGCTCGCGTTTCTGCCTGTTGCTCCCGCCATTTGCCGGCTCGCACCCCCGCCGCTCACGCAGTTGGGTCTCAGTGTGGCCCGCCGACCCGTGACGTTCGCCTCGCGGGATCAATCGTCGCGCGTGGTGAACTACATGCGGGACCACCGGGGCAGTCGTGCGTTTTTCGCCACCCTCCAGCAACTCTACCAGGGAGATCTGGAGGAGATGTCCGAGCAGTACGGACGGCTTCCGCAGCGGGTAATGGTCGCTCATGGCCGGCAGGACCTGCTGCTCCCCTACCGGCACTCGGAGGCGCTCGCGCGAGCGCTTCCGGTCGCGCAACTGGTGCCCATTGATCGGTGCGGACACTTTCCCCAGGAGGAGCGGCCCGCCGAGGTGTTGAAACTGCTTCGCCAATTCGTCTCGGAGATCGCTGCATGACGTTCGACGTGTTCACCCTGGGTGAATCGATGGTCCGCTTCACGCCCCCCGGCTACACCCGGCTCGAGGAGGCAGCGCAACTCGAAATGCGGATCGGCGGGACCGAATCGAACGTGGCCATCGCCCTCTGCCGTCTTGGACTCCGGGTCGCCTGGGCGAGCCGCATGCCCCGGAACCCGCTGGGTGAGTTTGTGGTGCGCCGCATCCGGAGCTTCGGGGTGGATGTCTCGCAGGTGTGTTGGGCCGAAGGCGAGCGGATGGGGCTCTACTTCATCGAGCCGGGCGCGCCTCCGCGTTCCTCGCTGGTACTCTACGATCGGGCAAATTCCGCTGCGAGCCGCATGCGTCCGGAAGATTTTGACTGGAGCATCCTCGACGAGGCGCAACACCTGCATCTGACGGGAATCACTCCTGCGGTGGGCGATGCAGCACGCGCCACGGTGGCGCATGCCATCCGGGAAGCGAAGGCCAGGGGGCGCACCGTCTCCTTCGACGTGAACTATCGCGCGCGCCTCTGGTCGCCGGAAGCGGCTGCCGAGACGCTGACCCCCTTGCTCGCCGACCTGGACCTGCTGGTCTGCACGCGCGAAGATGCCTCCAACGTCTTCGGGGTGGACGGTGAGCCCGAGGCGGTGGCCCGCGGGCTGGGCGAGCGCACCGCCGCGCCTTGGATTGCCGTGACGCTCGGAGGTGAGGGAGCGTTTCTGTGGAATCGCGCGCCCGGAGCCGCAGCCGAATTCTCCCGCGCTGAGGCGTTGCCCCTGCATGCTGTGGACCGGGTAGGCGCCGGCGATGCCTTCGACGCAGGCCTGCTGTGGGGGTGGCTGCGCGGGGAACCGGAACGTGGCCTTCAGTACGGCATGGTGATGGCAGCCCTGAAGCACACCATCCCCGGAGACGAATTCGTGTCGAGCCTTGCAGAAGTCGAGGCGGTCATCCGGAGCGGGCACCGGGACATTCAGCGGTAGCCGCCGGCAGGGCGGATGCACGCAGCACGACATGCTCCCCGGGCCAGGGGGTTCGAAACGGCTGCCGCACCTCCACCGTGAAGTGTTGTTCCAGGAACAACGCCAGGATGTCCTGCACGGAGTCCCAACGGGTCGCCTCGTAGAAACCGGCGGACCGGCCGTCCGCTTCGCCGGCAGCGATTTCCAGCACGAGGAGGCCGCCGGGCTTCAATACGCGCTGTATCTCCAGCAACAGGCGGGGGAGATCCAGGGCACGATCCAGCGAATTCGTAAAGACCACATCCACACAGTGGTTCGGGTATTGCAGCCCGTGAAAGTCTCCGGTCACGACGTAGCGGTTTTCGGCGCCGGGGTTCAGATCAATCCCGACCGCGAAGCAGCCTGTATCCAGAAAGGCCCGCACTTCGGTTCCGATTCGGGCCGCCAGGCAAAGCACGCTGGCTCCGGGCGCAACCAGTTGATGGCCGCAAAGCCGCTCTTGCAGGGCTGCATGGTACCGTTGGTCATAGTTCTTCAGCCAGGCGGGACGGAGCATGTTGAGCTTGGCGCGCTGCAGCGCCACGTACTCGGCGTACGATTGGTAGCGCCGTTGTTCGATTCCTGCCGAGGGTGAGGCATCCCAATCGCCCGCGCCAAGCTTGAGCCGGCGCCTGAGGCCAGCCACAGAGCACCGTGCGCGCTCCCGCAGGCGCAGCCAGAGCGACTGCCGTAACGTGCGATCCATTCCGTGTTGCCCTGAACCAGAAGCGAGGCGCCCAAACGGGTGTTTTTGAGTGCGAAGCATGCCCTCTCATTTACCCCCGGCTCCTCATATGGATTATCGGCTATGCCGGCGAGAGTTGCCACTGCGGCGCCCGGGGCTGGATTGGGTTGTCCTTGCAGGACGTGCGGGGTTCGTGTGGCGTCCGGATGGGATGACCGGGGCGGCGCCGGGAGGTGGTTCAGGTTGCCCTTGCAGAGCGCGGGTGGTGATAGCGGGATCCTGAGCTCCCCGGGTTTCCCGAGCGTCGCCCGTGGGTCCCGAGGCTGGTTGTTGGATTGCCGGAACGTTATCCGCGGGCGCCGGGGGTTCCGCAGTTCCCTGGACGGCGCCCGGGACCGGATCGGGCTGCGATCGCAGCGGGTGAGGGGTTCGTGTCGCGTCCACGGGTGGGGTTGCGGAGGAGGCTGGGTCGGACGAGGGGACGCAAGGGGTGACCGTGGTGGTCGCGCAGTCCATGAGGGGCGCAGTTTCGCCTGCATCCAGGCCGGCACGGTAGCGGGAAACACGCTCGGCGAGGCTGAGGGTATCCTGCCGTACCGGGAAGTGATCGTCTTCGATCCGGGACAGTTCCGGCTGTGGAGCGTGGCCCGCGGAACGACGCAGTCCCACAGTCCCATGCAGCAATCCCAGGAGTAACGCGATGGAGCCGGCGAGCAGGAACGGCCGCCGGTACGGGTGTTCCTCGGGCACCCGAGGGGGGACGGCATGCTCGACAATACGTATCGTCCAGGGCGGATTAGCCAGCGATGCCAGCAGTTCCTCGTGTTGCTTACGCAGTGAGGCGGCCCGGCGCCGCAGTGTGTCGCGGCGAGTGGTCAGCGGAGCCAGTTGTTCCGGATTGACTGGGAGAGGGGCCTCCACCGCGTCTTCGATCAGGCGGGGCGCGGGGGCGGCGGCGGGGCGTTTCCCCCTCAGTGCCGCCACTTCTGCGCGCAGCGCCCTACGGGTAGGATTGGGCTCGCGGGTGAACGTGAAGAGGGTCGTAGGTATTTTCGTGAGCCGCTCCTCGGCCTCGCGGACGCGGCCCTCCACCTCGCGCACTTCCGGACTGGTTTCCCGGTAGTCTTCCAGCAGGGCGGCGCGCTGTTGGCGCAACTCCTCGACCTTCGCCTCTGCGCGGGCGAAGGCCGGATTGGGCGCCATGTGGGACTGCTCGATCCACTGCGGCTCGGCGGCGAGTTTCTGCTGCAGTGCGGCAATCCGGCGGGCGAGGGTGACCGGGACGACAGCAGTCTGCGGAGTCGTGGGGGCTGCGGATGGGTCACTGTACTTCCGACGAACGGCCAGCACCACCTCGGCATCCACAACCCGCGACCCCAGGGACCGCTGGCGGACCACCAGAGCCGCCAGCGCCTTGCGCAGTTCGGCTTCTTTCACCCGCGCCCGCTGCTCGCAGTACACCTGACCGAGCTGATTGGTCAGCTCAGCACAATCGTCCGGAGCGGGTCCGGAGGTCGTGATCGTGATGCTTCTGGGGCCGGGGCCGCCGGCAACTTCGATGCGGTAGAGATCGCGCCGGGAGCCCACCCGCCGGTACGCTTCCTCCTGGAGCAGAGGCTCCCGGAGCCGCCGTACGTGCGCATCCAGTGCACGAGCGGGGGTCTCCGGGAGCCGCTCGGCTGCTTTCCCTGCGCGGTCCAGCACCGCCACCTCCAGGCGTCCCGTGACCAGGTACGGCCCGTGTTGACTCAGTCCACCGAGAAGCAGGCCGGCTCCGATCAGCACCAGCAGCAGCGCCGACCAGCGGGCCCGGTCCGTTCCCCTGGCCATCGCGTGAAGCATGGGTTGGCGGCCCCCTACCGCCGCATGAACCGGGACCTGCCCTGCCCGGTGCCGTCCAGAGCGAGGCGTTCGGCCTGGCGCGGGCCGTAGTACTCTGCATATGCCAGCTCGCTGCGGGACTCGGACCGGACTCGATTCAGGGCAACGCCGATGACGCGCCCCCGCGCGCGCTGGAATTGCTGCAGCACGTGCCGCAATGCGCCCTTGCGTGTCTTGCCTGCGGAAACGACCAGCAGCACGCCGTCCGCTCGCGACGAGGCGATGATCGGATCGGTGACCGGCAGGCAGGGAGGGCTGTCAATGATCACTAGATCGGACTGGTCCTCCAGTTCCGCCAGTACGTCCTCGAAGGCGGTTGAGCCGAGTAGCTCCGCCGGGTTGGGGGGAATGACTCCCGCCGTCACCACGCGCAGCGTCGGGATAGACGTGGAGAGCAGCGCGGCGTCCAGGGAAGTTTGGCCCGCCAGGAGCTGCGACAGGCCCGGCTCCTGGGGGAGACCGAGCACTACATGCAGGCCGGGGCGGCGGAGATCTGCATCCACCAGGATCACGCGCTTGCCGTCGAGGGCGACGGCAGCGGCCAGATTGGTGGCCGTGAGTGTCTTGCCTTCCCCCTGGTGCGCGCTGGTGATGAGGAGCCGGCGAATGGGATGGTCGAGGGCAGCGAAGCCCACCCCGGCGCGCAGAGCCCGATAGGCCTCCCCTGCCCGGGGGTTTTCGGTCAGCACGGAGAGCATCGGCCCGGAGCCCAGATCAAGCACGGGGATCTGTCCCAGACTGGGAAGGTGGGCGACGCGTTCCAGTTGCGCCGGACTCTGCACCCGATCATCCATGTACTCGAGCAGACCCGCGAGCCCGAGCCCCAACATCAAGCCCACCATCGCACACAGGACAATGCGGCCCCGGTTCTGGTTACTGAGGGGGGTGCGCGGGATCGGCGCCTCTTCGAGGATCTGTGCTTCGAGCGGCGGGATCTGCGCGCGGAGCTGGAGGTCGTGCAGACGCGACGAGAGGGTCTTCCACTCCCCCTGCACCGAGTCGCGTTCGAGACTCAGGCGCATCCAGGCCAATTCCACAGCGCCATCCGAACGCGCCACCCGCGATTCCTCCAGGATGCGCGCCATGACGATGCGGTATTCCTTTTCCTGGCCGGCGATGGAAGTGCGCAGTTCGGCCGCACGTGCTTCCAGGGGCGGCCGCTTGGGATTGGGGACCAGCCGCGCCTGCTCGATCCGCACCGCCGTCTGGTTCAGTTCCGCCTCCGCCTGCCCGAGCTGGTCGTTGATCCGCGCTACCTCGGGGCTGGCCTCCCGATAGTCGGTAAGCACATCCACTTTTTGCTTGCGGAGCTCGATGATCTGGGAACGGAGCGCAATCGCCTGGGGATTCTCCACCTGGAGCATCTGCTCGATTTCGCGGGGCTCCTTTTCCAGGGTTTGCGTGAGGCCGTCTCGTTCCGCGGTCAATGCGCTCAGAGTGCTTTCCAGCTCCCGGGCGCGCGAGCGCATGGTGAGGACCTCGCGCGCCTGTGCCTGGCGTTCGGAAATCGCGTCATCCAGCCGCTGGACTTTGCGGAACTCCAGCATCCGTTGATCGGCGTTCTTGAGCCGCCGTTCCGTGGTGGCGATCTGCCGGTGCAAAAACCGCATGGTGCGCAGCAGGGCGTTGGTCTGCTGGTTGCGGGTGCGCTCCTGGTGGATCTGCATCATCGTGTTGGCGATGCGGGCGCAGTCCCGCGGATTCCCCCCCTGCGCCGTCACCCGAATGGTGTGTGTCTCTTCGGCGCCTTCGATTTCGATTGCGGGGGGTTGCTCCAAAATGCCGGCGCGTTTCAGGGAGTCCTTTTGAAACGGACCACTGCGCAGCAGTTCTACCTGGGAATTGAACGACTCCGGCTGGCCGCTGGCCAGCACCGCGCCGAGCGGATTGCCGGCATCCAGTATATTCAGGTTGGCCGCATTGCCGACGGGCGCCATCACACTACCCGACGTGCGATAGACCGGCTTGCTCATGAGACCCAACGCTGCTCCGACCCCGGCAGCCAGCACCACCATCGTCAGGATCATCCACTTGCGGCGCTTGAGGACCTCAAGGTGCTCGTGGATGTTGAATTCGAAGGCCGGTTCTTCGATGTCCGCGCCGTGCATCAGGCACTCCCCGACTTCGCGGTGGGCCCGCTGCGGGCGGCGAAGCGATTCGCCGCGCGACGCAGAGTGTCTGCTGCCTGAAACGGGAGGCGAGGCAGATCATTGAAGGGAACACCCAGAGCCACACTCGCCTGGATGGGATTGCTCCACCGGTCTCGGAGCTCCGCCGCCAGCGCCCTCGGAGTTCGCCGCAGAGAGAACGAATCACGTTCCAGAGGGCCGAGCGCGCTCTGGCCGGTGCCGGACCCCCATTGTCGGTAGAGCGCGGGGATGAGCCAGGAGGGCAGCGTCACCAGTCTTGCTCTCTCCGGCACGACTGCTTCCGGCGCGCCCAACACTTCGCAGGCCAGCCGCAGGGTGGCCCGGATCCATCCCAGATGCAGGGGATTGCCGCACAAGAAATTGTCCCAGTCAAACGAATCCGGCAGGCGTGCCAAAAACAGAGCGATATCACACAACCAGAGTGGACGCCAGCCGCCATGACACACGAAGTGCAGGCAGAGGAGACGGAGATGGTCCTCCGGCGTCGGTACGAGTACCGGCAGGCCGCTGATGGTCTCGCACCGTGCCCGTTGGATCATCTCGGCCGCAGGTTGATCCGACGGAAAGCTGTGTGCAGTCTTGATCTCCACCCCCAGGCGCCGATCCGGCAACTCCGCCAGGGCATCCCACGCCCGAGGCGCGCAGGCGGCCGGCACGTAGAAATCCAGGTCTCCGTAGGGGCGCAAACCGATCTCCGGATAGAGCGCCGCAACCACCGGGCCCTTGACCAGGACCGCAGGCACAGCGTGACGTTCGAACGCCCCCAGAATTGCAGCCAGTTGCTGCTGATTGAAGGCCGCTCGCAGCGCCTGCAGGCGATAGGTCTGACGCAGGGGTTGTGCCGTCTCCAGGCCGGCAAGCTCAGTCTTGCGAATGCGCCACCAGGCGACGGCTGCGGCCGCACTCGCAGCGAGTGCAGCGAGAGTGTTCTCTACCTCGGTGGTGGAGAGTACGGGCGCAGGGGTGCGCTCGTCCCAGAAGCCTGCCAGCAGCGCCGCCTGGCGGTAACCCACTTCGTAGTGTCGAGTAGTAACTTCGGCCGCCCCTGGATCCGTTTCCCCGCCGGCGCGAGGCCATTGCCGGCTCGGGTACTGCCCGCCCCGCATGTTATACGCACCCCGATCCGTTGCACGAAAAAGTACTGCTGATCCCCTCCCGCTGGCAGCGCCGGATCTTGACGGTGCCGCCTGTATTTACTTGCTTGCAGCAGAGTCCCGCGGTGGACGCATTGCAGGCGCCGAACGAGATGTACGAGGCGGCAGCCACGGGCAGCGGCGATACTGCGGTGACGATCACAGGCAACACCACTCCCACACGCCGGATCCAGGTGCGTCGGGACATCCGGTTCTGTTCCGGCGGAGAGTACCCGGAAATGAGTCCGGCCTGGGCCAGCCGCTGCAGCCCCAGCCGCACCACGTCCGGCTCCACCTTCAGTGCTGGTTCCTGTGGTAGTCGCGCCACCAGGTCCGCCACGGCTGTGCGCCCGTCACACGCTTCCCAGATTGCCGTGGCAAGCGGATTCAGGCAGTGCATCCGTTGTCGGCGTCCGTCATACACCAGTTTTTCGCCGGCGACATCCTGAACGAGGAGGGATTCGCGACGTGCCTTGGGATACATTCTATCACTTCCTCCTGTGGTCACCCGGCGGGTCCGGTGTCAAAGTTGGACCAGTTCACTCCCAAGTGTTGCGTGCCGGCTCCGGTGTCTGGGAGAGCCGCCGTCCCGGCGGCCGGCCGAGCAACCCCGCCCGCGAACGGACCCGTCCGACGGGCCGATGTCAGCCGGCCGATGGACTGAACCCAGTCGCGCCTCCGTCGGAGGGTGGAGCGCCGCCGTCCCGGCGGCCCGCCGGGGAGCCGTCTAGTCATTATGGCGAGGGGTCCGGGCCGCTGGAGGGGCGTACGCATCCAAGAGTCTCCGCACGTCCCGGGCCTACTTAGAGTCATAAGTGGTTCAGAATTACGCCCAGCACTCCGGCGCGGGCCCGCTGCAGCACCAGGTGCGCCTGCCGGACGGCGGAACGTCAGGTATGTCCGGCGCGGCGCTGGTGCTCCACGCGGAACACATGTGACACAATCGGCAGCAGATCGGTGACGGGCAGGCACGGAAGTAAGAATGCAGATTTTGGGATGCCCCGGAGCTACGTACAGACACAAGCGGCTCCGTTACACTGGAAGTTGATGCCGTTCGGGGTACAGGTCTTCTTGTTCTGACAACACTGGCCGACCGTGACTATGTTGCAAGCGGCCGCGTTGTTGCCGAGGCACGTGCCCGCCTGCGCCGGCAGGGGCGCCACAATCGAAGCCACAGCCGTGGTGGCGAGTGCGGCGATCCCCGCGCGGCGGAGCAGGTCCCGCCGCGCGGGGCATTCCGGCTCCACCCCGCTCGCGGTGATCAGTCGCGCCTTTTTCAGCCGCGCGAGCAGTTCTTCTACCAGAGCCGCTGCGGCGCCGGAAGAACCGGCAGGGGGGTCCAGGAATGCAGTCAGGTCCGCCGCAGCACGGGTGCCGTCGCAGGCTCGCCAGATACGGGCTGCCGCCGGACTCAAGCAGTGCACCCGGTTGCGCCGGGTATCGTACACGAGAGTTTCCCCGTCCACTCGCTGAACAAGCAAATTCCTCGTCTCTGCCAGAGGGGTGTTCATCCGGATGTCCTTGTCATATGCGTGGTTGCGAGAGCAAGAGAGAAGCCCGACCGGTTGACCTAGATGTGTTCCTGCGGGTGGCCCGCCGAGTTGGGTTGCCGCGCGGGGCGGCTGCGGCGGCCGCGGGGACGCTGCGACCCCGGCCCGAGTTCCGCGTAGCCGTATCCGTATCCGTAATAGGACCGGCTGTAGTAGTAGTCCCCGGACTGGCTGCGCTCGACACGATTCAGGATTACGCCCAGCACTCTTGCACGGGCCCGCTGCAGCAACAAGTGCACCTGACGAACGGCGGAACGTCGCGTCTGCCCGGCGTGCAGCACCAGGACCACGCCGTCCGCCCGCGATGCAATCAGCAGCGGATCGGTGACGGGCAGGCAGGGCGGGCTGTCCAGGATGACGATGTCCGCAATCTCTTCCAGTTGCATCAGCACGTGGTCGAAACGGTTCGACCCGAGCAACTCGGCCGGGTTGTGCGGGATAGGCCCCGAGCAAATGACCTGCAGATTCTCGGTGCCGGTGGGTTGAAGCACGTCGCCGAGGGAGAGCTGCCCGGTGAGGACCTGGGAAAGCCCGTGCTCCTGCGAGAGCTGGAGAATACGATGGATGCTGGGCCGCCGCAGGTCCGCATCAATCAGCACGACGCGGCGGCCGTTCATGGCCATCGCCAGCGCCAGATTGACGGAGGTGACAGACTTCCCTTCTCCTTTCGTGGCACTTGTGACGAGAAGCCGCCGGAGTGGGCCGTCCACGCCGGCGAAGTCAATCGAAGCGCGCAGCACCCGGTAGGATTCGGCTACGGGGGAGTTCGCGGGGAAGTCTACGAAAAGCGGGCTGGCGCCCGGATCCAGCAGCGGCACGTGCCCCAGGCTCGGCAGCCGGGCAATGCGCTCCACATCGTCGGGCGAGTTCACGCGATCGTCCATGTGTTCCTGCAGCAGAACCAGGCCGCAGCCGAATAGGACCGCCAGGACGGCGAACATGAAAATGGACTGTACCTGCCCGCGATTGAGAGCCCCCGTGGGCACCGTGGCACGCTCCAGAACCTGCGTCATCATGGGCGGGATCTGCGCGCGGATCTGGAGGTCACGAAAGTGCTTGCGCAACTGCCGGAAGTTGTCCAGGGCCGTATCCCGTTCCATCATCAGCCGGGAGAGCTGCGATTCAAGAGTGCTGTTCCGTGCCGGCCCGGCTACCCCGGCGACGAGCCGCGACTCTGCGGTTCGCAGCGCCGACTCGTAGCCTTCCAGATCGGTTTCCAGACTCGTAAGGCGGCTTTCCAGCGTGCTGCGCTCGGGATTGGGAACCTGGCGTGACGCCTTCCGGACGGACGGGATCGCTTTCCACTTCTGTTCCGCCTCCGACACGGCGGCCGCGGCGGCAATACACTCGGGACTGTCCTCCTGAAATTCCTTGCGGACCTCCTCGAATTTCTGCCGCGCGGCGTCGAGTTGGCGCCTTGCCTCGCTGCGGTCCGGGTCCGGCACTTCTTCGGTCTGGGTGAGCCACCGGGGAATCTTGGGGATCCGGACGCGGAGACTGTTGACCCGGGCGGCGGTCGCGGTCACAGTGCGCCGCAGTTCCTCAATCCCGGCGTGCGCTTCGCGGGCTTCCTGGGACTGCAGTTCCTGCTTCCGCGTGCGATCCTCCACCTGGTTCACGGCGCGGAACGTCTGCAGCCGGCTTTCGGCCGCGCGCAGTTCCTGTTCTGCGGTGGTCACCTGCTTTCGGAGGAATGTCAGGGTGGTCTGCAGGCCGCCTGTTTGCCGCTCCCGCGCTCGATCCTGGTGCAGGTCGAGCAACGCATTCACGGCGGTGGCGCATCCAGCCGGATGCTCCCCCTCGGCGGAGAGCACCATCGTGTTGCTGCCCATTTCGGATTCGATCCGAAAGGCCACCCCGGCCGAACGGGATCCGGCTCGCTTGAGGGCCTGCTCTTGAAACGGCCGGCTCCGGAGCACCTGCACCTGAGCATCCACATCTTCCGGCGACACCGAGCCCAACAGCGGCCCCACCGGATTGCTCCCATCGTTGATGTCAATCCGCGCGCCCAGATAGTTCGCCGGAACCATTAGACGCGCGGCGGCGCGGTAGACGGGTCGGCGCATCAGGGTGCTGACGATCCCCACACCCAGGACCAGGACGAACATCTGTACGAAAATCCGGCGCCGGCGCCAGAGAATCTGGAGGTAGTCCTGAAGATGAAAATCGGGCCCCGCACTCGTGTTGAAGAGCGCCGCATTCGGGACACCGGGAGGTCCCAGGGCGGGCGTGGGCGCAAGGGGGTCAGGCATGTGCGGCATGAGTATCCAGTGCGATCACCAGCGGGTCTCCGGAAGAGCATCGGGCAAGCGACCACCGCTGCGGACCGATCCTCCTTCGTGGATGCAGCGTGAGACTCTGCGACCCTAAAAGCAAGATTTCGTTGTTCGTGAGTTCCGCGGGTGACCCGCGGGGAACCTTGCGGGTGCGTCTGTTCCACCGTGACAGCCGCGCTCCGATCGGATGCAATTCAGAACGGTCTCCGGTCGGTGTTTGCTCCGGGAGTGCATAGCTGCGCGCCGGGGGGCGCGTGTCGTTTGACCTGCTGCAGCAAGACATCGTCCGTACGGGCAATGGACCTGAACTTTTCGGTGGCTTCAGTCTTCGGCTGTAGACACACTATTGGCAGATCCGGACCCGACAACAGGGCGAGTGTTGTGAGTTCAATAACACACTTGGTCCTCACCCATCCGGGCGGAGGGGCTGCAGCCCAGACCCCTGCCGGTCGCGTCCGTTCGAGGCGAGAAGGAACCGCGGCGGTCCGCGCCGAATCACCGTACTACCCCTCCCGACGGAAACAAACTGCAATGCGTGCCATCCTGCCATCGCTCGTTCCCCTCGCTCTGCTCGTCGCTGCATTGTCGCTCCTCGCAGCCCGCCCGGCTCAGGCCGATCTCGATGCGTTTCTCAAGAAGCCGGAGTCGGTCTACAAGTGGGAGAAACGCGGTGAGGAGGTCGTGGACGGCTGCACCGTGTACGATCTGCACATGGTGTCACAAACCTGGCAGGACATCGTGTGGGAGCACCGGGTGCAGATTTTTAAGCCGGAGAAGCTGGAGCATCCGAACTTCTGCTGCGTGTACAACACCGGCGGGAACGGCAGCCCCACGAACACGGCGATGGGAGTGCGCATGGCCAACGAGTCAGGTGCGCTCTTCGCGATCGTCTTCGGCATCCCGAAGCAGCCGCTCTACAATGGGCTGACCGAGGATGCCCTGGTGGTGCATACCTGGCTGAAGTTTCTGGAGACCGGCGACGAATCGTGGCCCCTACACTTCCCGATGGCGAAGGCGGTACTGAAATCCCTGGATGCGATTCAGGCGTTCGCGAAACAAGCGGGGTTGGCGCCGGTGCGGGAGTTTGCGGTAGCCGGCGCGTCCAAGCGGGGGTGGACCACGTGGCTCTGCGGAGCCAGCAAGGACAAGCGCATCAAGGCGATCATTCCGATGGTCATTGACGTGCTGAACGTGCGGAAACAGGGGGTGCACCAGAAGGCGTCGTACGGGGCATTCAGCGACCAGATCAGCGACTATACGCGCGTCAACATGATGGACCGGCTGGAAACCCCCCAGGGTCGCCGCCTGATGGAACTCGAAGATCCATACAGCTATCGGGACCGGCTCACGCTGCCGAAGCTCCTCATTCTCGGCACCAACGACCCCTACTGGTCCCAGGACTCCCTCAACCTGTACTGGGATGAACTGAGGGGTCCGAAATGGGTGCTCTACGCTCCGAACAGTGGTCACGGCCTGGATGATCGGGAGCGCGTCTTTGCCACCTGGGCCGCCTTTGTGCGGATGATCGCGGGGAAGGGAAGCTGGCCGCGAATGCGCTGGGGTTATGCGGACAAGCCGAATGGAACTCAGCTCCAGTTGTCCAGCGACACGGCGCCACTCGAAGCCCGGTTCTTTCACGTCGCTGCCCCGAACCGGGACTTTCGGAAGTCACGGTGGACATTCGAGCCGATGCATCAGTTCGGCTCTCAGTTCCAGCAAGACTGGATGCGGCCGGCCGAGGGCTTCAACGCGATCTTCGGGGAAGCCGTGTATCAGGTAGGCGGCCGGGTGTTCACGCTGTCCACGCAGATCCGCATTCTGGGTCCGGCGCGGGCGCCGAAACAGGCCGGGGCGGGAAAACCGGAGCGAAAGCGGGAGAGAAATCGGAAGCGGTCTGCGGCGCCTGCCGCTGCTTCGGGGGCGCAAGCGCCTCCCTCACGCTGACTGGAGCGCCTACCGATGCGTGTGTGGCCCTTTGTCCTGTGCCTCGCCGCCGGCCTGGCGCCGGCAGCGATGTGTGCGGGCGCCCCGCTCGAAACCGGCGAACGGGACGCCACGCTGGCCTATGCGGGCCGCCTGCGCAACCCGGATGGCGGGTACCGCTCCGCAGCGGCGCCGGGTGCATCTTCGCTGGGCGCCACCGTCAGCGGGCTCCGCGCTATGCGGTATCTTGCCGCCGCTGCTCCGGGAACAGACGAGACACGGCGCTTCGTGGTGGGATGCTATCGGGAGAACGGCTCGTTTGCCGACGCGCCCGATCCGGCGAACGTCCCTGACATCCGTTCGACCGCAATGGGGCTGATGGCGCTGGTCGAACTCAAGGCGGACCTGTCCCCGTACGCAACAGCGGTCCCCCGCTGGCTGCGTGCCAATGCCCGCTCCCTGGCGGATATGTACATCGCCGCCGCGGCCCTGGATGCAGCACACATCAAACCGGCGGACTCCGAGCCCTGGGAACACGCCTTTCGGGAGACTCAGCGTCCGGACGGCTCATTCGGAAGTTCCGCGATGGAGTCTGCCCGGGGGGCCATCACCCTGCTCCGTCTCGGCCGCAAGGTGCCTCGTGCTGCGGGGCTCCTGGAAAGCCTGCGCCGCGCGCAGGAGGGGGACGGGGGTTTTGGCGCTGCGACGGATGCTTCTGATCTGCCGACCACCTATCCCGTGCTGCGGGCCTTTTCCATGCTGCGGAGCAAACCGGACACCGCCGCAGTGCGACGCTTTGTGCGCGCCTGCCGGAACCCGGACGGAGGCTATGGGCCCCGTCCCTCCCAGCCTTCCACCCTTGCGACGACCTACTTCGCCGCCATCGTTTTCCACTGGTTGGAAGAGATGGAGAAGGCAAAGTAGTTCCCGTTCCGGAATTGCGCTCAGAGGGGATCGAATTTCGGCGGCATCGAGCCCCGAACTCAAGCTCCGCAGCCCGGCACTCTCCAGTCAACGAGCGCAATTCCGGCACCCTCAGCTTGAAACCTCCACCCGACGATGTCTCTCCTCAATCAACTGATCCAGGTTCTGCGCCGGAGCCGCGAACTCAACACCAACCCTCCGGATGAATGGACCCGGGCGTTGTTGGACCGGGGTGGGCACGCGGCGAGCGGACGTGATCGCCGGAGGGCCCGGCGAAACCTGGAGGGCGCCGGGACGGCATCCGCTCCCGAGTGCCGTCGCCTGCTGGAAAGCGAGGAGATGCGCGACGCAGCGGAACGGCTGCTGGCCCGGCTTGGCCCCGGCGCTTCCACGGTCGTGAGCGACGCCCTCCCCACCCGCACTCCGGCAGGACGCGTGCGCGCCATTCGCTGCCTGGGCGTGCTGGGGAACCCGGATGTGGCGCCGCGACTGCTCCCCTACCTGAACGATGCCGATCCGATCGTGCGAGCACACACCGCCGTCGCGTTAGCACAACTGCGTGAACGGCGCGCCGTCACGTTTCTTCTCCGGGAATTGGAGTGCGCGGATGATCCAAAGCTCTTCCTCCGCCTGATGCTTTCCTTCCGGCTGCTGGACGATCCGTCTTCCGTCTGGCCCCTGCTCCCGGTGCTGCAGCGGTGGCTCCGCTGCAGCACTGCGTGCGCCGCAACACAAGATCTGGCACTGGCGTTGATGTGGCACTGGATCACGGAAACGCTGGAAAAATCGCATGATCCCCGGGCCATCCCGGCCCTGGTGGAGTTGCTGCACTCCCCCTCGGCCGCCGCGCGCCGCTTGAGCGCGCGGGCACTGGGCCGCCGGGCACTGCGTGGGGCGGACCCGGAGCTGCGGGCAGCGCTGGCCCGGCTGCACCGCCTGGTGCAGCACCCCGGCCCGGACGATCGGCCGGCCCGGCCCGTCTACCGGGAGGCGCACCGGTGTATCCTCAGGGCAACTGTGCGACTAAATACCTTTCCATTGCCTGCCCGCAGTGCAACACCGGACTGTCGCACGCTTCCGCTGCCGGCTTTTCAGGGAGCCGGGCCGTCGGTGCTCCCACACCCGGCAGGGCTGCGGGACCGTCATCGCAAAGTGCGCCGCCTTCTCGGACTGGACTGTGATTCGTTTCAATAGGGGCGCACCCTCCGGCGCCGGGCGTCGTTCAATTTCTCAGCATGTGGTATTACGCCCCTGACCCGGTGGTACTCGGTGACGAGACCGGATTTGCCGCCCCACGCACCTGCGAAGAGTGTCTCGACCGCTTCCTGTACGGTTTGTGGTGGGAGAGCACCGGGGCGGTAGAAACGCTCCTGGGGTATGGCGCCGCCGCACTCCCCGCCCTCTGCCGGGGGCTCGTGTCGCCGTCTGCGGAGGTCCGATGGAGGGCGGCGCTGGCGCTCGGCCGGTTGGGGGATCCGCGTCCCACTCCGGGGCTTTGTCGCACCCTGCGCGATCCGGAGCCCGCGGTCCGCGCGGGTGCGGCGGAGGCGCTGGGCATGCTCGCGGACCCGAGAGGGCTGGCGCCGCTGGTTGCGGCGGCGGACGACAGCGGGGGCGTAGTCCGAGCGGCGGTGACGCAGGCACTGGGGCGCTATGACCGGGAGACGGTGCTGCCGCTGGTACTGCGACTGCTCTGGGATCCGGAGCCGGAGGTGCAGGCGAGAGCAGCCGCGGCGCTGGCACATCTGGAAGAGGTATCCGCGATCCCGGCGCTGTGCGAACTGCTGTCGTCGGCTTCGGTGGTGGCGGCGGTGGCGGCCGCGCGGGCGCTGGGCTGTCTGAAGGGTGGGCACGCTGTTGGCGAGCAGGGGCTCCGGGCGCTGATGGTGGCACTGCGGGCCGGACCGGAGTACCTGAGTTGTGCAGCAGCCGATGCCCTGGTAGCGATTGGAGGCCCGGCGGTGCCCGGACTCTGCCGCGTGCTCGACCACGTGGATGGCACGAGTCGCATCCGGGTGGCACAGGTACTGCAAGAGATGGCGATCCGGAATCCGGCGATCGCCCTGCGGGCCGCACTCCCGGTGTTGGCACGGCGCTCTCGGCGGTGGCTCGGAGAGAGCGCTGCGGGTCGCATCCTGTATCGTGACACAATACACTGGATTGAGGTGGCGACAGCGTCACGCGCCGATCTCCCGCTTCCCACTCGCCCGCCCGACATCGAACGCACTCAGTTACCCGTCGTGGAAAGAGCATGAACCAGGTCGAGGTCCCATTTGGGGAATTAGGGAATGTGGAGTACTTTCGACGCCGGGCAGCGGTGGAACGCCTGGTGGAGCAAGGTCCGGCGGTGGTGGCGGCGCTGTGTGAAGCGCTCCCGGCAGCAATCGGCCCGGCCCGCGCCTCGCTCGCTGAGGCGTTGGGGCGCATCGGGGATGTGCGGGCTCTCGATGTACTGTCACAGCTCACACAGGACCGCGATTCATTCGCGGCGCAACGCGCCTGTGAGGCGCTGGGGCACCTGTGTGATGCGGGGGCAGTGCCGGCGTTGGGCGAGGCACTGCGGCACCCGTGTACGCTGGTGCGGTGGCAGGCGGTAGTCTCTCTGGGGCAGATCGCAGCCCAGCGCCGAAAGGTGGGCTCACCGGTTGCCGCCGCGCCGGAACGTGCTCCGGAGAATCCCGACTTGCAGAGATGGTACCGTACCGGCGAAGCTCCCGCCCCGGCCGCCGCTCGGGCGATTGCTGCATTGGCGCGCGCTCTGGATGATGAGGACCCCCACGTGCGTCGGCGTGCCGTCGAAGCACTGGCCCCGGTCGCCGCGCAGGCGGGCGCCGTACTCCAGGAAGCAGCGACGGATCGGGATGACCAGGTGCGGCGCAATGTGATGCAGGCGCTGGGGCAACCCGGGAACCGGGGGGGGCTGGATGTCCTCACCGGCGGCCTGGTCGATCGGGATGTAGGGGTGCGCCGGGCCGCGGCGACCGGGCTGGGTCGGGTCGGGGATTCACGGGCGGTAGAGCCGCTGCTGGCTGCGTTGGAGGATAGCAGCGAAGCAGTCCGCGTGGAAGCGGTGGAGGCGCTCGGACGGATTCCTTCGACACGGGGCGCAGAGGCTCTCTGCCGGTTGATCACCTCGACGGATTCAGCGGCGCGCTTCCACGCTCTGCGCCTCCATGCGGAAGAGAGCCTGGTACGCAATAGAGCCGCCGCGCTCCCAAGCCTGATCCAGTGGCTGGCAGATGCCCGCGGGCACAACGGCGATGTTTTCGTGACGCTCCTGTCCCGGATTGGTCCGCCGGCGGTGGCGCCCCTTTGCGAAGCGCTGCAGGACCGCCGCCCGCTGTCTCGCCTGCGCGCGGCCCGAGCCCTCGGCGGAATTGCAGAGCGGTACCCGACCCCCATCTTGCGTGCTGCTCTGCCCCGACTCCGACAGTTGGCGCAGCAATGGGGCGCGGAGGACGATCGGCGCATCTATCGGGCCGCAATAGAACAGATTGAAACAGCCACCGAGGCGATCCATGACCTCCCCAGGCCGGGACGGGCGCCCGAACCGGTCCGGGACGCCCTCCCGCTCGCGGGCGCCGCCCCCTCCGGCGCTGCCGAGCCCGATGCCGAACCCGCAGCCCCGAGTAGCGTTCGGGCCTGGTGGCCCTGGAACCGGCGGGAAGCATCCCGGAGCACGCGTTAGGAAAGCACCGTGATCGCGGCCCGGCAGTCCGGAGACATGGGGTGAACGGCGGCAGGTCTGAAGAACTCGAAGCAATTCTGGGCCGGTTGGAGGCGGGCCATCTCTCCCGGGAAGCCGGTGTGGATCAGATCCACCTCCTGGGAGGGGAGGTGGTGCCGGCGGCGTGTGCTGCCCTGACCCGGATGCGCGGTCGAGCCCGGACCTCGCTCGTCGAAGCTCTGGGCCGGATTGGAGACCGGCGGGCGGTGGACGCTCTTGCCGGCCTTCTCCCTGCCGGCAATCGGAGTCTCTCCGGACGAATCTACACGGCCCTGGCGCAGATCGGCGGCGACTCTGCCCTCACGCCGGTGCTGCGGGCCCTGGAGGGGGACGCGCCCCACGCCCGCCGGCAGGCACTGGCCTACCTCATCGGGGTGGACACCGGCATCGCCGCCCGCGCTCTGGAGAGTCTCCTTGGCCACTCGGAGCGCAAAGTCCGTGCCGATACGCTCGACCTCCTGGCGCAGGTCGGGGACGAAGCCATTCCGGCCCTCTGCCGCGCCTCCCACGACCCAAACGCGGCGATCCGGCGCCGCGCAGTTGAGTTGCTGCAGCAGTTCGCCGACGCCGGCCGGCTGGCCGAAGTGCTGGATCACCCGCTCGTGGCGGCTCGCAGTGGGGCGATTGCGGCGCTCGAAGCATTGGGACCGGCAGCCGGCCCCATCTTGCGACGCGGACTGATGGATGCAGAACCATCCATCCGAGCCCGTACGGTCTCTGCACTCGGAAAACTGAGAGATCAGGAGGCAGGTCCGCAACTGCGGGAACTGGTGCGCGATGCGGACCCTCGAGTGGCGTCGGCGGCATGTCGTGCTCTTGGCCGTCTGGCAGACCCGGAGGCGCCGGAGATCCTGCAGTGGGCGCTGGACAGCACGCAGCCCCGTGTCCGCCGGGCCGCGATCAGCAGCTTGAGCGAACTTGTGGCGCAGATGCCTCCAGCAGGGGCCGGCCAGGAAGACGTCTTGCCCCTCCGCGCACGTGCGGTGATGGCTCTGGCGGGCGGCGGAACGCACGGGCAGTTGGCCCTCCGGACGCTGCGAGACCCGGATCCCGCCGCACGACGCAGCGCCGCGCGGGTGCTGACAGGTCCAGCCCTGGTAAACCTGCTGCTGCAGGGGGCCCGACACGAGGCCCCCGGTCGGCGGATTCAGGCGGCGCAGAGCCTCGCGGACCTGGCGGCGGGCATCATCCCAGTACTGTGTGAGGCACTGGGAACCGGCGGGCCCTCCAGCCGGCGAACTTCCGCTGCAGCATTGGGGCAGTTTGCTGCACTGGGCGCGCCGGACGCCCTTTTCGCCCTGGCCGAGGATGCGGATCCAACCGTTCGCGAGGCAGCCGCGGCCGGATTGGAGAAGGTGCGGGCCACTGCGGTCGGAGCGCTCATGGCAAGGCTGGAACTCGATGGAGTGGAGAACCGTGCCGTGTTGGAGCCGCTGGGCGCTTTCGGCGCACTGGCATGTGGGGCTCTCACAGCACGCCTGAAACGAGGGCCCGGGACGGGGCGGGTGCGGGCCGCCGAAGCGCTGACCCTCGTGGCGCGGCGCCGGCCCTGTGCAGCACTCCGCGGGGCTCTTCCGGAGTTGCGCAGCCGCATGGCACCGTGGGCCTTCGAGAACCTCGCCAGCCGGGGGGCCTACCGCCAGGCGATTCAGACGATTGAAGCCGCCACCGCCGGTCTAAAGACCCTTCCCCTCCCCTCGGCAGCGGTTCCACCACCTCCGGACACACTGCCGCTCCCCGGCAGTGCCCCCACTGAATCCTGGGTGCAGGCGGATCTGGACGGCAAACCCGGGTGGTTGGCGCGAGTGCGCGCGTGGCTTCGGTCCGGCAGCAACGCGGAGTAGGCACGCAGCGTTTGCGGCGCCAGCTCAGCGGTAGAGAGAGCGCCGTCTTGCTACGCTGCGTTCACGTTGCGCAGCGCCCGGAGCCGGGTGACGAGGGCGCGTTCGTCGTGCTCCTGGAGGGCGGCGTCAAATGCTGCAACCAGATGCTCCTGGTCCGACAAGCCGCGAATCAGCGTATCCACTTCCGCCACCACCGGTCCGAAGCGCACTCCGATGGCGCGCAGCACCATCTCCTGAACCCGAGACTGCCACGCCCTGTCGCGCTCCACCTGGCCTTCCATCCGGCCTTCCATTCGGCCTTCCGCCTTCCCTTCTTCTTTCCAGACGTCCAGCATTGTTTGTCGCATGTCTGTCACCTCCGCTCTGCGCCGTGCGATCGGGGAGTGCGAGATCGCCTCCCGCAGGATCGCATCCAATCTACCATATTCCGCTGACGGCCGTCGTGCCGCCATCACCAACACCGACCAGAGCACGCAGCGGCACGCTGCCGACTGCCGCGCCGGCAGGGATGCCAATCCCTCGGCTACCTCCTGGTATTGTGCCGCAAA
>SXGS01608564.1_pt1 | contig 32820 bp, 18 predicted proteins | sample 3174681 | NCBI WGS metagenome assembly SXGS01 (sample SAMN11356861, study PRJNA531348) | freshwater metagenome | isolation source: freshwater sample F1-80 | place: China: Fuxian Lake, Yuxi | collected 2017-12-25
CGCCACCGTCGATCTCGCCAGCGCGGCCGGCCGCGGCGCCGCTGCCGAGGCCGAGGGCGGCGAGAAGGCGCCGCTGGTCGGGCGCGAAGCCGCGCTGGAGCGACTCGAGGAAGCCTGGAGCGCGAGCGCCGGCGGCCTGCGCGCGCTCTTCGTCTCCGGCGAGTCGGGCATGGGCAAGACGCGCCTCGTGTCGGAGTTCGTCGCGCGCCTGCGGGAGCGGCTGGATGCGCCCTTGTGCTTGTACGCGCGCTGCCGCGACGCCGAGGACTCGCGCGCCGCGCAGCCCTTGGTGCGCTTGCTCGAGCGCTGGTTGCGCCTGCCGAGCGGCGCGCGCCCGACCGAACGCGAACGCGAGGAGCTCGAGCGGCTGCTGCCGCCGCGCGCCACCTCGGCGCTGATGGGGCTCTTGGGAGGCGAGGACGCGGAGGCGGGCGAGATGTCGCCTTCGGTGGCGCTGGCCCAGTGGCTGTCCGCCCTCGCCCGCCAAGTGCCACTGGTCGTGCACCTCGACGACGCCCACCGCGCGGGCCGCGACACCTGGGAGGCGCTCGAAGCGTGGGCACGCGATGGTGGCGCCGTGCGTGCGCTGTTCTTGGCGTGCGCGCGCGGCCAAGCCAAGGAGCCCGGCGGCTGGCAGCGGCTCTCGACGCTCGTGCCCTGCGACGAGCTCGAACTGGCTCCGCTGTCGGAGGACGACGTGCTGTACTTGGTGAAGCGGCTCTTCCACCACGGCGCGCCGCGGTTGCGCCTGGCGAGCGTCCTGTGGAGGAGGAGCCGCGGCAACCCCGGACTGGTGGTGGAGCTGCTGCGCGGCCTGGTGGCGCGCGGCGAGGCGCGACCGCACCCCGACGGCGGCGGACTGGAGCTCGGCGTCGATCCCGACGCCCTGCCGTTGCCGCGCTCGATCAAGCAGGCGATCGAAGAGAGCTACAAGGCCCTGCCCACCCTCGATCGCGCCTGGCTGCGGCGCCTCGCGGTCGTCGGCGGCCGAATCGAGCCCGACTTCCTGCTCGCGTGCTTCAAGGGCACCAGCCGCGCGGAGCTCGACGAGCTGCTCGGCCGCTTCGTCAAGCTCGGCTGGCTCGTGGTGGCGGGCGCGCGCTACCGCTTCGCGCGTCCGGCGCTGCGCGAAGCGCTGTACCGCTCGCTCTCGAAGGAGCAGCGCGAACGACTGCACGGCGCCGCCGCCGACGCGCTCGTCGACGAACGATCCTCTCTGGAAGGTGCCTACCAGCGCGCGTTTCACCTGCGCAGCGCCGGTCGCCACGCCGAGCTCCTGGCGGAGCTGCCGCCGCTGATGGATGCGTTGGTGCGCCATGGCCAACCACAACGCGTCGCGCCGTTGGCGGGCTTCGGCCTCGAGGCGCTCGATCAGGCGGGCGCGAGCACCGTGGCCGATCGCCTCAAGATCCGCCTCTTGGAAGCCGCGGCGGACGCCACCGATCGCCTGGGTTCGCGCGATGACCAACGCGAGCTGCTCGAGCGCTTGTCGAACCTCGAGATCGACGCGGCGCGCGATCCCGAATCGGCGGGGCGCGTCTACTTGCTGCACGGACGCTACGCGGTGGCGACGGGCCAGTACGGCTTGGCGCGCGGCCTGTACAAGAACGCGATCGAGCTGTTGGAGCGCGCCGAAGCGCCGCTCGAATCGAGCGAAGCCTCGCGCCGCTTGTCGGCGGTGCAGAGCCATGTCGGTCGACTGGTCGAGGCGCGCGGCCTGGCCGAAGACGCGCTGCGCTTGGCGACGAACGACGCGCAGCGCGGCCTCGCCTTGCTGCAACTGGCGACCGTCGGCGTGCTCGAGGACCAGCTCGAGCAGGCGTCGGAGCAGACTGAGCAGGCGCTCAAGCTCCTGCGTGGCGATGGACGCTGGCACCTGCCCGGCGCCGTGGCGGGCGCGCACCTCGTGCGCTCGCGCATCCAAAAGGGCGCGGGCGACATCGCTCGCGCGCTCGCGGCCGCGCGCCGCGCGCTCGACCTCGCGCGCGCCGCCGGCGAAAGTCGCCTGGAATGCGAGGCGCTGGCGCGGTTGGGAGGGTTGCTGCTCGACATCGACCGATCCGACGAAGCGCAGGCGATGCTGCGCGAGGCGCTCTTGCGCGCCAAGGAGATCGAGGAACCGCGCGGCAAGGTGCTGGCGACCTTTTTCCTCGGGATCCTGCTGTGGGAGGCCGACGATCCCGCGGCGCAACGCACGCTGGAGGACGCCGCGCAGCTCTCCTCCGACCTCGGGTTGGCGCGCATCGAGCAGCTGGCCGACGCCTTGCGCGCTCGCATCGAACACGCCGCCGGCCGCCTCGACGCGGCACTCGACTTGTCGGCGCGCGCGGTGGCCTCGCTGGAGCGGCATGGAGCCGAGTGGAACGATCGCGTGGTGGTCGTGGCCACGCGCGCCATGTGCTTGCGCACCTGCGGGCTGAAGAAGGAAGCCGACGCGCTCGAGCAATCGCTGCGCCGCCAATTGGAGCGCGAGAACAAGGCCCTCACCTCGCCCGCCATGCGCCTGCGCCACCGGCGGCGCGGCGAAGCCCTCATCTCCGCCGCGGTCTCGCCCGAGGGACCGGTCTATCCACGCGTGCGCCTCGACGACTAGCGGCAGGGACGCTCAGCGCCGACGCTCGCCGCGCAAGCCCTCGAGGATCCAGCCAAGCCGGTGCAGCCACCACGAGCGACGCGAACGCGAGCGCACGAGGTGCAGCATGCGTCGACGCTCGCCGAGCCGCGGTTCGTAGCCGCGGAGCACCCTCAACCAATCCGAGCGTGACAACGAGATCCCGTCGCGCGCCTCGCGACGAGCGACGAAGCGCGCCAGGCGGGCTAGATTCCTCGCGCGCAAGCCCTCCTCCATCGACTCGTGGAAGCGCGATCCGTCGAGGTCGAGCACGAAAAGGCTCGCGCGCTCGGGCGGGCCCTGCACCAACAAGTTGTTCGGCTGGAGGTCCGCGTGCTCGAAGCCGAGATCGTGCAGGCGCCGCACCAAGGCTCCCGTGGCGCGCAGCAGCACGGGCGGCAAGCGCCGGCGCGTCGCGCGCGCCGACTCCATGATGCTCCCGAGGTCCCGCGCGTCTGCGATGCGGCGCACGACGAGTTCCAGGCGCCAACCGCATGGGTCGAGCCGCTGCGCGCGCGCCGCGACCACGGGGGCCGTCGGCACGCCGGCGTGGGCAAGGCGCTCGGCCAACGCGGCCTCGACGAATGGGCGCGACGGGTCGAGGTAGCGCTCCCCCGTGGCGAAGCGCAGCAGACCTCCATGGCTCGAGCGTCGCACCAGCAGGCTCGATCCAAGTTCCAAGAGCGGTGCGCGACCGGCGAGGGCGCTGCGCGGCAGCTTGGGCCGCGAAGCCGGCGTCCAGCCCAGTCCCGCCAAGGTGTCCCTGTCCTGCGGCCTGCAAGCCAGGACATCGCGACCTTCACGCACGAGCTCCCAACCGGCGGGCAAGTCCGGCAAGCGCGTCACGACCAACGCTCCCGATCGAGTACGCCCCCCACGACGGAGCCGGTGCGTTGCATGGAGACCCCGCCCGCGCGGCGCGCCATGACTGGCGCAGGCGACGCGTACGGGGTCTGCATGCGGTCGATGTCCGCCAAGCGGGCGCCGAGTCAGTCGATGCCCAGGCCGAAGTCTTCGTTCGACTCAACGGGCTTTGGTGCCGGCTTGGAGGTCGGCTTGGGAGACAGCGGCGGCACTGAAGCGGCGGGACGACGCGCCGGGCGCTCGTCGTCGTCGAGTCCGCGGCCGAATCCACCTTCATCGCGAGCAGGACGATCATCGCGAGCAGGACGATCATCGCGGGCAGGGCGATCATCGCGGGCAGGGCGTTCATCGCGACGCGCGGGACGATCACGCCAACCAGCCTCGTCGCGCCGGACCGGACGCTCGTCGTCCCTGCGCACGGGGCGCGGTTCATCGCGGCGCGAACGATCGTCACGCGGGCGATCGTCACGCGGGCGGTAGTCGTCGCGCGGGCGGTAGTCGTCGCGTGGACGATCATCGCGCGCACGGTACTCGTCACGCGGACGATCATCGCGGGACCGGAAATCATCGCGCGGGCGATCGTCACGCGGGCGATCGTCATAGCGACGGGGCTCGTCGTCGCGGTGGCGGACGGACTCGCGCACGTCAGGACGACGATAGTCGTCGCGAGCGCGGTCATCCCGACCGCGGTATTCGTCACGCGGGCGGTCGTCGCGCTCGCTACGAGCGGGCTCCTCGCGGCGCTGCTGACCTTCGTCGCGGGCACGATCGAAGCGCGGCCTGTCGTCGCGGCCACGGCCGTCGTCGCGAGCTCGGCGCGGTTCGTCACGGCGCGGTTCTTCACGGCGCGGTTCGTCACGGCGCGGTTCGTCGCGACGCGGCTCGTCGCGACGCGGTTCGTCGCGGCGCGGCGCATCACGGCGAGCAGCCGGACGCTGGTCGGCGTGTTCGCGTTCGCGCGGCGCCTCGCGCACATCATCGCCGGCTTCGGACCAACGCGCTTGCGTGTTCGCTTCGGCTCCGCCTTGCGAGGCTTCGGCTGCCTCGCGACGACGGCGACCGCCACGACGGCCGCGGCGACGGCGACGTGCGCCGGCATCATCGCGCTCGTCCGGTGCACCCACTCCGTCGCGAGCTTCGTCGCCGGACGCGGAGTCTTCGGAGTCTTCGCCCGCAGCGTGCACGGCGGCCGGCGCATGACCGCGTTGATCGTCGCGGTGTTCATTGCGACGCTCGTCGCGGCGCGCCGGGCGACGGTCTTCACGACCAGCTGGACGGCGTTCGACGTCGATCCCGTCTGCATGGATCTCACCCACCGACAAGTAGTCGGTAGGAATCGGATCCGACAGCCACAACGAGTAACGATCCCAGAAGTGGATGCCACCCTCGTGCGCCTCGCGCGCGTTGACCGTCACGACCGCGTACTCGCGTCCGAGGCGCTTGCCCATGTCGATGGCATCCTCGATGGTCGTGGCGAGATGCAAGAAGCGACGGCGACCGCTGCGCAGGCCGTGGCGCGCGGCGCGATCGGCGTCCATGCGCGAAACGCCGACATAGACATGCTCGGGCGGTTCGCTGGGCTCGCCCGGTTCGATCTCGATCGAGTGCCCATAGAGCGCGCGCACGCGGTCGCCCTGGATTTCGTAGCGCTTGCGATCGCCCGAGTCGACGGCGGCGTGCACATCCGCCTCCTCTACATCCTCGCCCAGCTTCTCGTTCAGCGCGTGGACCACGTCGGACAGCGCGGCCCAGCCTTGCTTGTCGACCTCGAGGCCGAACTCCTCGGGCTGGTGCCGCAGCATGTAGGCGAGGGAGCGGGTGATGCGTTCGATCAGATCAGGGGATGTCATGGAATCGCGGTGGGTGCGTCGCCCCTCGTTCGAGGGCGCGCTCTTTGTGGAAACGTCGGGGAGGGTCGGGTCGCGGGGAGCGCGCCCTCGTTGCATCGCGCACAGCCGGGCCACAGTCGCCTCGGGCGTGCCGCGGGTGTCCGAATTCTAGCCACCCGGCGCGCCTCGGTTCCATGGTGGGGACCCGTCTCTGGCGCGAGTCCCCTCGCCTACCCTGTCCAACTGTCGCCACGGCCAAGTGTCCGAGGATCCGAAGGCCGCGCTGGCCCTCGAGGGTGACGGCCACGCGGACAGCCGCGGGTGGCGGACTGGATGCGGCGAGCGGAGCGCCGCCAACGGCCCAGACGGGCTCAGTAACGCGGGAAGGCCGGATCCACCTCGCGCGACCAGCGATCCAAGCCGCCCACGAGGTTGTAGACCTGATCGAAGCCCAGCCGCTCGAGGGCCTGCGCCACCGAGGCGCTGCGCACCCCGTGGTGGCAGATGCACACGATCGGCAGTTCCGGGTCGAGCTCCGCGACTCGCAGGGACAACTCGGAAAGCGGCAGGAGCACCGAACCGGGTAGCGTCCCCAGCGCGTGCTCGTCGGGCTCGCGCACATCGAGCAGCACCAGCGACTCGCCGGCGACCAGGCGCTCGCGCAGTTCCATCGGCCTCAACGCGGCAAGCGCCATGTCCCCCCCTTCAGCGCGCGACGGAGAGCGCCGGGCGGTCGCATTGGGCGGGAATCGGCACACCGAGCAGCGACAGCACCGTGGGCGCGAGGTGCAGCAAGTCCGGTCCTTCGGGCGGCAGCGCGACCTGCCTGTTGGCGTAGAAGATGCCGCGCACGAGTTCGGCGTCGACCGACACATGGTCGCCCGACCACGGACTCAAGTTGTCTTCGAAGATGGACGCAGGGACGATCTTGCCATCGACTTCCTGCAGGCGGATGCTGCCGGTGGTGGTCGCCCAAGACGCCCGCCAGCCGCCGGCGAAGCCGACGCACAACTCCGCCTCGTCGTCGAGATGCTCCCCGCTGTGGACGTCGGCGAGGCGCACGACGCTCTTCACCGCCTTGCCGCCCTCGTCCTCCATGGCGAGCAGGCGCGCGCTGATCTCCTCCAGCAGCGCGGGCGCGTCTTCGGGAGCGACGATGCCCAGGCGTTCGCGGCCTTGCAGGTTCAGGTAGATCGTGCCGAGGCCGATGGCGTAGGCCTTGGTGCGCGTCCAATCGACGTAATCGCCGATGCTGTCGCCATCCGCTGCCGCGACGCCCTCGCGCAGGACGAGATAGCCCTCGCGCGCCAGCCAGTTGTTGATGTGCACCTGGCGACGGAAGGACTGGAAGCCGTGGTCGGCGACGACGAACAAGATGTCCTCGGGCGCGAGCTTGGCGGCGACCTTGCCGACGAGCGCGTCCATCTGCTCGTACGAACGCTCGATCGCCTCCCCCATGGCGATGTCCTTGCCGAAGAACAGGGTGCGCGAGGCCGCCAGCTCGGGATCGTGGTTGGGATGGCCCTCGTCGTCGAGGTGGTAGAGCATGTGCTGCACGCGATCGGGCGTGCTTTCGATGCCCACCACGAGGCGCGCGCCGCGCTCCAACGCGCCGAGGATCAGCTTCTCGCGCAGGTTGGCGGTGAACTCGATGTCCTGCAGGAAGGTCAGCGTGTCGATGCGCCGGTCCTTCAAGGGCATCGTGATGCAGGCCCAGCCCACGGTCTCGAAGGGTTCGCCGATCTGTTCGCACAGGTCCGCGCCGAAGGAGTGCGGACGCGACACGGCCTGCCAGCGCGGCGCATCGGCCGGATCGAGGTGCAGCATGTCGATGTACAACTCGAAGGGCTTGTCCTGCTGCACCTTGGCGCGCGTCACCGCGCGCACCTTGATCAGCGGATCGACCTCGAAGACCAAGCGGTACCAATCGGACCACTGGCCCAGCGCGAGGCGCTGCTCCTGGCCGCCGATGGCGACCTTCCACGCGTCGCCGTCCTGCTGCACCTCGAGCGGCAAGGACACGCGACCGGCTTCGCTCGAGGTGTGCGCGAGCAGCTCGGGCAGCAACTGGTCCTCCAGCTCCGCGCGGCGCGCGCGCAGCTCGTCGACGCGCGCGTCCGACAGTCCGGGACGACCGAGCTTCTCGGCGATCTCGACCAGCTCGGCGCGCGCCTCGGCGATGCGCTTGTGGTCGAGCGGACCGTACACGAAGCTCTTGGCTCTACCTTCGCGGAAGTCGATGCGGAACACCTTGCCGCCGGTCGAGGTGGCCTGGCCTTCCGGCGCGCGGCGGAACACGTTCTGCGCGTCGGTGTAGACGAACCAATCGCCGTACTGGCCGCGCGCATCGGGCACGCCGAGGCCCGCGAGGAGCTCGAGGTTCTCCACGTCGGGACGATCCCAACTCATCGCCGCGTCGATGACGACGCTCTTGACCCCGGCGCGGGCGGCCTCCTCCCAGAACTCGCTGGTCTTGACCGGATTCGTCACGACGCCCTCGATCTCCGCGGGCAGCCAGCGCCCGGCGAGCACCGCGCCCGTGGCGCCGAGGGCGCCAAGCAGCGCGGCGAAGAGCAGCGCGGCCTTGGGACGCAACTTCAAGAGCAGCGAGAACAACGCGCCGAACACCACGAGCGCGCCGAGGAACACAAAGGTCGCGCGCAGCCAAGCCGGCGTGCCGCCAAGCCAGCCGAGCAACCCGCCTTGCACCGCGCTGGCGAAGGGACGCGCTTCGGAGCCCTTGAAGCCGAGGTCGGGCGCGGGCAAGCCGTTCGACCAGCCGCGCTTGACGAAGCCGGGGATCCCGGTCTTGGCCGGGTTGGCGCCCGAGTTGGCGCTGGCCCAGGCCACGGGCGATTCCGCCGGCACGGTCGAGAAGAGCGGCGCGAAGGTGCCCTGAGCGCGCAGCTTGGACAGGTGCGGCAGGCGCCCGGCGTCCATCAGGGTCCGCGCGCGCTCGGCGTCCGCGCCGTCGAAGCCCAACACCACGACCCGGCCTTGCTTGGCTTGGGCCGCGGCGTGCAGCGGGAGGCAAGCCAGGCAGGCGGTGGCGAGGATCAGGAAGGCCCGTAGGAAGATCATGGCTGGCGCGAGGGTTAGGATCTGCGGCATCGGCGCGCTCCGGTCTCCGCCGGGACCGCGCTTGCGAGGGATGAAAGCCTACAGGTCGCATCTGCGTGGCGCCACGCGCGCCGCGCTGCTCTCGGCGCTCGTCGTGGCGGGCGCCTTGGTGGTGGCATGGTCGTGGCGGAGTCGCGCGACTCCGCGCGAGGCCATCGAGGCGTCGTCGAGCGCGATGCCTGCGCAGGTGCGTTCCTCTCCGAGCCTGTTGGAGGCTCCTCGTGGCGTCGAGCGCGTCGAGGCCGGCGCCATCCCCGTGCGCGAGCGCTTCGAGGGTCGCGGACGATTGCGCGGCGAGATCGTGCTCGGAACACGCGTGGAGATGCCGCGCGAGTGGACGCTGGTGCTCGAGCCGCATCCTTGGAACCTGGGGCGCGACCGGGCGCGCACCACGCGCGTCGAGCATGCCGCCGGCGAGCGCGAGTTCGAGGTGCCCGACCTGCCGCTGGCGGCGTGGCAAGTGCGCGTCGAGGCGCGCGGGTTGAACTCGACGCGCGCCGACGTCCTGCTCGTGCGCGGCTCGCCCGACGCCCATGTGGTGCTGCGGCTCGATCCTCCCGGACTGATCGACGGCGAGCTGGTCGATGCCGCGGGTGAACCCGCCGAAGGCGTGCTCGTCGTGCTGGAGGCGCACGGCGAACGCCGCGAGGCGCGCAGCGACCAACGCGGAGCGTGGCGCTTCGACGAAGTGGTCGATGGCATGCACCGCATCTGGACCGGCCCGCCCGAGGCGCCGCTCCTGCAGCCCTTGGAAGTCGACTTCGCCGCGCCCAGCCTGCGCGCGCCGCGGCGCCAACTCCCCGTTTGCGGCGCGCTCGAACTCGAGGTGCGCGAGCCGGGCGGCGCGCCGGCGGTGGATGCGCGCATCACGGGCTTCGGCGACCCGCAAGGCGCCTTGCGCGGCCGCACCGACGCCTCGGGGCGCTTGGTCGAGCGCTGGTTGTGGCCCGGCGAGTGGCGCTTGCAGGTGCTGTCGGCCGATGGACGAGCCACGGACTTCGTGGTCGAGGTGGCCGCGCGCTCGACCACCAACCGCGTGGTCGAGCTGCCGACGCGCTGAGCGCGGCCATCGTCAAGTAAAGTTGACAAAGGCCGCGCCGGCGCGAGTCAGGCGCCGCGCGAAGCCGACAACGCGGCCTCGAAGTCGCGCGCGAGGTCCTCGTGCTCCTCGATGCCGGTCGAGACGCGCACGAAGCCGGGTGCGATGCCGGCGGCGACGCGCTCGCGCTCGTCGAGCCGCGCGTGGCTCGTGTTGAACGGCAGCGACACGAGCGTCTCGACGCCGCCGAGGCTCGAGGCCTCGAGCGCGAGCCGCAGGGCGCGCACGAAGCGCAGCGCGCGCGCGTCGCCGCCCGCCAGCACCATCGACCACATGCCGCCGGAGCCGCGCGGCAGGAGGCGCGCGGCGAGCTCGCGTCGAGGATGCGACTCCAACCCGGGGTGCAGCACGCGCAGCACGTCCGGGTGCGCTTGCATGCGGCGCGCCAAGCGCAGCGAGCCCTCGCAATGGCGCGCCATGCGCAGGTGCAGGGTCTTCACGCCGCGATCGAGCAGCCAAGCGCCTTGGGGATCCATGCAGCCGCCCGCGAGCTGCAGCTTGCGGAAGCACTGCTTGACGAGGTCCGCGCCGCCGCAGACCACGCCCCCCACGAGGTCGGAGTGGCCGGCGAGGTACTTCGTGGCCGAGTGCACCACCAAGTCGGCGCCGAGCGCCAACGGCCGCTGCAGGAGCGGCGACACGAAGGTGGCGTCGACCACGAGCCGCGCGCCGCGCGCGTGGGCGAGTGCGGCGAGCCGCGGCAGGTCGGCCACCGCCATGGTCGGGTTGGACAGGCTTTCGGCCCACACCAGCCGCACCGGTCCCGCGTCGAGCGCGCGCAGCAGGGCCGCTTCGTCTTCCTGGTCGACGAAGTCCGTGCGCACGCCCAGCGGACCGAGCAGGTTCTTGAACAGGTCCCACGTGGAGCCGTAGACCGAACGCGGCGCGACGATGCGATCGCCGGCGCCCACGCAAGCGAGCGTCGCCGCGTGGATCGCCGCCATGCCCGAGGCGAATAGCAAGGCGCGTTCGGCGCCCTCGAGCGCGGCGAGCTTCTCCTGCACCGCGTCGAGCGTGGGGTTCCTCAGCCGCGAGTAGATCCAAGCCTCGTCCGCACGTCCCTCGACCATCGCGGCGTAGGCGTCGTCGAACAACTGGAAGGTCGAGGAACGCACCAGCGGCAGCACGGCGGCGCGCTGCGCCTCGTCGGGCCGCCAACCACCATGCACGCACAAGGTGGCGGGATCGAGTTCGCCGTGGCCACGCCGCGCTTCGTCGTTCGTCATGGCGCGGATGGTAGCCGCCGGAACGGTGCTGGTCGCCGCGGGGCTTCGCCTCCTAGACTCTGGCGCCATGCCCTCCGAGCCGCTGATCTCCCCTGCGTCCTGCGACCTTTCCCGGCCCTACGCCACCAAGGCGGCGATCTACGCGCGCCTCAAGCAAGCCGGACGGCTCGCCTTGCTCGACGGCATCGCCTGCCACGACGCGCAGGGCGCGCCCTCGGTGGCTTGGAAGGAGATCCGGGCCGACGACTGGTGGGCCGACGACCACATCCCCGGGCGCCCGTTGTTCCCCGGCGTCTTGATGTGCGAGTCGGCCGCGCAACTGTGCAGTTGGGACTACATGGAGCGCACGCCGGGCTTCGACGGCTTCCTCGGCTTCGCCGGCATGGACGGCACGCGCTTTCGAGGAGCGGTCGAGCCCGCTGGCACGATGCTCTACGCCTGCAAGCCGTTGAAGGTGCGCTCGCGCATGTTCATCTACTCCGCGCAGGGTTACTACGGCGGCGAGCTGGTCTTCGAGACCGAGATCATCGGCACCGTCCTGTGAAGGCGCGCGTCCACGCGACGCTCAGTAGCCGAAGCGCGCCTCGAGTCCGTTGCTGAAGGCGTGGCCCTGCCCGACGGTCGAGTCGAAGACCATGGCCTGGAAGTACAGGCTGGTGCCGACCAGCGTCGGATCGTTGGGCACGGCGAAGCGCACCTGCCCCATGCCGGTGTCGTCGAGCAGGAAGCGCCGCGTCGATTGCACGGGATCGCACAGCACCGTGCCGCCGCCAAAGCTCGCGGAGCCGCCGAAGATCGACGTGAAGAGGATCCCCGAGCGCACGCCGAGGTTGGGCGAGACGACATCGAAGACCACGGTGGTGCCGAGCAACGGCAAGGTCTGCGTGTCGAGCGAGAGGATGTTGGCGCCGCCCAGTCCCTGCCCGTACGCCACGAAGGCCGCCGCTGCGGAGGGAGGTCCGATGCGCCAGTCCCAGATGCCGCGGCCGTAGGTGCCGAAGCGCGCCACCGTGCCGTCCTCGACCACCTCCACCGACCAGAACAGGGTGATGGGCACGCCGGGCTCGGCCAGGTTCTGCCACGAGCCGAGGCTCGGATGCCAGCGGTACGGACCCGCTTCGGTGGCGGCGTAGACGGAACCATCGCTTCCGTACGCCAAGTCGTAGATCAAGGTCGGCGGCAGGCCGGTGCCGATGGGGTTCCAGGTCAACCCGCCATCCGTGGTGCGCCGCGCGGCGGCCGTCGAGTAGCCCGAGCCGCCCACGACCGCCTCGTCGGGGTTCGTCGGGTGCACAGCCAGCGCGTTGCCGTAGAAGTAGTGCGGCGCGGGACCGCTCGAACTCGCCAAGGTCCAGGTGACGCCGCGGTCGAGCGAACGGTAGACGCGTCCGGCGTTGTTGACGCAGTACGCGCGCTGGGGATTCGAGGGCGCGAAGGCGAGCTGCGACACGTAGCTCGCGCCACCGTCGAGCAGGTTGCTGGTCGTCCACTGCGTCGCGGGCCAGTTGTTGCCGGTCGTGCGGCGATGGCGCCAGAGAGTGTTGCCGCAGAAGAAGAAGGCCGTCGCGTCGGTCGGGTCCGCGTGGATCGGCGGCAGCCAGGCGTTCGTGGCGCCGCTCGGGAAGTTGACATAGGGCGAGAGGAGTTGCGGATTGGCCTCGCCCTGCTGCACGAGCACGAAGCCCGGGTACACGCTGTAGAGCAGGTTGTGCGTGCCGTCCGAGGAAGTCAGGTGCCCGTAGTCGCCGGAGATGAGTTGCGCGAAGTTGGTCGATGGCCCGTTGCCGGTCGGAGGCGCGAGGAAGCCGCGCTGGTAGCCCTGGTCCTGCGCGCCGGCGACGATGAGCGTCGGACTCGTGCGCGAAGTGTGCGTCGAGTAGTACTGCGACACGCCCAAGCCCGACAACGACAAGTTCTGCACGGTGGACAGTTGCGTGCGGCTCTCGTACAAGCCGCCGTCGGTGGCGATGTACCAGATCTCGCCCGCTCCGTCGGGCAGCGCGAAGATGCCCGGGATGTCGGCGTGCAGGCGCTGCGCGGGATTGCCGTAGTAGTCGCCCCAGGCGTTGACCTTGGCGAAGTTCGCGCCACCGTTGGTCGAGCGCCATGTCTCGACGCCGCCGTAGGCCACGAGTTGCGAGTTGGTGATCGAGGCGCACAACGTGCCTTCCCACACATCGGTGGGAGTGTGCACGTGGCTCCACGTCGCGCCTGCGTTGGTCGACGAGTACAGGCGCCACGCGGCGCCGATCCGCTGGATCGCGTAGAGTCGCGGCGCACCCGCTTCGCTGCCCGCGAGCCAGCCTTGCGAGGCGGTCGCGTCGAGCGTGCCGACCACCACTGGATTCGCGCCACCGGTGGTCGACTTGAGCACCTGCCCGCGGTGCAGGATGTAGACATCCGTCGCGGCGGCGGCGCCGACGCGCGGCACCCAGATGCCGCCCTGGTGGTTGGCGTTGCCAGTCCAGCGATTGGCGAAGGTGCGCCCGCCATCGGTCGAGGCGAACAGCCCCGGACGCGCGCCGCCGCCCGGGTTGTATTGGCCGTAGACGAGCAAGGTCGGCGGCGTGGTGGCGAGCTTGGCGACGCCGCGGCACGAGCTCAAGGTCGGCAAGCCCGCGGGTTGAGCCCACGAGCCGCCGCGGTCGCGCGTGACCGAGACCTTGCCGCCATCCGTGGCGGCGAGCACGATCTCCTCTCCTCCGGCGGCCTCGGGCGGCAGCACCTCGATCCAATGCGCGCCGCCGGCGATGTTGTCGCCGATCGGCGTCCAGCCCGTGCCGTTCTCGTTGCCCAGCCACACGCCGCCCAGCGCCGAACCAGCGTAGATGCGGCCCGGCACCGAGGGCGAGCGCTGCACGCAGTGCATGCGCCCCGCTTGGTTCTTCGATCCGACCTCGCTCCAGCGCGACGGGATCAGCGCCGCGGATTGCGCGAAGGCGCGGCGACGTGCTTCCTCGCGTTGCTGGTTCTGGCGCTCGATGGCGCGCCAATCGACGCCCTCGGCCGCCTTGTGCAGCGACTCGATCCAGCGCTTGCGCGAGGTCTTGTGCTCGCGCTCGGCGCCCTCGTCGAGGCGATGCTCCGTCGGACGCGGGATGGCGCGCGGAACTTCGTCGACGGGCGGCGGCTGCACGCAGGCGACGACCAGCAGGGCGACGAGGGACGAACGAAGGAGCGAGCGCATGGCGCCTCCAAGGATACACGCGCCGGATACCCGCGCCCTCACAAGCCTGCGCCGAAGGCCTCCTCGCGCGGCCCCGCCAGCGTGGAGGGCGCGTCGAAGTCGAGGATCTCGAGCACATCGAGTTCCGCGCAGCGACAGGGCACGCCGAGCAGCTCCGCCAAGGAGGGCCGAGTAGCGCCACCCTCGCCGTTGACCGCCTCCTTCACGTACGTGCCGTGCTCGGTGCGCATGACGACGTGCAGGACGAGATCGGCGCGCCGCTCGACGGACGTGATCTCGATCCAGCGCTCGCGCGCCTTGTCGGCGCGGCGGTGCGCGACGCGCGCGGGCGTCTGCTGCACGATCGTGCGGCGCGGCCCGACCAGCGCGGCGAGACGCTCGTCGTCGACGGGTTGCTCGAGCTCCACGAGCACGCCGTACTCCTTCTTGTGCGGAGTCTCCTTGAGGAAGCGCACGCGCGACTTGTCGGCGTGGTGCAGTCCACGCACCTCGAGGCGTCCCGCGTTGCGGCGGTTGATCTCCGCCTCCACCTCGGCGAGATCCACGTCCAGCACCTTGGGATTGACGAGCTCGAGCACGAAGGGCCGGCCCTCGCCCAACATGCGCACATCGACATCCTCGCGTCCCGCGCCGTGGAACTTCTGCTTGCGCGTCTTGTAGAACCCGCCCGCGACCCAGGCCACGAGCTCCTGCACCGAATCGCGCGTCAACTTGCCGAATCCCTCGCAACGCTCGCACTTCCTGCGACGACGCGGGTGGCCCTTGCACTCGGGACAGAAGAACACCGTCTGCGGCAGATCACGCACGAGCTTGCGGTAGCGGCCCTCGAGGTACAGCTTGACCTGTGGGCGCATCGGCTCCTCGCCACCGCGCGGGACTCGACGACGCACGGCGCCGCGTGAATCGTCGCCGTCGGCGACGACTCGGCCCTGGAGTTCGTCCACCTGCGGGGCGTCGGACTCCTTGCCGCCCGACTCCTCGTCGTCCGGTCCTCCGGTCTCCTCGGGGCCAACCACGTCGGGTCCAACCACCTCGTCGCCCGCGTCCTCCGCGCCGATCCCGGTCGCCTCGAAGGGGTCGTCTAGTCCTCGCGAGTCTGCGTGCATGGCGTTCCTTCCGCGCCGCCAGCGGAGGCCGCGCCCAACGACTCGAACGTTGCGTCCCTCCACGCTGGACGGGACGGCGCCGGCGCGGCCCTGGCCGCGTGCGGGGCGCAGAGGATAGCGGCCGACGACGCCGCGCGCACGCGCGAGCTTCACAGCCCTCGGCTGGCTAACATCCCCGCATGCATCCGATCCTGTTCGAGATCGCCGGCTTCAAGGTGCGCGCCTTCGGCGCCATGGTCGCGCTGGGCTTCCTGCTGGGCTCGTGGATCCTCGGGCGGCTGGCGACGCGCTTCGGCCAGGACCCGCACGGCGATCCGCAGCGCTACGCCTCGATCACGACCTGGATCGTGTTCGGCGTGATCCTCGGCGCGCGCGCCATGTACGTGGTGGTCGAGACGCTGCAAGGCAGCCAGGTCGGCCAAGGCTTCCTCGAGGATCCCCTGTCGATCTTCTACGTGTGGCAGGGCGGACTCGTGATGTACGGCGGAATGTTGGGCGCGATCGGCCTCGGCATGTGGCGCGCGCGGCAGTTGGGCGTCGCGCCGGTGCATGCGCTCGACTTGGGCTTGGTCGCGGGCTTCTGCGGACAGGCCGTGGGCCGCGTGGGTTGCCTCCTGGTGGGCGACGACCATGGCAAGCTCGTGCCCGAGGCGTGGAGCTGGTTGCCCTTCCCCGCCACGCTGCGCGTGCCCGATCCGCTGCCGCCCGAGAGCCTGTTCGGCCTGCAGAACGCGGGCCAGCTGTTGTGGGCCACGCAGCCCTTGATGAGCATCAAGGCGCTGATCGTGGCCTTCATCGGCTGGCAGGTGCTCAAGCGGCGCCGATACGCCGGCCAGGTCTCGCTGGTCGTGCTGCTCTCCTACAGCGTGCTGCGCTTCGGCGTCGAGATGCTGCGCGGCGATGCGGTGCGCGGACTGTGGTTCGACGGCACGATCTCGACCTCGCAGCTAGTCTCGCTGGTGGTCGGCGCCTTCGCGCTCGTGATGCTGTGGCGTTGCCGCGACAGGCGCGATCCGCTGCCCGACGCGCGGCGCGCGGGTTGAGTCGCAGGATGGCCGCGCGCCGCAAGGCCGACGATTCCGGCTTGTTCGCGCCTGCGCCGCGCGAGGGCTTGCGCGCGCGCGTGGTGGCGGGGATCGACGAGGCCGGGCTCGGGCCGCTGCTCGGGCCGTACACGCTGGGCTGGTGCGCCTTCCGCGCCGACGATCCCGCGCGCCTCGTCGACTTGTGGCGCGAACTCGCCCCGGCGGTGTCGCGCGAGCCCACCGCGCTCGACGCGTTGGCGGTGGCCGACTCGAAGGAGGTCTGGTCGCGCACCTCGCGCGGGGCGCTGCGGCTCGAACGCGTGGTGCGCTGCTTCGAAGCGCTGCGCGGCCTACCGGCACCCGAGGACGCGCGCGCATGGTTCGCGCGCGCGGCTGGCGAGCTGTGGAACGAGGAGCTGGAGCGCGAGCCGTGGTGGTCGTCGGCGCCCTGCAGCCTCGCCCAAGGCGAGCTGGACGAGACGGAGCTCCTGTGGCGCGACGACATGGCGCGCTTGCTCGCGGCGCGAGCGGGCTCGGCCGGCATCGAGCTGGTCGCGCTGGGTTCGCGCGCCACGACGCCGGCGGAGCTCAACCGCTCGTTCGAGCGCACCGGCTCGAAGGGCGCCACGGTCTGGGAGGAGGTCGCGGCGGCCTTGCGCATCCTCTGGCGCGACCATGGCGCCGCGGGCCTCTCGGTCGTGGTCGACCGCCAAGGCGGTCGCGCGCACTACGGGCGCCTGCTGGCCGCCAGCCTGCCGGGAACGCGGGTGCTGATGCTCGGCGAAGCACCGGGCGATTCGCGCTACGAACTCGACGACGACGAGGGGCGGCGCGCCGAGGTGCGCTTCGTCGAGCGCGCCGAAGCGCTGTCCTTGCCGGTGGCGCTGGCTTCGTGCCGGGCCAAGTACGCCCGCGAGCTCTCGATGCAGGGCTTCAACCGCCACTTCGGCGCCGTGGCTCCGGAGGTCCTCCCCACCGCGGGCTACGTCGAGGACGGCCGCCGCTGGCTCTGCGAGATGCACGATCGGCTCGAGTCGCTGGGCATCCCACGCGAGCGTCTGGTGCGCTCGCGCTGAAGCGCGGCTATCCTCTTCGGCGCCTCGTTCGAGGCATGGAGCCACCAGCGTGAAGATCGCCATCCTCGGCGCCGGCGTGTCCGGCCTGTCGCTCGCCCGCTTCCTCGTCGAGGGCGGCGTGCCAGCCGACGACCTGACCCTCTACGAAGCCTCGCCCGTGGCCGGCGGTCTGTGCCGCTCGAAGACGGTCGATGGCTACACCTACGATGTCTCCGGCGGGCACATCCTGTACTCGAAGGACAAGCCCGCGCTGGATTGGATCCTCCAGCAAGGTGGCGGGCTCGAGCGCTTCACCAGCGTCGAGCGCCACACGCGCATCCGCTACGGCCAGCGCTGGGTGAACTACCCCTTCGAGAACGGCCTCGGCGACCTGCCGCCCGAGGCGAACTTCGAGTGCCTGCGCGGCTACGTCAACGCCTGGCACGATCGCGCCTCGCGCGGCACGAGCGCTCCGAAGGAGTTCGGCGCATGGGTGCGTTGGCGCTTCGGCGCGGGCATCGCCGAGCACTTCATGGACCCCTACAACGAGAAGGTCTGGAAGCGCGCGATGCACGAGCTGACCTCGGACTGGGTCGCGGGCCGCGTGCCCGACGCGCCCGTCGAGGACGTGTTGCGCTCGTCGGTGGGCATCCGCACCGAGGGCTACACGCACCAGTCGGTGTTCCACTATCCACTGCAAGGCGGCTTCCAGGCGATCACCGACGCGTTGCACGCGCAGCTCGCCGCGCGCGTCAAGCTCGGTCGCCGGGTCGAGTGCGTCGAACAGTCGGGTTCGTCGTGGAGCGTGGACGGCGAGCTCCACGACTGCGTGGTCTCGACCCTGTCCTTGACGGACATGCCCGCGATCGTGCGGGGGATGCCCGACGATGTGGCGCGCGCTTGCCGCGAGCTCGAGTACAACGGCATCGTCTGCATCCTCGTGGCGCTCGACCGCCCAGAGCACCCCCCGTTGTCGTGGATCTACCTGCCGCACGCTTCCCAAGGACCCGCCAACCGCGTGACGTACATGTCGAACTACTCGCCGCACCTCGCGCCGGCGGGCAAGAGCTCCTTCTTGTGCGAAGTGACCGTGCGCGGCGGAGCCCCCTATCCCGGAGCGCAGCTCGAGCACGAGGTGGTCGAAGGCCTGGTGCAGGCCGGAATCGCGCGGCGCGACGAAGTGCTGTTCACGGACCGCAGCGAGATCCGCCAAGCCTACGTCGTGTTCGACCACGGCTACGCCGCGCGGCGTCAAGCCGCCTTGTCATGGCTCGAAGGACACGGAATCACCCAGCTGGGTCGCTTCGGCCGGTTCGAGTACGACAACTCCGACCAGTGCGTGATCAAGAGCCGCGCCCTGGCGCAGAAGCTCCTCCAGCGCCGCCAGAGCGGCGACTGACCTGGCCCGACGCCCTGCGGAGGGGTGTTCCAAGCTGCGGCCGATGGCAAGCCCGGGCCGATCGCGGGTACGCGCCGGGTGCATCCTCGCGGCGCGCGAAGAGCGTCCGGTTTTCTGGCCGCGGTGGAAGGGCGCGGGCGGCGAACTGCCTGTCTGCACCTACCCCGCAAGTCCTTCGTGGAAACGGCTTCCGAGCGTCCCTACATGGGCTGGCGCGCGCCCGCAGAATCAGTTGCAACCACCTTTTACAGTGAACAAATTTCCGGCTTAAGCATGTGCGACTTACATGCTTGTTGATTTCAAATAAATTGCACTTTCCTTAATTCAAAGCCATCGGCTATCGTTGTGTGAATCTGGATCGAGGTGGGCGCGCACTCGCAGCCCTCCCGCCTACGAACCCAGGTTCCCGGCAACCGCAACGGCCGGGCGAGGGGGGTCGCTGCCTCGCTCAACGACTAGGGACCTGACTTCCATGACCACCGCCGCTTTTCGATTCTCCCTGCACGCCCAAGCACTTCTAATCGCCGCCTGCGTCGCCTCGTGCGGGAAGGGCGGCAGTGGTTCGTCGACCGTTCCCGAGCTCGAACTCGCCTACGCCAACGACGACTTGGTGCTCGCGACCGGCGCGCCTCTCGCGCCCATGGCGCCCGAGATCGATGCGGCCGATTGGTCGTGGACGGTCGAGCCGGCGCTGCCCGCGGGCCTCGTCCTCGATCCGGGCACCGGCGTCGTGTCGGGTCAGCCGACCGCGGCGTCCCCGCGCGCTTGGTACACGGTGCGCGCCTCCTCGCTCCACGGCATCGCCGAGCGCGCGCTGCGCGTGGCGGTGGCCGACCCCATCCGCTTCGCCTATGTCAGCTCGGACGCCGACGACACGATCAGCGCCTTCACCTACGACGCGCTCGACGGCGGCCTCGCGCGCCGCGACTTCTCGGCGACCTCGGTGGGCGAAGCGGCGCCCGGGCAACTTTTAGTCCACCCCTTGGGCAACTGGGCCTTCTCGCCCAATGAGGCCAGCGGCAACATCACGACTTGGAGCCTGGACGTCGAGTCGGGGCGCCTGACCAAGGTGGATGTCGACGAGCTGGGCGCCGGCCCGCACGCCGTGGCCATCCATCCCGGCGGCAGACTCCTGTACGCGGTCGATCTCGAGCAGGACCTGCTCGTGGGCTTCGCCTTCGATCCCGTTCTCGGAGTGCTCGAGCGCCTCGAAGCCACCGTGCCGACGGGCACGCGTCCGACCTCGCTGGCCTTCGACGCCAGTGGACGCTTCCTGTTCGTCGCCACTTCCGGCGCGCCCGGCAACGGCGCCGGCAGCAGCGTGCAGACCTACGCGGTGGGTTCGCGCGGCGGGCTGGTCCCGCGCGGCCAGCCCTTCAAGCTCTACGGTGGTCGTCCGAGCACGCTCGTCGCCGACCCCAATCGCCAAGTGCTCTATGCCACGCTCGACGCTTTCGACGCCCTCGTCGTGCTTGGCTACGACGACACGGGTACGCTCAACGGCATCCAACTCAGGCCGGCCGGCGATGGCGTGTGCTCGCTGGCGGTGCATCCCTTCGAGCCGCGCCTCTACACGGTGGCTCGCGGCGAGGGCAGCTTGCGTTGCTTCAGCATCGACGAAGCGACGCTGCAGGTGGCGGAGGTCTCGAGCCAGCCCGCCGGCCTAGAGCCTGTGCAAGTCGTGGTGGACACGCTGGGCGAGCGACTGTTGACGATCTCGCGCGGTTCGCGCGAATTGGCGAGTTGGATGCTCGGCGACGGCTCGCAACCGCCGGCCAAGGACACCTCCTTCGCGCTGCGCGGCACGCCCAACAAGATCGGCTGCGCCGTGGGCGATCGCCCGTCCGCCTGGCTGCCCTGCTTCGTGCACGTGGTGGCCACCGAGTCGGAACAGGTCTCTTCGTACACCATCGACGGCTCGGACGGCAGCGTGGACCACTCGGGCGCGGTCGAGTTGCCTGGCCGCACGCCGTCCTCCATCGTGCTCGACGCGCGCTTGCGCCACGCCTTCGTCGTCAACGCCGCCGATGGCGCGATCTCGCGCTACGCCGTCGATCCGACGAGCGGCGCGCTGACGCCGCGCGCCGGCGACGTGTCGGTCCTCGGCCGCATCCGCCACATCGCCGTCGAGCTGTCGGGACGCTTCCTCTACGGCGTCGCCGAAGAAGGCGTCGAAGGCAACGGCAAGCTGCACGCATGGGCGATCGACCAGGTCACCGGCGAGCTCGCGCACCTTGGCGCCAGCGCGACCGGCGCGCACCCGCGCCAGGTGGCCGTCGATCCGACCGGCGAGTTCATCTACGTGCTGGTCGCCGGAGCGGGCCAATCGTCCCCGACGATGAACATCTACCGCGCCGACGCGCGCACGGGACTCGCCTTCGCCGGCGCTTCCATGCAGCTCGCCGACATGCCGTCGCAGATCGCCTTCCATCCCTCGGCGCGCTGGATGCACCTGCCGATGCCCGGCCTGGGCCTCGTCTCGCGCTTCGAGATCGTGCGCGCCTCGGGAGCGCTCGTGCCGCGCACCGACGCCTCGCCCGCCTTCGGTCCCGAGCCCTGCGCGGTGGCCTTCTCGGCCGACGGCAAGTGGGGCTACATCGCCTACAAGGGCGGCGCCGGCCTCGGCATGGTCACGCGCAACCGCGTTGGTCTCGAAGGCGAGTTGGAGCCGGGCAGCTGGGCCGCCACCGCCGGCGCCAACCCCGTGGCCCTCTCGTTGGCGCCGGGCAACGACTTGCTCTACGCGCTCAACGCCGGCGGCGACGACATGACGCCCTACCAGATCCAAGGCGACGGCACGCTCGCCAACCAGACGAACGTGCTCGTCGGCCTGCAGCCCAGCGGCTTGTCGGTGACCGGCATCACGCGCTGACCGCCGGCGGTTCGCCGCCCGCCTCTGGCGCCAAGACCGCGCGGCGGTCATCCTCGCCCCTCTCGGAGGACGAAGATGATCGCCGCGTTGCTTTGCGCCAGCCTGAGTGCCACTCCCGCCGGCGACCGCGTCACCGGTTCGAGCTTCCAGACGCGCAGCGTCGCCTACGGCGCGCGTGGCATGGTCGCCACGAGCATCCCGCAGGCGACGCTGGCCGGGCTGGACATCCTGCGCGCCGGCGGCAGCGCGGCCGACGCCGCCATCGCGGCCAACGCCGTCTTGTGCGTGGCCGAGCCCACTGGTTGCGGCGTGGGCGGCGACCTCTTCGCCATGGTGTGGAATCCAAGGGAGAAGCGCGTCGAGGGCCTCGAGAGCAGCGGCGCCGCGCCGCGCGAGCTTCCCCTCGAGGAGTTCGAGCAGCGCGGACTCGCGCGCATCCCCTCCTTCGGACCGCTGCCCATCTCCACGCCGGGCTGCGTCGAGGGCTGGATCGCGCTGCACGCGCGCCATGGCAAGCTGCCGCTGGAGAAGGTCCTCGAGCCCGCCATCGAGGCCGCGACGCAGGGCGTGCCGGTGGCAGACCTCGTCGCGCACTACTGGGAACGCAGCGTGGCGCGCTTGTCGGGCGAGGCGAACTTCGCGGCCGAGATGACGATCGCGGGCCGCGCGCCGAAGAAGGGCGAGCTGTGGCGCAACCCAGGCCTCGCCAAGGTGCTCGCGCGCGTGGCGCACGCGGGGCGCGCGGGCTTCTACGAAGGCGCGACCGCGAACGCCATCGTCGAGTCGACGCGCGCGGCGGGCGGCTTCCTCTCGCTCGCCGACCTCGCCGCCCACCGCGCCAGCTGGACCACGCCGGTGTCGCTCGACTACCGCGGCGTGCGCGTGTGGGAACTGCCGCCCCCGGGCCAGGGCGTCGCCGCGCTGCAGATCCTCGGCATGCTCGAACGCTTCGATGTGCGCGCCATGGGCCGCGCCAGCGAGGACTACATCCACCACTTCGTCGAAGCGAAGAAGCTCGCCTTCGAGGATCGCGCGCGCTGGTACGCCGATCCCACCTTCGTCGAAGTGCCGGTGGCGGGACTGGTCTCCGATGACTACTGCGCGGAACGCGCCGAGCTGATCGGCGCACGGAGCGCCAAGCGCGTCGCGGCCGGCAACCCGGCGCTGGAGCAAGGCGACACCATCTGCCTCGCCGTGGCCGACGAGTCGGGGATGATGGTCAGCCTGGTTCAGAGCAACTACCGCGGCATGGGCAGCGGCGTGTCCGTCGCGGACCATGGCTTCGTGCTGCAAAATCGCGGCGAGATGTTCGACTTGGCGCGCGGGCGCGCCAACACCTACGCGCCGGGCAAGCGTCCGTTCCACACGATCATCCCCTGCATGCTGACGCGCGGCGAGGAACCGTGGGTCGCGTTCGCCTTGATGGGCGGCGCGATGCAGCCGCAGGGCCACGCGCAGGTCGTCGTCAACCTGGTCGACTTCGACCTGGACTTGCAGGAAGCCGGCGACGCGCCGCGCATCCACCACGAGGGTTCGAGCGAGCCCACCGGCGAGCGCATGGTCGATGGCGGCCGGGTGCAGCTCGAGTCCGGGCACGACTGGGAGGTCGTGCGCGCGCTGCTGCGGCGCGGGCACGTGGTCGGCTGGAACGACGGCGAGTACGGCGGCTACCAGGCCGTCATGCGCGCCACCGAGCGCGGCGTGTGGATCGGCGCCAGCGAATCGCGCAAGGATGGCTTGGCGCTGGGCTGGTGAGGCGCGGGCGCGCGCCGAGGCCGCCCTTCGCGCACCTACCCTCTCTCCCCTGTCGACCCAGCCTCGCGTCGCGTACTAGTCCCGCGCCAAGTCGCTCTGCACGCGCGCCAAGTCCTGGCGCACCTCTTCGATGCGCGCGCCTTCGCCGACGACCCAGATCCAATCGGCGGGCTTCGGCTCGCTGGCGCGACGATCCAGTGCGAGTTCGAGTTCGCGGATCCTCTCGAGCGCGCCCGCGTGTTGTCCGCCATGCGCGAGGAGGGCGCAGCGCACCCAGAGCAGATCCGCCGCCAGTCGCGTGGCGGAGCCATCCTCCGCGAGCAGGCGCCAGCCAGCGCAGTGCGCTTCGGCCGCGAGCAACGCGCCTTTGGCTTCGCCAGTCGCGAGCAGCGCGTTGGCCAGGGCTCCCTGCGCCTCGAGGGCCAAGGGGTGCCGCGCGGATTGCGCGCCGAACGCCACCAACGCGCTGCGCGCGGTGGTCGCGGATTCCTCGTGCCGCTTGGCGCTCGCTTGCACATGCGCCAATTCGACATCGAGGCTCGCGACCAGCAAGCGGTGGCGACCCGACTGCTCGGCGTTGGCGCGCAACTGCAGTAGCCGCGACAAGGCCGCGTCGTCCGTGGATCTCGGGACCGAGCGCCATGCCGCGCGTTCGCGACGCCACGCGGAGTGCATGTAGCTCCAATCGAGTTCTCCCTTCGAGCGACGCAGTTCCCACACGGCGTCGTCGAAATGCCGCGCGGCCTCCTCGCCGTGCTCCGGCGCCCCGCACGCGGCGTCCAACTCGCCGAGCAGGAGCCGCGTCTGGATCACCGTCGCTGCGCGTGGGCCCAGGTTGCGCTGCAGGCGCAGGCAGCGGTCCAGCAACATGGAACGCAATCCGGGCATGGAAGCCAGCGCCTCTTCGGCCTCGCGCGGGCGGCCCAGGCCGATCGAGCTCGCCGCCAGCAAGGCGACATCGCGCGCGCGACGGAAGTCGTCGAGCGCGAGGACGCGCGTGCTCGCATGCGACTCGCGCAGGACGAGTTGGCGATCCTCGGCGCGGAACAAGCCCTCCAAGGCGCGCGCCCGCGCGTCGAGGACGAGCGACCGCATGCCCACGTCTTGGTGCTCGCTCGGCACCCGCCCATCGGCCGCTTGCAGACGGCGCAACACGCCGTCGAAGTCGCCGACGGCCAACAACAGGCGCGCGGAGTCGAAGTGCAGGCCGAAGGCCTCCATTGGATCCGCGGTGTGCGCGGCGCGCTGGGCGATCGTCTCGGCCAACGCGTGGCTGACTTCGTCGTTGGAGCGGTCGATGTTCCCGTAGGTCTTGGACAACTGCAACGCGTCGTCGACGCTCTTCGTAGTGCTCTCGCGCGAAGCGGCCGCGTCCCGATACAGCCCCGCGGCGAGCCCGAAGACGGCGACCAGCCCGCAGGCGATCGCCACGGTTGCCTTCTGGCGTCGCACGACGCGCGACAGGCGCCCGAGAGGTCCCCGCGCGCGCGCGGCCGGCGGCTCGCCCGCGAGGAAGCGATCCAGGTCGTCGACCACCGCGGCCATGCTCGAGTAGCGGCGGTCGCGCCGCTTGGCCATCATCTTCATCACGATGGCGGCGAGGCCCTCCTGCAACGCGGGGGCGACGAGCCGCGGATCGGGCGCGTCGTCGAGCAGGATGCGCTCGAGCAATTCGCTCTGCGTCTCGCCCTGGTGCGGCCGCTCGAGCGTGAGCGTCTCGTACAGCGACACGCCCAGCGAGTAGATGTCCGTGCGCAAGTCGACGCCCAGGCGCGAACTGGCGGCCTGCTCCGGACTCATGTAGTACGGCGTGCCCGAGAGGCGCCCCGATCGCGAGAGCGTCAAGTCGTCCTGGATCTTCGCCAACCCGAAGTCCGCGACCTTGGGTTGGCCTTCCGGCGTGAGCAGGATGTTGCCCGGCGTGATGTCGCGGTGGACCACGCCCGCTTCGTGCGCGCACCACAAGGCGGCCGCGATCTGGCGGAACAAGCGCGCGCAGCGCGACCAATGTTCCTTGCCAGGCGCGCCGCGCTCGCGCAGCTCGGCGATCATGTCGGCCAGCGACAAGCCACCCGGCACGAGCTCCATCGCGATCCAATGCAGTCCCTGGTGCTCGCCCACCTCGTGGATGGCCACGATGTGCTCGTGCGAGATGCGTCCGCAGGCGCGCGCCTCCTTCTCGAATCTCTCCAACGACTGGTCGACGAAGGACAGGTGCGGGTAGAGGATCTTGAGCGCGACCATGCGGCGTGGCAGGCGTTGCTGCGCTTCCCAGATGCAACCCATGCCGCCGCGTCCGATCTCGCGCACGAGCCGGAACGGGCCGATCTCGGAACCGGCCGCTATGAGGCCGGCCTGCGGCTGCAGCACGCCGCGCAAGGAGATGTAGTCCTCGAGGATCTGCTCGAGGTGCGCGCGCACGTCGGGCGCATACCCGGCCAGGAACGCGCCGAGCGCAGGCGCCTCGCCCGCGCGCGATTGGTCCAGATAGACATGGAAGGCTCGCTCGGCCTGGACGCGCGGCGAGGGCTGGACCGAACCGGACTCGGCATGCAGGGGGAAGGGTTGCGCCATGGAAGGAGGCGGATCGGCCCCACCTTGTCCAGTCGACAAGGGTACTTCAAGCAGGCGAACTCGGCTGGACTGGCGCGGGGTGCTTCGCGCAGGCCGTGGATCGCGTCAAGCCTCAGCGCAAGGGCGCGGCCTCGGCGGTGACGAGGCCCAGGGCTTGCCAAGCACGCCACTGTGGGCCGCCGCAGGACTGCAGACGGCGCTCCAGGCCGCGGATTTCCGCTCCCAGGCGCCGACCCTCGCGCGCCGGATGGAGCCGCAGGCACAGCAGGTCGTAGACCACGGGCAAGTGGGAGCAGTCGACCTCCGACCCATCCACAGGCAAGGCGAGGGCGGCCGCCGAGCGCGCGGCGGCCGCCTCGTCGCCCAGCAGCAACGCGCGGCCCAAGGCGACCTGGCGCCTGGTCTCGACGAGGTGGCCGTCGGGCCGATGCTCCGGCGATTCCGGCCGCGGACCGCGACCCTCCGCGAGGGCGTCGAGGGCGTCGAGCTGCGCCGCGAAGTCGTCGCGCCGGCCCAGCAAGAGCTGCGCCGAGGCGATGTCGAGGGTGGCGGCGATGCGCAAGCGGCAGCGCACGCCCGCCTCGAGCGGCGCCTCGGCGACGAGTTGCAGCGTGCGCCTCGCGCGCCGCAACGCTTCCTCCGCCAAGCCGGACTCCAGCAAGCAGCCCGTGAACTCGTTGCGCAGATCGAAGGACTCGAGGTTGGGCAGTCCACCCGCCGCGTCGTAGGCGTCGACGAGCACGCGGCGCTCCGCCAGCAAGGCGCTCGAATCCACGCCTAGTTGGAGCAGCACGCCGAGGCGCGCGCGCTCGGCCACGACCACGCGCGAGTGCAACGGCCCGTAGCGCGCGCGGAAGGCGGCGCACAGCGCCTGCGACTCGGCGAGCAACGAAGGCGAAGCAGGCGACGATCCTCGCTCCGCCATGTTCACGCGCACGAGCACCTCGCCTGTGCGGGCCTTGAGCGTGTCGAGATGCTCGGCGCCCAGGTGCCGCTCCATGCGCGAGACGAGCGCCTCGTAGCGCGCCAACACCTCGGGCAGCGTGGGCCACTTGGGCACGGGCGAAGCCGCCCACGCGTCCAAGGCCGCAACCGTGGCGCGGAAGCGGGCCCCCAACGCCAAGGGATGGTCGGGGCCGTGCAGAAACTCGAGTTCGTCCGCCAGCTTGCCGGCATGCGCGAAGTGCTCGGCGGCGGATGTCGCGCGGCGCCGCGCCTCGCAGAGGAGGTGCAGCAAGCGCAGCTCGGAGGTCGCCAGCAACGGCGCATGCCGAGCCTCGTGCAGGAGTTGCTCGGCCAACGCCTCGCCTTCGGCCGCGAGGTCGAGATGGCACAGGGCGCGCAGCAGCTGCAAGCCCGCGTCGAGGGCGTTCGGATCGCCCGAACGCGACAGCGCGGCGCGACGCGCGCGCATGCCCTCCAGCAAGCCACCCGCGGGCGCGAGATCGGCGTGCTGACGCTCGAGCTCGGTCGCGCCGGCGCGATCCTCGCAGCGCAGCAGCAGCGAATACGACTCGCAAGCCAAGCGCCAGGTGCGCGGATGCGGATCCGCTCCGGCGGGCGAGCGGTCGACGCGCTTGGAGAGTCCGAGCAGCTCGGCGAGCAGCGGCCGCAGCGCATCGTGGTCGTCGAGTTCGGCCAAGGTGCGCGCCAGCGCTTCGCCGGCCTCGAGCCGCAAGGCATGGTCCGAGCCCGCGAGTTCCATGGCGAGCCGCAGCGATCCGGCCGCGTCGCGCAGGCTTCCGGCGATGCGCCACGAGCGTCCAGCCGCGACGCACAAGCGCGCCGCCCGCGAGCGATCGTCCCTGCGCTGCGCCTCGGCGGCGGCGAGCAGCGCGCGCGCCAGTTCCTCCGGACCCTTGGGTTCGACTTCCGCGGCGCGCGGATCCTGCAAGTCGACCAGCGAACGCAGCAGGACCTTGGCCTCCGCCGCGCGGCGGGCCGCGCCCTCGGCGCGGCTCGCGAGCAGCGCGAGCAGCACGCTCGAGCAGGCGAGCAAGGCCGCCACGCTGGCGGCGGTCGCATGCCGTCGCGACCAGCGCGCGACGCGTTCGAGGCGACTGGGCGGGCGCGCCAGCACCGGCACGCCATCGAGGAAGCGCTGCAAGTCCTCGGCCGCCTCGCGCGCGCAGGAGTAGCGCGCCTCCGGACGCAGGGCCCCGAGCTTGCGCACGACCAGCGCCAAGTCGCGCGGCAGCGAGGGGCGCCTGCGGCGCGGATCGGGCAAGTCGTCCGCGAGGATGCGACGCGCGAGTTCGCGCTCGTCGCCAGCCACGTGCGGACGCTCGAGCGTCAGGGCCTCGTGCAGCGTGGCACCCAGCGAATACAAGTCGCTGCGCGCGTCGAGCACGCCCGCGCCGCGCACCTGCTCGGGACTGGCGTACAGCGGGGTGCCGACCTGTTCCGCCGCGCGCGTGATCGACAACGGGCGCAAGATCGACGACGGGCCCGTGCTCGACAGCGCTTGTTCCTCGCGCGCCAGGCCGAAGTCGGCGAGCTTGGGCCGAAGCCCCGTCGCCAGCAGGATGTTCCCCGGCTTCACGTCCCTGTGCAGCACCCCCTTCTCGTGGGCGGACTGCAGCGCGCGCGCCATGTCGCGCCCGAGCGCGGCCATGCGGCGCGCATGGTCCGGCGGCGGGGCGCGACGACGCAGGTCGGCGATGTGGTCGGCGAGCGTCAAGCCGCCCTCGCAGAGCTCCATCGCGATCCAGCGCAGATCCTCGTGCACACCCACCTGGAATATGCGCACGATGTGCTCGGAGGCGAGTCCCGCAGTCACGCTGGCCTCGCGCTCGAAGCGCGCGATCGCGGAAGGCAGCAACGACAGGTGCGGGTACAGGAGCTTGAGCGCCACGCGCCGGCGCGGGAACTCCTGCCGCGCCTCCCACACGACTCCCATGCCACCGCGGCCTACTTCGCGCACGAGCTCGAAGGGCCCCACGCGGGCGCCCGCCGCGAGCCCGAAGGCATGCTCGCCGTAGTCGCGCCGCAGGCGATGGTAGTCGTCGAGGACGAGGCGCAGTTCGTGGCGCACGCTGGCGTCGAAGCCCGCCAACCATGCGTCCGCGTCGAAGTCGTCGGTCCTGCGCCGCTCGAGGTAGTCGGCGAAGGCGTCGTGCGCGGCGGCGCGCGCGCGCGCGCGGGCTGCCGCGCTGTCCTCTTGCCGCGCGTCGGCGTCCAATCCGTCCTCTTCGCCACTCGCGAACATGCGTCACCGCAGCAGGGCCGGCATCCAGCGCGGGCGCGTCCCGACCGGAACGCGAGGCTGGATTCAGTCGTCCTCGCGCCCTCCTTGGCGGGGAGGAGTGCGCGACTGTATGCGCTCGATGGCGCGCGACAGCGCCTTGCGCGCCGTGTCGGGCGACAGGCCGGTGGCTTCGGCCATCTCCTGCTGGCTCGCCCCGCGCAGGTGCAGGCGCACGAGCTGCTGGTCGCGCTCCGGCAGCTTCAATAAGCGGCAGATCATCTCTTCCGTCTCCTCGCGCCGACCGAGGTTCGACGAGGGCGGACGCTCGTCGGCGGGCAAGGGCAGGTCCTCCACCGACAACGGATGGCGATCGCGCTCGTCGCGACGCTGCGCCTGCATGCGACGCGCCTTGTCGGCGGCCTTCCAGCGCAAGCGCTGCGCCAAGAGCGCCACGAACTGCGCACGCGTCTCGAAATTCAGGTCCGCGATCGAAGTCCAGACCTCGCCGAAGACCGACTGCACCAGATCGCCCGTCTCCAGGAAGCGCCGCAGGCCGTCGGACAGCAGCCTGCGGCCCTTCTTGTGGGCGTCGTCGAGGAAGTAGGCCAGGAACTCGTCGGCGGCGCGCTGGTCGAGGCGCGCCGCGGCGTGGACTTCAGCCAGCACGGCGTCCTCGACCATGATGCCGCCGCGGATGCGCGACAGGATCAGCGCCTGGGCCGCGGCCGTGGAGACGACACGCTCGGAAGCCGGACCGAGCTGTTCGCGGGCGAACAGCAGGGCGGCTTCCAAATGGTGATTCGAGGGCGAGGACATCGTTGGCAGCAGGCGCATGCAAGAGGCGTCCGCGACCTAGAGCGCAACTCCGGGGCGCGACGGACAACCTCCGCTGTTTCCAGGCGGCTCTTGGATGCTAACGAGTTCGATGTGCTGGACTTGCGTACCGAGCCCGAATCACGGCCGGTCCCCACCCCCCGACGGTGGCGAGGCACATGGAGAGCGGCGGCGCCGCGGTCAGTCGCGGTCCGACAAGATGCGCAAGCAGCGCTCGCGCAGCGGATCACCCGTCGGCAGCACCTCCAAGGCCCGCCGAGCCGCAGCCTTGGCCTCCGCGGGCCGGCGAAGCAAGACTTGGGCCTGCGCCTCCAGCTCCAACGCCGGTCCGAGCAACGGACCACCGGAGGCGAGCAAGGGCGCCAGCAACTCGCGCGCCCGCTCGGCCCGAGGCGGAGCGGCGAGTTCCAGCCGAGCAGCCTCCAGCCGGAAGGCGGGCTTGGCGCCGGGCAGGCCCAGCGCCGCTTCCCACGCCGCGCGCGCCTCGACCACGCGCCCGAGGCGCGCGCGGGCCAGCGCGAGGTTGCGTTGGTACTCGGCCTCGCCGCGGCGAAGTGCCGCCGCGCGCTCGAAGCGCGCCAGAGCCTCGGCGTGGTCGCCGCGTTCCTGGAGAAGGACGCCCAGCGCGTTGTGTCCGTCGGCCAGCCCGGGGTCCAGCTCGACCGAGCGGGCCGCGCTCGCCAGGGCGCCGTGCTTGTCGCCCGTGCGCGCGAGGATGGCGGCCAAGTTGGCGTGATGGCGCGCGAACCAGGGCTGGGCGTCGCGCGCGGCGAGCAGATGGGCGCGCGCCGCCTCCAACTCGCCCGCGCGCGCCAAGAGCAACCCGAGGTTCTGGTGCGCCCGCGCGTGGCCTGGTCGCAAGGCAAGGGCTTGCTCGTAGCGCGCGCGCGCCTCCGTCAAATTTCCTTGACGCTCCGCCACGAGTCCCAGGTTGGTGGCGGCCAGCGCGCTCCGTGGATTGACGACGAGCGTGCGCTCGAACAGCGCGCGCGTGTCGCGCCAGCAAGAGGCCTGCGAGGCGGAGGCGGTCGCCAAGGACGCCACGAGCACCCAGCCGGGAAGCAAGGTGCGCGCGCCGAGGCGCCGGCAAGCCCAAGCCACGCCGAGCGCGGGTCCGAGCAGCGCCAACGAGGCGTAGCGGTCGGCGGTGGTCGAAATCGCCTGGTGCGCGAAGGGCACCAGCCCCAGCGTGGGCGCGAGGGCGCACGGCAGGACGAGCAGCGCCGAGGCGAGCGGCCGGAAGCCATCGCCCGCCCCGCCACCAACGTCGTCGGACCGCGGGGTTCGCCGCAGGAGGCGCGCCAGCGCGAAGCACGCCGCGACGAAGAGCAAGGCGCCGAACCATGGTGTCCACGCACCCGGCCAGGCCGCGAGCACGTTCTCCGGGCGACGCCCATGGTCGGGCGACAAGCCCATCGGCAGCAGCATGCAGCGCGCTTGGTGGCCGAGCGCGTCGCACGCGACCAGCACGCGTCCAAGCGCCGACGGCGTCGACTGCAACAACGCGTCGGACTGCGCGAGCTTGGAGGCGACCAGCGCCGCGACGCACAGCGCGAACGCCGGCAAGTGGCGTTGCACGATCGACCAGCGCGCGACGACCGTGCGCGAGCCCGCGGCGGGGAAGCCCGACTCGAGCAGCAGTGCGAGGGCCGGCGCCACCGCGGCAGAAGGCTTGCACAAGAGCGCGCCGACCAGCGCGAGGTGCGCGTGCACCAACGCGCCACGCCCACCCGCGCGGGCCGCGCAGCCGCGCTCGAGGTAGGCGATGGCGAGAAGGTTCGCCGCGGCGCCGCGCAACTCGGAAGCCCACGCGACCACCTCGACCTGCAAGGGGTGCAGCGACCACAACGCGGCGCCCAGCAAGGCCGGCGCGCCGCCGAAGCCCAGGCGCTGCAGCAAGCGCACGAGCAGGGCCGCGGCCCCCGCGTGCGCGAGGAGCGGCAGCAGGTGGTAGAGCCAAGCCTCGGGTCCCTCGCCCACGAAAGCCGCCACCCACCACAGGCTGCAGGCGAGCGGCACGTACAAGCCGAGGTACGGCCCGCTCCAGTACGCCAGCAAGCCTTCGAGCGTCGGTGGCTGCAGGCGCGGGTTCTCGACGATGTTCCAGGGATCGTCGAAGTGCAGGAACTCGAAGCCGACGACGCGCGCGTGCAGCGCCAGCACCAACGCCGCCGCGGCCAGCATCCACCAAGGCGAGCCGGGCGAGGTCGCCGGGGCGCGCCGCGGCTCGGGCGCGCGCGCCCCGGCGGAGTCCACGCCGGCCAACAAGCCCATGGAGACGCGACGAGGCCGCGCGCTCAGGACTTGCGCTCGGGACGCTTCCAGTCGGCGATGCGCGCGGCGAGGTAGGCGCGCAGCTCGCCGACCTTGACGCGCTCCTGCTGCATCGTGTCGCGCTCGCGCACGGTCACGACATCGTCCTTCAAGGTGTCGCCGTCGATGGTCACGCAGTACGGCGTGCCGACTTCGTCGAGGCGGCGATAGCGACGTCCGATGGCGGCCGACTCGTCGTAGAAGGTCGCATGGCGACCGCGCCGCAACTCGCGGTCGATCTCGAGCGCCTTCTCCGGCATGCCCTCCTTCTTCACCAAGGGCAGCACGCCGACCGTGATCGGCGCGATCTCGGGATGGAAGCGCAGCACGACGCGCGTCTCGTCCTCGACCTTCTCCTCGTCGTAGGCGTCGATCAGGAAGGTCAGCGCGGTGCGGTCCACGCCGGCCGCGGGCTCGACCACCCACGGGAAGTACTTCTGCTTGGTGTCGGGGTCGAACCAGCGCAGGTCCTTGCCCGAGGCCTCGCTGTGGCGCTTGAGGTCGAAGTCCGTGCGGCAGGCGATGCCCTCCAGCTCGCCCCAGCCGAACGGATACTCGTACTCGACGTCGGTGCAACCGGTCGAGTAGTGCGCCAACTCGTCCTTGGCGTGCTCGCGCAGGCGCAGGCGCGCCGGATCGATGCCGTAGTCGAGGTACCACTGGTGGCGCTCCTTGCGCCAGTACTCGTACCAGTGGTCGTTCTGCTCGGGCGGCAGGAAGAACTCCATCTCCGCCTGTTCGAACTCGCGCGTGCGGAAGACGAA
>SXGS01102623.1_pt1 | contig 32809 bp, 29 predicted proteins | sample 3174681 | NCBI WGS metagenome assembly SXGS01 (sample SAMN11356861, study PRJNA531348) | freshwater metagenome | isolation source: freshwater sample F1-80 | place: China: Fuxian Lake, Yuxi | collected 2017-12-25
CTCGACGAGGCGCAAAATTCCACGCCCGAGCAGATGAAGATGGTGCTCACGCGCCAGGGCTTCAACTCCAAGATGGTCGTCACCGGCGACGTCACGCAGACCGACCTGCCCGCCGGCCGGCGAAGCGGCCTGCTCGACGCGCTCGACGTTCTTCGCGGCATTGCCGAGATTCGCTTCGTGCACTTCGACGAGCGGGACGTGGTCCGCCACAGTCTGGTGCAAAAGATCATCCGCGCGTACGACCGCGCCGGCGAACCCTCGCGGCAGATGGCCCTTCGTTGGCCCGAACAGCCGCCTTCCCAGTGATTCCGATGTCCGAGCCTGGCCCTAGTATCGTCCTCTTTCAGCGAGCGTCCGGCGTGACGGACCGCCGCGGCCTGCGCCAAGTCGCCGAACGCCTGCGGACGGAGGTGGCCGGGGCGCGCGAGTTCACCTGCCTGATCTCGGACGACGCCGAGTTGCTGCGCTTGAATCGCGACTTCCTCGGGCGGGATTATCCGGCCGACGTGCTGTCGTTCCCCTCTGGCGCCGCGCACGGCCCGCTCGGCGATATCGCCATCTCCGCCGGCCGCGCTCGCGAACAGGCTGCCGCGTTGGGACACGGCATCGGCGACGAGATTCGCGTTCTGATGCTCCATGGGCTGCTGCATCTGCTCGGCATGGATCACGAGACCGATCGCGGAGCCATGCGCCGCGCGGAAACCGCGTGGCGCGTCAAGCTCGATCTCCCGGCCGCTCTCGTCGAGAGGACCCGCCGGTGACCACCGCATCCCTGGTGGCGGCGGTGGTGGTGGCGGCCCTGTTGCCAGTGGTCAGCTTCGTGCAACTGCTCTACACGCAGGCGCTCCGGCTTCGCGCGCGCGAGCAGGACGCGCTCCTCCTGTTCAAGGAACAGCTCGAGCCGCGCATCGGATTGAAGCTCGACGAAGGCGCGCTGGTCTTTTCGATCTTCAAGCACGGGTTGCTTTGCCTGCTGGCGATCCTGGTGTTCGCCTCGTTCGAGCATCCCAGCCCGACACTCCCGCTGCCGGAACTGTTGCCGCGGCTTTCCATCGCCGGCATCATGGCGGAGGCCATCCTACTGTCGTTCGTGCTGATGCTGCTGCTGGCTCACGTCTTCCCGCAAGTGCTCTACCGCCGGACCTCGGCGGCATGGCTGGTTCCGGCGGCCGGAATCCTGCGGCTGACCGCCTTGCTCAGCACGCCCCTGCTGATGCTACTGCGGCTGATGAAGACCCTGGCCGATCTGAGTTCGAACGAACCGAAGGAAGAAGAGCGGGACGAATCGGACCAGATCGAAGCTCTCATCACGGCCGGCAAGGAAGAAGGCCTGATCGAGGAAGACGACCGAAAGCTGATTCAGTCCGTGGTGGAGTTCGGCGACAAGACCGTGCGCGAGGTGATGACGCCGCGCATCGATCTGGTGGGTGTCGCCGAGGAGGCTTCCCTCGAGGAACTGCGCGCCATCGCTCTGCGCGAACGCTACTCGCGCATCCCCACCTACTCGGGCGGCATCGACAACGTCACCGGGTTCGTGCACGTGCGCGATATGTACGAACTCGATCCGGCGGAACGGGCGCGCAAGAAGGTTCGCGATATCCGCCGCAAGATCGAACTGGTGCCCGAAACCAAGCCCGTGGACGACCTGCTGCGCCTCATGCAGGAGAAGGGCGAGCACATCGTCGCCGTGATCGACGAGTACGGCAATACTGCCGGAATCGCCACCATGGAGGATCTCGTCGAGGAGATCGTGGGCGAGATTCGCGACGAGCACGAGCCCGAGCGCGACGTCCGGGAAGAGCCCGGCGGATCGGTTGTGGTTTCCGGCAATTTCGATCTCGACCGGCTGGCGGAGCTGTTCGGCCTTCGCCCGTCCGACGAGACCGAGTCGACGACCATCGGTGGGCTGGCGCAGGAGTGGCTGGGCCACGTGCCGGCCGCGGGCGAATGCGTGGAGCGGGACGGGCTGCGCATCGAGGTGCTGAATGCCAGCGATCGGCGGGTCTCGGAAGTACGATTATCGCGGGTGGAAAAGGCGGCCTCTAACGGTGAGCGGAACGGCAAGGAACAAGAAAAAACATAAATCGGGATTCGTGTCGATACTCGGCCGGCCCAACGCCGGCAAGTCGACGCTGTTGAATGCGCTGGTGGGCGGCAAGATCGCGATCGTATCCGACAAGCCGCAGACCACCCGGGCGGGTTTGCAGGCCGTGCTGACGCTGCCGGACGCGCAGGTGGTGTTCGTGGATACGCCCGGCGTGCACGAATCCGCGCTGCTGTTGCATCGCAAGATGATGGACGCGGTTCGGGAAGCTCTGCGAGGGCGGGACCTCATCCTGTGGGTGGCCGGCGTGGACGAGGCGGACGAGACCGATCTGGCGGCGGCGGCGATCGTGAAGGACCAGCGCGCGCAGGTCTATCTGGTGCTCAACAAGATCGACACGCGGCGGAACAAGGCGGCCCTGCTGCCCATCATCGAGCGCTATCACGAGTCGGGTGCGTTCGCGGAGGTGTTTCCGGTCTCCGCGCTCACCGGCGAAGGCGTCGCGGGTCTGACCGCCGCCATCGCCGCGGCGCTGCCGGTGGGCCCGCGCTACTTCCCCGAGGATCACCTCACCGATCAGCCGGAGAAGTTCCTGGCCTCCGAGTTCGTGCGCGAGGCGGTCCTCGAGCTGACGCGGCAGGAAGTGCCACACGCGGTGGCCGTGCTCGTCGACCAGTGGGAGGAGTCGCGCAAGCTCACCCGGATCGCCGCCACCGTTTACGTGGAGCGGGATGGACAGAAGAGGATCGTGGTAGGCGCGGGAGGCTCCATGTTGCGCGAGATCGGCATGCGGGCCCGGATCCGGATCGAGGAACTGCTGGGCCGCAAGGTGTACCTGGAGTTGTTCGTCAAGGTGCGGCGGAATTGGCGCGAAAGCCCCGAATTCCTGAATGAGCTAGACTGGCGGTATATGACGGGAGGCAACCCGGAATGAGGCGCGTGGCAATTGTACTGACGTTGATGGCCCTGCTGGCCGCGAGCGTGTTCGGCCAGAGCAAGGAAGACGACAAGGTCTACGATCAGGTGCGTCTGAAGCTGGCCGGCGACGTGGGCGTCAATGGTGGCGCTATCGAGGTCGAGGTCAAGGACGGCGCCGTCACTTTGAAGGGTAAGGTGCGGACCGAGAAGGCGCGCCTGAAGGCGGAGAAGCTCGCCGGCAAGGTGAAAGGCGTGCGGTCCGTCATCAACCAGCTCAAGGTCGATACCACCGCTCACTGACGTGCGGTCCTGGCTGCCGTTCCTGTAGCTATCCACGCGGAGCCCACACCGGCCCGGTCACCGTGGATCGGCGGGTCACTTCACCGCGATCGTCACGCCCGGCGGACTCGAAGCTCCGTTGACCTCCACCACCACCGGGACAGCTTTTCCCGGAGCCACCAGATCGGGGACGCGCGCGTTGATCTGCGTGATGCCCGAGACCAGTCCGACGACGCCGCCCGCGTAGAGCACCGGAGCCTCCAAGCCGCCGATACGCACCGTGAGGGCTGGCGTTGCCGCGGCGGCCGGCTGCGTCACGATCTGGCCGTCGGATGCGGCGGGGTTCGCGATGCCGTCGCCCGTTACATAGAACAGGACCAGCCCACCTTTCGAAACAGTGGCAGTCTCGGTGACCGGATAGTAGGAAGCGCTCGCTTCGTCGTAGCCGAACGCGGCGGCCGCGCCCGATCCCGACGAGTTCGCCGTGAAGATCCCCGGAGCGGCGTGAACCACCGGAAGCGTCACCGGCGCCGAGCGGACTCCGTTGAACTCGGCGCGCATCTCCACCGAATCGGGCTTCCCCAGGCCGTAAGGAACCACCGCGCCCACCTGGGTCGCCGAGGCGAACAGGATCGGCGCCGGCAGATTGCCGAACAGCACACGTGTGTTGGCTAGCGCCAACGGCACGCCGCCGCCGGCGGCGGTGAACACGGCGGAGCGTTCAGGTCCGAGGCCCGATCCGAACAAGGTGACCAACAGCCCGGGCGCGACCGCGTCGGTGGCCAGGGTCGCCGAGTGGACCATCGCCGCGACGATCGGCCCCGGAGGAACCACGGTGACGACTTGCGGCAGCGAATCGCCGCCTCCCGTGCCGGGATTAGTCACCACCACCGGCAACGCAGCCGGAGCCGCGAGCAGATTCGCGGGGAGCGTCGCCGAGATCACGTTTGGGCCGACATACGTCGAGGTGAGCGTCACCGCGCCGCTTTTGATGACGCTGCCGGGGAAGAAGTTGTCCCCCTGGACCGTGACAACCGTGGCCGCCGATCCCTGCGGCACTTGATTCGGCCACACCGACGTGATGGACGGCGCGCCGGCGGTCACGTTCAGCGATACATTCACCGTCACCGTCTTGTTCGAAGCCTGCGCGGCGGAGATCGTGACCGTCCCCTTGTACGAGCCCGGAGCCAAGCCCACCGGATTCGTCACCACGGTCACCGTTGCCGGAAAGGCCGGAAACACGACGCCGCTCTTGGGAGCGACCGACAGCCAAGTCCCACCGGCCGTGGCCGCGGTGTACGACAGTACGGCGCCGCTGGTGGCCAGGCCGATCGAGGAAGGCTCGGGCGCGGGCGCGCCGCGCACGTAGTTCACGGTTATGGCCGATGCGCTGGCGGCGATGCTGGACGGCGCGGCCCGAACCACCAGGCTCACCGGAACCACCGCGGTCTGCGGCGCCTGCTCCGCCGTCACCACCGTAATCGTGCCCGAGTACGTGCCCACCGGCAAAGTAGTGGGATTCACCGTGACCCTTGCCGTCACCGGCGCCACGCCCGAGTTCGGTGAGACGGTCAGCCATGGCCCCGCGTTGAGAGCTACCGCGAATCCGGCCGAGCCGGCGATCGTCAGCGTCTGCGTGGCGGGCAGCTTGGCCTCTCCCGCTTGATGAGTGAAACTGAGCGTGGCCGGCGTCACCTTGAACACCACACTCTGGCCCAGCGCGGACAACGCCGCCGAGGCCATGATCAGGACATAAAGCATCCTGACGTATTCATCGGACGGCGCGCGCGGCGGGAGTATCGGTCAGAGCGCGTAGTGCTCCGGTGGTAGATGCCGCGCTCCAGAAGATGGCAGCCTCCGCCGCGCCCCGGTGTAACATGGTTCGAATGAAGCGCTCCGCCTATCTCCTGCTCGCCGCGTGTCTCGCCTTCGCCGACAAGGTGGAGCAGACCGCGAAGAACTCGCCGCCGTCGGGACTGCTCGCCGGCGCGGCGCGCGCCGACATTTCGCCGCCAGTTGGAATTCCGCAGATGAACTGGGGTGCGCAGACTCACGTCACGGCCGAGGCCATCGATCCGGCGGGGATGTGGGCCACCGCGCTGGTGCTTTCCGACGGCCGTCGGAAGTTCGCCATGGTGGACCTGGACGCGTTGTTCTCGTCGCATCTGACGGACGTTCCCGCGCGCGTGGAAAAGCTGACCGGAATCCCCGCCGCGCATGTCCGTCTCGGCGCCACGCACACGCACGCCGGACCGTTCCTCAACGCGGAGAAGGGGCCGGTCGGCATCGACCTGGATCAGTATCGCGCCGGATTCAAGAACTACTGGGATCTGGTGTCCGACAAAGTGGTGGGCGCGATCGTGGAGGCGAACTCGAAGCTGAAGCCCGCGCACGCGGCCGGCAGGAAGGGAATCGGCACGATCAACGTGAACCGCCGCGTTCGGGCCGCCAACGGCGCGTCTCCCAGCGTGGGGCGCAACAGCGAGGGCAATGTCGATCGCGACCTCAACGTGGTCCGCATCGACGACGCCGAAGGCAAACCGGTGGCGATCCTGGTCAATTTCCAATGCCACGGCACGGTGATGGCATGGGAGAACAAGGCGATCTCACCGGACTGGCCGGGGATGATGCGCAAGGTGGTGGAACAGACCTTTCCCGGCTCTCTCTGCCTGTTCTTCCAAGGCGCGGCCGGGAATCAGGGACCGATGGAAGGCTTCACCGGCGACCTCGCCGTGGCGCACCGGTTGGGGCGCATCCTGGGGCATCAGGCGGCCGCGTTGGCGCTGCAAACGGAGACCACTCGCCGCGAGCCGTCGTTCGAGGGGTTCTCCGAATCCACCGCCTTCATCGCCAAACAGCCGTGGAGAGTCAAAGGCCCGAGGGACGCGACGCTGAAGTTCGCCACCAAGGTGCTGGAGTTGCCAGCCCGCTCCTACACGCCCTCCGACATCGACCGCATGTCGACGGCGGTTCGCGACGCGGAGGTGAAGGCCGAAGCGGCTCGCAAGAGCGGCGATCCATGGGAAAAGCACGTGGCCGAGGCGCGCCTGCGGCGGTTCCAGGATCTGTTGGCGAAATGGAAGAAGCCGGCCTCCGGCGAGCCGGTGCGGGTTCAGGTGCAGATGCTGCGGATCGGCGACATCGCGTTGGTGGCGATGCCGGGCGAACCGTTCGCCGAGATCGGGCAGGCGATCAAGAAGGCGTCGCCCTTCGGTGTGACCTTGTTCTGCGGGTACTCGAATGGCGAAGGCGGCGACTACATGCCGGTGGAAAGCGAGTACGGGCACGCGGGCTATGAAGTGGACCGGACGCCCTACGGCGTGGGGGCGGCGGAGAAGCTGGTGCGGGAGACGATCGCGATGTTCCCGGAGATCCGGTAGGGCGGCCGGGTCGAGCGCCGGTCAGCCGCGGTCTTCGCCGAGGAGGGCTCGACGGACTCGGGCGGAGTCCTTTTCAGTGAGCAGCAAGTTCAACAGAGCGTTGACGGCGTTCTCGCCGGTTGGCAACGCCGAGTCGGGGATGTCCACCAGGTCCGGGAACAACTTGTCCATCAACAGGCGCAATGTGCGCCTCCTGCCCTCCGCCTCGCCCTCCCGGCGGCCGAGTTCCTCGCCCTCCCGCCGTGCGATTTCCTCAATGCGCTTGCCAATCCGCGTTTCGCGGATGACTTCCATGGATGGCAGCATCTTCGCTCCCGTCGTTCGAGCCGGTATCAGTCGGCGGTGTCTTCGCCGAGGATGGCTCGACGGACTCGGGCGGAGTCCTTTTCAGTGAGCAGCACATTCAACATAGCGTTGACGGCGTTCTCGCCGGTTGGCAACGCGGAGTCGGGGATGTCCACCAAGTCCGGGAACAACTTGTCCATCAACTGGCGCAATGTGCGCCTCCGGCCCTCCGCCTCGCCCTCCCGCCGCCCTTCGTACCGTGCGATTTCCTGAATGCGCTTGCCAATCTGCGTTTCGCGGATGACTTCCATGGATGGCAGCATTTTGCGCTTGACCCTCCCTATGAGATCGTCGATCTCGTCCTCATTGTACTTCAGCGATCCGAACGTGGCCATCTCCTGAAACAGCCGGCGCCGCTCGGACTCGGGCTCCACCATCTCGATCCGCAGCGACGCCTCGCGGATCTGCTCCGGCGTCGAGTCCATCGCGATCACCATCGGCAGCATCTGCGTGCGGTTCCGGGCGAGAATCCGCCCGGGATTCATCAACCACAGCCGCGCCACCGAGAACTCGCACACGATGCGGACCGATCCGTAGTCGAGCACCCGCACCGGGTCGAAGGACTTCGCCGGACGCGACGGATCATGGAGCACCAGCGTCGTTCGTATGTGCATCCGCCGCTCCAACGCGACGATCACGGCGCGGCGGAGGGCGTCGCCAGCTTCCTCCGACGCGAAGTGGCTCTCCGCCTCGAAATGACTCAGGAACGTATCTCCACCCGCCACCGCCACCTCGAACAGTTGATCCGCCTCGATCCGGACCGAGACCGACGTGCGAAGCGGAGTCACCACGATGTCAGCTTCCCAACCCAGCCCGCCGAGCTCCCGGATCGTGCCCTCCGGGTCGCGGTCGGTCACCGACTTGAATCCCTGGTCCTTCTCTTGCGCGTTGTCCGCCATCCATGCCTCCACCGAATCGTGGGGTGGACACGCCACGCTTTGCCGGTGGACAACGCCGAATCCAGCCTGCCGGAAATTGGTAGGCGCGACAGGGCTCGAACCTGTAACCCTCAGCTTCGAAGGCTGATGCTCAATCCAGTTTAGCTACGCACCCGTCGCTCCATTATCGCCTGAACCGCCTCCCGAACCGCAAGCTCTTCCTCGCATGGTATATTTATTCATAGGACTGAATAATTATGCGGACCCTTGCCGGTATCGTCGGATTTCGAGGCTACAGCGGCGCCGAACTCCTCGCCATTCTCCAACGCCATCCCCATGCCGAGCCCGTGCTGCTCGAGCACCGCGCCGATTCCTCCGCGCGTCCGCTGCCGCGTAACTCCCGGCGTCCGAAGACGATCCCATGCACGGCCGAGGCGGTTCACGCGGAAGGGCTCGGCGTCGTATTCCTTTGCACTCCCCACGACGTCTCGATGGAGTTGGCCTTGCCGCTCCTCGAGACCGGCGCCAAGGTGATCGACTTGAGCGCGGCCTTCCGGTTCGACACCGGAGAGAACTACACTCGCTGGTACAAGGAGCCGCACACGGCGCCTGGCTTGCTGGCCGAGGCCGTCTACGGGCTGCCCGAGTTCTATCGCGACCGCATCCCCGCCGCGCGGCTCATCGCGAATCCCGGCTGCTATCCCACCGCCGCCAATCTCGCGATTCGCCCGCTGGTGGAGGCCGGAATCGCCGACCTGACCGTTGGCATTGTGTGCGACGCCAAGTCCGGCGTGAGTGGCGCCGGCCGGAAGCCAAGCCTGAAGACATCGTTCTGCGAGGTGACGGAGAACTTCTCCGCCTACTCGCTGCTCGATCACCGCCACGTGCCGGAGGTCCTGCGCAACTCCGGCCTCGAGGAAGGCCAGTTCAGCTTCACCGCGCAGCTTCTCCCGATCCACCGCGGGATTCTCGAGACGGTTTACTTCCGGACGAAGCAGCCCACCACCGCGGCCGCCATCGTGGACATGTATGAAGCCCGCTACCGGGGCGAGCCCTTCGTGCGCATCTACGACCCCGGCCAGGTTCCCGACCTCGCCGCCGTCAATCACACCAATTTCTGCGACATCGGCGTCAAGTACGATCCCGCCACCGGCCGCGGCGTGGTAGTGGTATGCGAGGATAATCTCGGCAAAGGCGCGGCGGGACAAGCCGTCCAGAACATGAACCTCGTGCTGGGATTCGCCGAGACGGAGGGTCTGCTGTGAAGCTGCTGGTCAAGCTTGGCGGGACGCTGCTCGACGAAGAGGCCTCGCGGCAACGGCTATCGCGCGAAATCGCCGCCGTCGCGGCGATGCCCGGCATCCTCGTGACGGTAGTTCACGGCGGCGGCAAACAGATGACGCGCTACCTGGCCGAGCGCGGGGTGGAAAGCCGGTTCGCCGGCGGACTCCGCGTCACCACGCCCGAGGTCGTCGATGCCGTGCTGAAGGTGTTCGCCGGCAGCGTGAACCATCAGTTGGTGGCGTCGCTGGTGGCGGCGGGATCGGACGCCGTGGGACTGAGCGGGATCGATGCCTGCCTGACCGAAGCCGAGCAGTGGAGCGAGGAACTGGGCGCGGTGGGCCGGCCCGTGCGATGCAACGCGCGGCTGCTCGACGTGCTGACCGGGGCAGGCTATCTCCCCGTGGTCGCTTGCGTCGCCGGCGACCGCCAAGGCCGCATCTACAACGTGAACGCCGACCAGATGGCAGCCGCCTGCGCCGCCGGGTTCCAGGCGGATCGCCTGATCTTTCTCACCGACGTGGTGGGCGTGCTCGACGCTGACAAGCGGATTCTGCCCGAACTCGACCGCGCCGCCAGCGAGGGGCTGATCGCGGCGGGAGTCGCCACGGGAGGCATGCAGGCCAAGCTGGAAGCGGCGCACCGCGCGCTGGACGGGGGCGTTCCGCGCGTCTGCATCGCGCCTGGCGCCGAACCGGGCATCCTCGCCCGGCTGTTGTCGGGCGAGAACACCGGCACGAGCCTGGTGCGATAGACCGGACGAAGGAGGGAAGCCATGACGCTTCGCAAAGCCATCATGCGGGACATCCCGGAGATCCTCGGCTTGATCAACGGATACGCCAACCAGGGCATCATGCTGCCGCGCACCGAATTCGAACTGGCCGAAGGTATCCGCGATTTCGTGGTCGCCGAAGAGAGCGGATCGCTTCGCGGTTGCGGGGCGCTGCATTTTTATACGCCGGCGGCGGCGGAGGTACGGTCGCTCGGTGTACTGCCCACGGAAAAAGGCAGAGGAATCGGACGGCTGATTGTAGAGGAATTAGAGAAAGAGGCCCGCCACTTTGGACTGGAGTCGATCTTTGCCTTCACATATGTACCCGGCTTCTTCGGGCAGTTGGGCTACGCCCAGGTCGACCGGGGGCTACTGCCGCAAAAAGCCTGGAAGGACTGTCTGCGATGTCCCAAGTTCCAGAACTGCGACGAAATTGCGGTGCATAAATCGATTGGAGAACCGTCGCGGCCTGCGGCGCCCCAATTCGCCCGTACCTCTCCATTTCAAGTACTGCCCGCCTAGGCGGAGGCAACGGCGCCCCCGAAAGACTCTCACGATTGCGTGAGAATATTCGGGCCCTCAACACACTAATTAGATGTGCGCATCGGTGGAACACCTTAGAAAAAAATCTGCAGAGATGTGAAATAAGGCTTTCACCTAGCCACAACCTGGTGTACTATCCATTAGAACTAGTAGTACCAGAAGGCCGAGTTCAAGAGGGTCCATTCCAATGAGGGCACTGACTGTCGACGTCAAGGAATCCGCAGGTCGCATCCTGTGTTGCACCATTTTCCGGCCGGGCGGCCGAAAACTATTGGCTAAAGGTCACGTAATCAGCGAAGAAGACATCCGTCTCCTCTCTACGGAGGGCATGGATCAGGTCTGGGTCACCGAACTCGAAGAGGGCGAGGTTGGCGAGGACGCCGCAGTGATGAAGGTCGCATCCGAAATGGGATGCGGCTGTGTCGAGATTCGCCCGGCGGCGGGCGGGCGGGCGAATCTGATCGCCACGGAAGACTGCTGTCTATTGATCGACGACGAACTGCTTCGCCAGATCAACTGCACGTCCAGCGTCGTGATCGCGACGGCGCTCAACTTCAGTTTCGCTACGGCCGGAACGCGCTTGGCATCGGTGAAGAGCGCGCCGTTCGCGGTGGCCTCCGCGCAATTGGACGCGATCCTCTCGATCCTGAAAGAGCGTGGTCCGATCCTCCAGGCCCGTCCGATCCGCCAGCCAACGCTCGGCGTTCTGTATTCGGATCCGGTCCAGGGCGAACGCGCCCGGCAATTGTTCGAACCGGCGGTCAAGCAGCGCCTCGAGAAGTATCGCGTCGGCCAGAGCTTCGCCCTCACCACCACCGAGGACGAACCGCTGGTGACGCGCTCGTTGCACCACTTGCTACGTTCGAAGCCGACCGCCATCCTCATCGCTTCCACCACGTCTCCGGCCGGACCGGAGGACGTCATCGGCCGCGCGATGGCGCGCGTCGACTGCCATATCGAACGTTTTCTCGCCCCCGTCGAGCCGGGCAACCTGCTCCTGCTGGGATATCGCGAGGACACCCCCGTAATCTCGGCTCCGGGCTGCTTCCGGTCGGCGAAGCAGAACGTGGTCGATCTGGTCCTGCCGCCGATGCTATCGCGTTACCGGCTCTCCGGTTGGGAGTTGGCGACGCTCGGCCACGGCGGCCTACTGGGCTAGTTTTCGAAGTCTCCTCCACTAGCCGCGCTTAACGACCGCGGTTTCCCCGGGCGTCTTCCCCAAAGGCGCCCGTTTTTTTTTCCGCCTTCCCGGCACTATTCTGGTAGAGATGAAAATCCGCCGAGTCGACTCTTTCCTTCTGTCCTTCCCGATGCCCGAGCCGATCCTGCTGCCGTACTACGGCGGCGACCGGACGATTCTCAAGCGCGACGCCCTGTTCGTCCGCGTGGAGGGCGATCACGGCCTGATCGGGTATGGCCCCGGCCAAGGCAGCGATACCGCGCACGAACGGATTCAGCGGATCGTCAAGCCCTTCCTCGAGGGACGCGACCTCAAGGACCCCGACGCTCTCCGTGTGCTTTTCCACGAAGGGCCGGGCGGCGATCCCGAGGTCATGAAGGTCTACTGCGCGGTGGAGGTCGCGCTGTACGACCTGCTCGGCAAGCAGTTGGGCGTTCCCGTTTCCGAACTGGTCGGAGGACGGGTGCGGGATCGGATCCGCCTGTACGGCAGCGCGGGAATGTATCAACCGCCCGAGGAGTACGCCGCCGAAGCGGCTCGCATCGCCGCGCTCGGCTATTCCGCCTACAAGATGCGGCCGGCGCTCGGGCCGGAGGACGATCTGAAGACGGTCCGCCTGATGCGGGAAGCGGCCGGTCCCGGCGTGGATCTAATGGTGGACGCGCACGCGTGGTGGCGCATGGGAGACCGCAGCTATTCGCCGGACACGATCGAGGATCTGGCTCGCCGGATGGGCGCGTACGACATCGCCTGGCTCGAGGAGCCCCTGCCTCCCGACGATCATGAGGGCTACAAGCGGCTGCGGGACAAGCAGTACGTCCCGATCGCCACCGGCGAGCACGAGCCCGGCGAGGAGCGGTTCCTCGACTTGATCCACTCCGGCGCGGCCGACATCGTGCAGATGGATATCGTCTGCCAAGGCGGCTTCGCGTTGTGCCGCCGCCTGCTGAGCGCGATCTCCCATACGGGGCAGCGGTTCGCTTTCCATAGCTGGGGCACGGATCTCGAGGTGATCGCCGCCGCGCATCTGGGGATCTGCTGGCCGGAGACGGTGGCCGAATGGCTCGAGTATCCGATCTATACGATTCCCGGCTGCAAGACCATGTACCCGTTCCCGCTCGCTCGCGACATCGTCAAGGAGCCTCTCGACATCGTGGACGGCGAACTGGCGGTATCGGCGCGGCCTGGGCTCGGAGTGGATGTGGACGAGTCGGTGATCGACAAGTACCCGTGGATTCCCGGGCCGTGGTCGTATTTCCGGCTGACGTCGCCGCCCGCGACCTACGCCATCAGCTCCGACCACAGCGTCAAATGGGCGGGCTAGCATGTGGCTGGAAGCGGCGGCCGCCGCGAGCATGGCCGCATCCGCCGCGTGGGCCGTGCGGGGCCGCTCAGCGGCGGTCTTCGGACCGTCGGTGCATCGCGGACCAGGCGGCCGCCGTTCGGTCGCGTTGACGTTCGACGACGGCCCGAGCGAGTCCACTCCGGCGCTGCTCGAACTGCTGGCGAAGCTCGGCGCGCCGGCCACATTCTTCCAGGTGGGCCTCAACGCGCGGCGGCTGCCGGAAATCGCGCGGGAGGTATCCCGGGCGGGACACGAAATCGGAAATCACACATGGTCCCACCGCATGCCCTGGATCGGCGCCGCCGGGGACGAGATCGGCCGGTGCCAGGAGTTGTTGACCGATTTGCACGGGGCGGCCCCCAAGCTGTTTCGCGCGCCCTACGGCGTCCGGTGGTTCGGATTCCGCGCGGCGCAGCGCCGCCACGGCCTGCTCGGCGTGATGTGGACCGTGATCGCGCTAGACTGGAAACTGGACGAGGACGCCGCCGCTCGAAGATTGACCGCTGGAGCGCGAGAGGGCGGCATACTGTGCCTTCACGACGGGCGGGAGCTGACTCCCCGGCCGGACATTCGCTCCACGCTTGGCGCCGTCGATCGAACGGTGCGCCAGTTGCGGGACTTCGGTTATCATTTTGAGTCAGCCTCCGACATCCTATGCCCAAAGAGTTCCTCCAACGCGTGATCGGCTGTATCGCCAAGGCGCAACGCATTCCCACCGAGACGATGAAAGCCGAATCGACTTTCGAACAATTGGGTATCGATTCCCTGGATGGCATCAATATTCTGTTCGCGCTGGAAAGCGAGTTCGACATCGAGATCCCAGACAACGCCGCGCAACAAGTGAAGACGGTCGGGGATATGGCGAACGGCGTGTTCGCCCTCGTGGAGCAAAAGCAGCGGGTTCAGGCATGAGGCGTGTGGCCGTCACGGGCCTCGGCGTCATTTCCGCGATTGGCGGCGACACTCGCCAGTTTCTCGATTCCCTGCAAGCCGGCCGCTCCGGCATCCGGCCGCTGCAGGCGGTGGATTCCGCGCTATTACGCTTCAAGAACGGCGCGGAGGTGGCGGGTTTCGATCCGCTCGCATCGTTCGACCCCAAGCAGACGGATCTGCTCGACCGCTTCGCCCAGTTCGCCGCCGTCGCCGCGCGCGAAGCCGTTCGCGACTCGGGCTTGGAATGGACGGCGGCCGCGAAGGAGCGAACCGCGGTGGTGACCGGGTGCTGCGTGGGCGGACAAGCCACCGAGGACGCCGCCTTCGTCGATCTTTACCGCCACAACAAGCCGCGCGTGAATCCGATGTCGATTCCGCGCATCATGGCGAACGCGGGCGCCAGCTTCGTTTCGATGGACATGGGCTTCACCGGCCCCGTATTTACCGTGTCCACCGCGTGCGCCTCGGCGAACCACGCGATCGGCCAGGCGTTCCTGATGGTCCGCTCGGGCATGGTGGACGCGGCGCTCACCGGCGGCAGCGAAGCGATTTTCAGCTATGGTTTCCTCAAGGCGTGGGAAGCGATGCGAGTGGTATCGCCGGACACGTGCCGCCCATTCTCGCGCGACCGGCAGGGATTGATCCTCGGCGAAGGCGGCGCGATGCTGGTGCTCGAGGAAATGGACGAGGCGCGCGCGCGCGGCGCCAGGATCTACGCGGAACTTGCCGGATTCGGCATGTCCGCCGACGCGCACCACATCACGCAGCCCACGTGGGAAGGTCCCGCCGCCGCGATGCGGGCGGCGCTCGAGTCGGCGTCGCTGGCGCCGGCGGACGTGGGCTACATCAACGCGCACGGCACCGGGACGTTGGCTAACGACGCCACCGAGACCAAAGCGATTCGCGCGGTATTTGGCGAGTCGGCGGATCGCTTGGTGGTTTCCTCCACCAAGTCGATGCACGGGCACGCGCTCGGCGCGGCGGGCGCGATCGAGGCGGCGGCATGCGCGTTGTCGCTGCATCACGGCTTCGTACCACCCACGGCGAACTACACGGCGCCCGATCCGGCGTGCGACCTCGACGTGGCGCCCAACGAGGCGCGCCAACTGCGGGTGGGCGCCGCGCTCTCGAACGCGTTCGCTTTCGGCGGCTTGAACGCGGTGCTGGCGTTCCGCGCGGTCCGGTGAGATGCGGCGGGCGGCGGCGGGGATCGCATTGCTAACGGCGCCGCTCTGGGCGGGTCCGTTCGAATCGCGAGTGAAACCGCTGGTGCGCAAGCACTGCGCGGCGTGCCACGGGCCGAAGAACCCGGCGGGCGGCTTGAATGTGGAGCCGCTGCTCGCCGCCCCGCGCGATCGCGAACGGTGGGAGAAGATCGCGGCACGGCTCCGCGCCAGGGAGATGCCGCCCAAGACGGCTCCGCAACCGCCGGCCGCCGAAGTGGATCGAGCGCTGGCTTGGCTGGATGCCGAGTTCGCCCGCCAGGATCGCGAGGCCAAGCCCACCCCGGGGCGTCTCACGCTTCGCCGGTTGAACCGCTACGAATACGATCATTCGGTGCGCGACCTGCTCGGCGTCGACATGCGTCCCTCCGATTCGTTCCCGCCCGATCCCTACGGCTACGGCTTCGACAACATCGGCGACGCATTGTCGCTGCCGCCGGTGCTCGCCGAAAAGTACATGGACGCGGCCGCGCTCGCGGCCAGAGCGGCGGTTCCCGTGCCCGGCGAAACGGCACCGCCCGTGATGGAGCGCTATCTCGCCGAACGGATGGGCCAGGACGAGCAGTTGCACCTGAGCGTGGATCATGTCTTTCCGGTGGACGGCGAGTACACGCCGCGGTCGGCTTGGTATCAGGCGCTGCGCGGCGGTTTGAAGGTGCGGCTGCGGTTGTTCCTGGACGGCAGGGAAGTAGCCAATCAAGTGCTGTCGTTCTTCTACGAGATGGACCGCGGTCTGGAGGCGAAGAACCTCCCGGTCACCGCCGGGCTGCATCGCGTGGAAGCCACCATCGCGGTGGAGCCCGGCCAGAAATTCACGGGGCGGCTTCCGTATCTGGAGTACATCCAAATCTACGGGCCTGCCCGCGTCACACCCGCCGCGGAAACGGCCGCCTACCGGCGGATGTTCGCGTGCGGCCACGATCCCGGCGGGCATTCGGCATCGTGCGCCAGGCGCGTGCTCGAGCCGCTGGCGCGGCGGGCTTACCGCCGTCCGCTGTCTCCGAACGAACTCGACGAACTGCTGGGCCTGGTGCAGCGCGCCGCCGAACGCGAGCCGTTCGAGCAGGCGGTGCGGACCGGCGTGCGCGCCATCCTGGTGTCGCCGCACTTCCTGTTCCGCATGGAGCGCGATCCGCCGGGAGCGGGCCCGCATCCGGTGAGCGGCCACGAACTGGCGTCGCGGCTCTCGTATTTCCTGTGGAGCAGCATTCCGGACGACAGCCTCGCCGCGGCGCAAGGCCAACTGCGTCGGCCCGATGCCTTGCGAGCGCAGGTGAGCCGGATGCTCGCCGATCCGAAGTCGCGGGCGCTCGCCGAGAGCTTCGCGGGTCAATGGCTACAGACGCGCAATCTGGCGGCGGTCACGCCCGATCGCAAGCGGTTCCCGGCGTTCACCTCCGATCTTCGCGACGACATGCGCACGGAGACGGAGCAGTTCTTCCAGGCGATGCTGCGGGAAGACCGGAGCATCCTCGATCTGGTGGACGCGCGCTTCACCTTCCTCAACGAGCGGCTCGCGACGCACTATGGAATCGAGGGGGTGAAGGGGCCGGAGTTCCGCCGTGTGGAACTGGACGGGGTACGCCGCGCGGGAGTGATCACGCACGCCTCGGTGCTGACCGTGTCGTCGTACCCGACGCGGACATCGCCGGTCATCCGCGGCAAGTGGATCCTCGAGAACATCTTCGACACGCCGCCGCCCGCGCCGCCGCCGGACGTGCCGCCGCTGGACGAGAAGGCCGTGGGCAGCGCCGGTTCGATGCGCACCCAACTCGAGCGGCACCGCGCCAATCCCACGTGCGCCGCCTGCCACGGACGCATGGATCCGCTCGGCTTCGGACTCGAGAACTACGACGCCATCGGGCGTTGGCGGGACAAGGACGGCGCGTTTCCCGTGGACGCGAAGGGAGCGCTGCCGGATGGCCGCGTGTTCGACGGACCGGCGGGATTGCGCCAACTGGTACGATCGCAACCGCGCGAGTTCACCCGGGCGTTCGCCGGCAAGATGCTGGTGTACGCGCTCGGCCGCGGGCTCGAGCCGCACGACCGCCCGGCGCTGGCCCGCATCGTCGAGCACGTCGAGAAGCACGACTACCGGATCTCGGAGGTGGCGCAGGCGATCGCCGCGAGCGTCCCGTTCCGCATGCGCGAGCGGGCCGCGCAGTAGAATCGAGAAGATGAAGCGTCTTTCCCGCCGGACCATGCTGCGGGCCGCCGGTGCATCCGTGGCCTTGCCGTTCCTCGAGGCGATGGCCGCCGCCAAAGCCCCGTGCCGGCTCATGGTGGTCTACGCGCCGACGGGAATGATGATGCCGCTCTGGACTCCAGCCGAAGAGGGAACGCGCTTCAAGTTCCCCCGGATTCTGGCCCCGCTCGAAAAGCATCGCAAGGACGTGCTGGTGCTGAGCGGGCTGGCCGCCAACAACGGCCGCGCGCTGGGCGATGGAGCGGGCGATCATGCCCGCGCCGCGTCGAGCTACCTGACCGGCGCGCATCCCAGGAAAACGGAAGGAGCGGATATCCGCTGCGGCGTGTCGATGGATCAGATCGCGGCGGGCGATATCGGCGCGAAGACGCGCTTCCCGTCGCTCGAACTCACCTGCGAGGACAGCCGGCAGGCGGGCGCGTGCGATAGCTATAGCTGCGTCTACCAGAGCATCGCGTGGAAATCGGAGACACAGCCGCTGCCGCCCGAGATGAATCCGCGCGCGGTGTTCGACCGGCTGTTCGGCGGACTGGGCATGAGCCAGGCCGAGCGGGACCGGCGCAAGAGCATCCTCGACCTGGTGTCGCGGCAGGCGGCCGGCTTGAAGCTCGACCTGGGTTCGGCGGACCGAAGGAAGCTCCACGAGTACATGACGTCGATCCGCGAGGTGGAGACCCGGATTCAGCGAGCCGAAGCGAGCACGCTTCCGGGCGGCGCCGAGCGGCCGGGCGGGATTCCGCCGAGCTTCGCCGGTCACGCGCGGCTGATGTTCGATCTGGCGCGGCTGGCGTTCGTGACGGACTCGACCCGCGTGGTAACGTTCATGCTGGCGCGCGAGGGCGGGCTCCGGAACTACCCCGAGGCGGGCGTGCCGGAGGCGCACCATTCGGTGACGCACCACAGGAACGATCCGGAGCTGATGGAGAAGGTGGCCAAGATCAACTGCTACCACTTGGAGCAGTTCGCGTGGTTCGTGGAGCGGATGAAGGAGACCGCGGACGGCGAGGGCTCGCTCTTCGATCACTCCGCGCTGTTGTATGGGAGTCCGCTGGGGGACCCGAACGCGCACGATCACGGGAATCTACCGGCGCTGGTGACGGGCGGCGGGAATGGGGCGATCCGGGGCGGGCGGCACGTCCGGTACAAGGCGGAGACGCCGGTGACGAACCTGCACGTCTCATTGCTGGAGGCGGCGGGGGTTCGGGCGGAGAAGGTGGGGGATTCGAGCGGGCGGGTGGATTTGGCGGGGTAGGTCCTGGCCGCGCATTGAAACCGCGGCGTGCCACCGCGTGGCGAGCCGCCTGGTAACCTACCTCCCGGTGCTGGTCACCGTGTCGAAGCGAGGGTGGACGGCGATGGCATCGGCCGGAGCGGGGAACGAGCCCCGGCTCAACCCACGCCGCCGCGCCGGCGAGGGCTATCGGAATCGCGCGGCGCGGCGCGTTTCTCTCAGTTGCCGCCGGCGAAGCAGTAGAAGTAGCCGCCGCCGCCCGTGGAAATCAGGTTGGCCTGGCTGCAGCCGCGGCTGGCGTGGACCGAATTCCAGGACACGCTCGGACCGCCGGTGCGATCGTGGTGGCCCACCTGCGCGGACCCTTCGCCGTTACCGGTCCAGTTCTTGCAGGTGTGCTCCTTGCCATCGCTGTACGCGCGGCCGTCCGGCTGGCTGCCGGTGAGGATGTCGTGCTCGTTGGGCTTTTCCCCGAATCCCTTGACGGGTTCGCCCTTTTCGGTGAGCGCGGTGGCGCGAGTGAGCGTGTTGCCGATGCGGGCTTCGTCCAGGGTGTCGCCGTGGAGATCGGAGAGTCCCTTGGCGATCTGGCCGCCCTTGGCGTTGTGCCAGGGTCCCTTGCCGATTCGGTCGCGCGCGTTGACGGCGGGCTTGCCGCCTTCGGCGGCGGCGCTGAGGTAGGCGCGCCAGGTTCGGCTGCCCGCGCCGGCGGCTTCGGCGAGACGCTGGCAGTGGCGGTCGGCCCCGGCGATTCCGCCGAGATTGGCGCCGTCGCCCGGACCGGCGCTAGTGACGAAGAAGGTCATCGGAGCGGGCGGCTGCTTCGGTTGGGAGAGGGCCGCGCCGGCGATCAGGAAGAGAGTGGGAATGGTCCGTTTCATCACCCGGTCAGCGTACCACAGCGCGCGGACCTATTCGATGAAACCCGCTTCGCGCAGGCCCTTGATGGGTTCCTCTTTGTCGAAATGGATGAACGCGGCTCGCTGGCGGCCGTTCTCGAGCGCCACGCCGTAGGGCGGATCCTGGAACTTGAACACCGCGCGGAGCGCCTCCTGATCGAGCGTGACGTCCGCCTTCAAGCCGGTGTCGTTCAGGAACTGGCCGGCGAACTGCTGCTGGCGCGTGGGGATGCCAACGACGCGAACATCCTTCCACTTGTAGGTGGTCATCTGCTTGGCGGCTTCGAAGCAATGCATGCATTCGGGGTCGTAGAAATAGAGGAAGACGCGGCCCTCTTGCAGCGAGTAGGGCTTGCCCGCGACCGTGATTTGGGCGGGCGCGGCGATGCCTTGCTGTTGGAACGCCGTCACACCGTAGCAGGCGCCGGCGAACACGGAGATGGCTCCGAGCAGCACCACCGCGCCGCGCGGCCCGTGCGGCCGGTTCGACCAAACGCCCGCGCCCACGGCCAACGCGAGCATCGCGAAGTCGCCCACGAAGAAGCCAGGGCCGATGGTCCGCTTGATCCACGGGAAGCAACTGCAGTCCTTGCCCAGGAGCTTGTCGTAGTTGATGCCCGCGTAGATCATGAAGACGATCAGCAGCGCCGCGGCGAGCCAGGCTCCCCATCTTCGATACCGCGGAATCAGGATCAACACTCCGGCCAGCGTTTCGGCGACGGCCAACGCCACCGTGCCGGGGACGGTCAACCAGCCGGGTACCAGAAGCTGGCCGAGCATCTGCGCCCACTTCAGCGGATCGGTGGCTTTCCACACGCCGGCGCTCAAAAACAAGACGGCCACGCAAGCGGCGCAAACCCAACCGGCCACCGATTTCCAAGGCGGCAGTTCGAGGGAGGCCGCCGGAACCGGATGTGCCATACTGTCATCCATGTCCGCTATTTTAGCCCTGTTTGCGGCATATTTCGCGCAGGGCTCTCCGGCGGAGCGGGCGGACCTGCTGATACGCAACGCGCGCATCCATACCGGCGACCCGGCGGCGCCCGTCGCGCGGGACATGGCGATCCGGGGCGAGACGATCGCGGCGGTGGGCCAAGACCTGGCGGCGTGGGCCGGCCCGGGGACGCGGACGATCGACGCGGGGGGCCGGACGGTCGTGCCGGGATTCATCGATTCGCACGGACATGTGCGCGGGCTCGGCGAGAGTCTGGCGAGCCTCGATTTCAAGGGATCGGCCTCGGCCGAGGCCGCCGCGGCGATGGTGGCGCGCGAGGCCGCCGGGCGTAAGCCGGGCGACTGGATCGTGGGGCGGGGCTGGGATCAGACGCGATGGCCGGGCTCGGCGTTTCCCGCCGCGGATGCGCTCGATCGAGCCGCGCCGCGCAATCCGGTGTATCTGACTCGTGTGGACGGGCATGCCGCGTGGGTGAACCGGCGCGCGGTGGAGGCCTCCGATATCAACGCCGCGACGCCCGATCCGGCCGGCGGGCGCATCCACCGGGACGGGAAGGGAAGCGCGACGGGTGTGCTGGTGGACCGCGCGATGCGGCTCGTCTCGGCTCGCATTCCGGCGGCGGGTCCGGAACAAATTCAGGCATTCTTGTCGCGGGGCGCGCGCGAGTGCGTCCGGCTGGGGCTGACGTCGGTTCACGACGCGGGCGTGGGCGCGGCGGAAATCGCCGCTTACGAAAAGCTGATCGCGGCGGGCGCGATGCCGGTTCGAATATACGCGATGATCGGTGGAGACGGCGAACTCTGGCGGTCCCATTTGAAGAGCGGGCCGCGGACGGGATCGCGGCTCACGGTGCGGTCGATCAAACTGATGGCCGATGGCGCGTTGGGATCGCGCGGCGCGGCGATGAAGGAGCCCTACTCGGACGATCCCGGTAATCGCGGACTCACCGTGACCGCCAAGCAGACCATCGAGCGTGTGGCGAAAGAGGCGGTTGATCGGGGATTTCAGGTGAACACGCACGCCATCGGCGACCGTGCGAATCGCGACGTGCTGGACGCGTACGCGGCCGCGCTGGGCGGGCGTAACGACCGGCGATTCCGCGTGGAGCACGCCCAGGTGGTCTCGCTCGCCGACATCCCGCTGTTCGCGCGCTATTCGGTGATCGCTTCGATGCAAGCCACCCATGCCACCAGCGACATGCGCTGGGCGGAAGCGCGTGTGGGGCCGGATCGCATCGAAGGCGCCTACGCTTGGCGCCGGTTCCTCGATGCGGGCGTGCGCATCGCGAACGGGTCCGATTTCCCGGTGGAGAACGCGAATCCGATCGAGGGATTCCACGCGGCGGTGGCGCGGGGAGGCTGGCGGCTTTCGCAGCGGATGACGCGCGAAGAGGCTCTGCGGAGCTTCACCGCCGATGCCGCCTACGCGGCGTTCGAGGAAAGGGTCAAGGGCCGCCTGATGCCGGGCATGCTCGCCGATTTCGCGATCCTCTCGGGCGACATTCTGTCGATTCCGGAGCCGGAGATCCCGCGAGTGAAGGTACTGACGACCGTAGTGGGCGGGCGTGTCGAATACGAGGCGCGTCCTTGATCGCGATCGCATTGCTGTTGTTGGCGGCCGCGCCGGAGCGCACCGATCTGTATAAAGAGAGGACTCGCATTCCGAAGTCGCAGTGGCGGGCGGTGCGGGCGCAGATGTTCGACCGGCCGTCGACGATCCACTGCGAGTACCGGGTGGTTGAGGGGACGTCCGGCGTCCGCGCGGTGCTGATGACGGGAGACGACGTGGACCGGTTTCAACGCGGGGAATCGCCGCGAGTACTCGCCTCGACACAGGCGGCGGGCTCGGGCGCGTTCGCGTTCCGGGTGACGCGTCCCGGCGAGTACCTGGTGCTGGTGGACAATCGAACGCAAGGAACCTCGGCCGTGTTGCTGGATCTCAACGTGTGGCTGGAGCGGCATCCGGACGCGACGTTCGAGCCGCGTCTGCTTTCGCGCGAGACGCGGCTGAAGGTGGTGGCGATGAGCCTGGGAGGATTCCTGCTGGTAGGCGGGTGGTCGGGTTGGCGCGTTTGGCTCGCCTGGCGGCGGCGGCTCGACGCGATTCGGGGCTTTCGCGGCGGCCGGGGCTGACCGCTACTTGTCGCCGTTGGCGTGGATGGCGAGGGCTTCGGCCTGGTTGGCAGCCGTTCCCCAGGGGCTGGTGGTTCCCCAGATGATGTTGAATCCGGAGGTTCCGCTGGTTCCCCAGATAATGTTGTCGCCCCACACGATGTTGGTGGAGAAGCTGCCCGACGTTCCCCAGGTGAGGTTCGTGCCGCCGGTGGCGGCGAAGTTCAGACTGACTTTCTTGGTGGACGAGTTGTAGACAGCCTTGGGCGAGGCGGCGGAACCGGAGGGACGCTCGGTGTTGTTGAAGGCGGCCCATTCGTCGAGCACTCCGGCGCCGACCGTGAAGATGTCGTGGGTCAAGGTGTAGTTCTTGGCGGTAGAGGCTTCCCAGACGGTGACGGTCTTGGTGATTCCGCGGCGCGCCGTCTTCATCAGGCGAGCCTTCACTATGTCGGGCGTGATGGTGGGATCCCGGTCGATCATCACGGCGGCGGCGCCTGCCACGATGGGGGCGGCCATGCTGGTGCCGTTCAGGAACAGATACTTGTCCGGCGTGCCCGTGGTCCAGGGCCAATAGCGCGATACGGGAACGCGGTTGGCGGGGTAGAGTTGCGCCAGCCTGGAGGACGGGGCCTGCTGCGCGGCGATGTTGTTGCCGGGCGCCACGATGTCGGGCTTCACGATCTGGTCGATCGCGGTGGGTCCTTTCGAACTGTAGGTCGTGATCCGGTCGTTGCCGTCGTACCAGTCTTGCAAGGTGTTGATGGCGCCGACAGTGATGACCAGTGGGTCGTTGGCTGGAGACATGATGGCGCCATAACCGGTTGTGCTGTATTGATTGGCGCGTCCCATGTTTCCCGCGGCGACGACCACCACGATCCCGGCTTTCCAGGCGCGCTCGACGGCGAGGCACAGAGGATCGGTTTTGTAGGACTCCCGAACGGGACGCCCCAGGGACAAGTTCATGACGCGAATGTTGTGCGTGGTCTTGAGTTGGATCGCCCGGTCGATGGCGGCGATCACCACGCTGTCGGTTCCCACGCCGTTGGCGTCAAGCACTTTCAGGCTGATCAGGCGGGCGCCGCTCGCGCCGCCGAAGTACACTTCGGAAGCCTTGCAGTTTCCGTCGGCGGTAAGGCCGCCGTCGAGGCAGGAGATGTTTCCGTCGGCTCCCAGGATGCCGGCGACGTGGGTCCCGTGCCCGTAGAGATCCGTGGTACTGCCATCGATGAAGCTCTCGGCGTAGGCGATCCGGGAACTGGCGGTTCCCCACCAGTTGAAGTCCTTGTGCGGATAGATGCCGGAATCGATCACGGCGATGCCGACCTGCTGATAGTTCGGGCCCGAGCAGCCCTGGCACTTGTTTTGCGAGCCATACCAATTGACGACGTCCCAATGCCGCACCGCGCCTTGCGCCTCGTTCAGAGTGGCGCCGGTGACGGCGCGGTCGGGCGCGATTGCGATTACGTCGGGGTCGCGGTCGAGTTCGGCCAGCGCGTCCGGCGTGACTTCGAACGCCGCTACCGGCACGTTGGCGTACTGACGGTGAACCTTGCCGCGCTTGCCCCGCACCTTGTCGAGGTGCTTGGCTTCGGGTTGCTGGGCGTACACCGCGATGACGCGCTCGGTTTTCCCCGAGGCCGGCGCAACGAGGTCCATCGAGCGCTTTGCGAGCGACAACGACGAGGTGGCCAGGACCAGCAACGGGATGTACTTGGGGCTCATCCCCAGCCAAGAATGCACGCGATGAATCAATGCGTGTTTTCAGGTGGTTACGGGTTCCGGCGCCGGTCCGGTCCGCCAAATTGTCCGATGGAAGTACTCCGGGCCGGACAAACTGCCGGTCGCGGAGAGGAGGCGATTTTACACCTCTGTGTCCGAAATGTGAGAAAATGCGGGTACGAACTCCCAAGGGGAACAGAACATGCAGAACGACTCCAACCGCAGAGAGTTTTTCGGAAGAGTGGCGGCGCTCGGCGCCGCGGCGGGAGCGGGAATTCCCGTGACGCCGGCGGAGGCGCAATCCGGGGTTCCGTCCGTATTGCAGGACCGGCTCGGGAAGGCCTACCAGTATCGGGTGGGCCGCGCGGATGTGTACAATAACCTGCCGCCGGCCGAGCACCCGGTCAACGGCGACGAGGAGAAGTATCCGAACCGGATCAACAACTTTTCGAAGACGCTGCTGCACGATCAGTTCTGCCATGTCAGCCGCGACGCCTACAACAGCCTGATCCGCGCGTGCAATAGCGGGAAGAACGAGGACTTCGAGCGCATCATCCGCGGCGGAAACGTGCGCCTGAAGAACCCCACCGGCGCCTACAATTACCAGTTGGCCGGCGCGGACCAGTCGCAGTACACGATGCCGGCTCCGCCCGCCTTCGATAGTCCCGCTCAGGCGGCGGCGATGACCGAACTCTACTGGCAGGCGCTGAGCCGCGACATCCCGTTCGCCGAGTACGACGGGAACACGACCATCGTGCGTGCCTGCAACGAACTCTCCGGCATGTCCGCCTTCTCCGGACCGCGGATGGGCGGCCGCGTCACTCCAGCCACCGTGTTCCGCGGCCACACGCCGGGCGATCTGGCGGGTCCTTATCTTTCGCAGTTCCTGGCGCTGCCCTTTCTGATGGGGCACCTCGAGGTGGAGCAGAAGCAGTTGTCGTTCCAGCCCGGCCTGGACTTCATGACGACGTTCCCCGATTTTCTCGGCATCCAGCTCGGCGAGGGCAAGGGTCCGGGCAACAAGTACGAGACCACGCGCCGGTACGTCCGCAACGGCCGCGATCTGGCGTACCTGGTTTACGTGGACTGGAATTTTTCGCCGCACTACCACGCGCTGTGGAATCTGCTGGCGCATGGCCCCGACGCGTTGGCCGAGTCGAATCCTTATCTGAACGCGCGGGGCCAGGAACCGTACGTCAACTTCGGACCGCCGGACGGCTTCGAATACGTCGCCCGGGCGGGCAAGCCCGCGTTCAACGCCGCCTGGTACCAGAAGTGGATGGTGCACCGGTTGGCGAGGCCGGAAGTGTTCGCGTGCCGCGTCGACATCCACAAGCAGAAGGTGCAACTGTACCCGATTCACGAGTCGGCGCTCGAGACGGCGGCGGCGGAGGCGGTTCGCGCCAAGTGGGGCAGCTATCTGCTGCCGCAGGCGTATTCGGGTGGGTCTCCGGCGCACTCGTCGTACCCGTCGGGCCACGCGACGGTCGCCGGCGCCTGCGTCACGATGCTGAAGGCTTTCTTCCGCGAGTCGTACGTGTTGCCGAATCCGATGGTTCCGGCGGCGGACGGGTTGTCGCTCCAGCCGTGGAAGGGCGCCGATCTCACCGTGGGCAACGAACTGAACAAGCTGGCGTTCAACATCGCGATGGGCCGCAACTGGGCGGGCATCCACTGGCGCTACGACGCGTGGGAAGGCATGAAGCTGGGCGAGCAGGTTGCGATCAGCTTGCTGGCGGATATGACGGCGGGCTACATGGACGAGTTCCCCGGGTTCACGTTCACCAGGTTCGACGGCACGAAGATCACCGTTTGCGGCGGCTGCGCCTCCACGGCGTAGCGCGCTACTTCTTCTTTTCGCGATTCCACAGATCGCGCGAGAGGGCGCGTCCGCACCAGGGGCAGTAGTGGATTCCGGCGTAGGTAGGGCGCTCCTCGCCGAAGTGCAAATGGTAGTCGGTATTGATCTCGGTGACGATCCGCCCGTTGCTCAGGCTGCTGAGGGGACCGTATCGAATCAGTTCGCGATCGACCATCGCGTCCATTTCGTCGCAGCAGTACATTCTTACAAATGGTACGTCCAACCGTGTGATATCGTAAAGGCAGTTCAGGGAAGCCGTTCGGAAGGAGCGTCGATTCGATGCGACGAAACGCCAGCATTCTACTGCTATTGACGCTAGCGGGGGCAACCGTGCTGGTGGGGCAACGCGGCCGGCGATCGTTCTTCGATGAAGAGGACACTCCGGCGCCCATGCCATCCGACGCCGGCGTCAAAAGCGAGTACACGTTCGCCCGGCTGCGCTATCCGTCGTCCCGATCCGGCTACTGGCGGGGCGGAAGCTGGGCGACCGATTATCCGAAGGCCGACCGGCAGTTCGTGCAGGGCGTCCGCCGGCTGACGCGGCTGCACACCAAGTCGGTGGAGCAGGTGGTGGACATCGACACGGACATGATGTTCGACTACCCGTGGATGTACGCGACCGAGGTCGGACACTGGGAACTGAGCGACAAGCAGGCGGCCAAGCTACGCGACTATCTGCTGCGCGGCGGCTTCATCATGACGGACGACTTCCACGGAACCTACGAGTGGGACGTGTTCCTGCAGGGAATCCAGAAGGTGTTCCAGGACCGGCCGATTGTCGATCTCGAGGATCGCGAGGCGATCTTCAACGTGATCTACCGTTTGACCGACCGGCCGCAGGTGGCCGGCATCCAGATGTTCTATAGCGGCCGCAGCTACGAGCGCGACGGGGTGGAGGCCCGCTGGCGCGGCATCTTCGACGACAAGGGCCGCGTGATGGTCGCGATATGCCACAACATGGATCTCGGCGACGCATGGGAATGGGCGGACCTTCCCCAGTATCCGGAGAACCTCGCTTCCGCCGCCTACCGCGTGGGTGTCAACTACATCGTCTACGCGATGAGTCACTAGACCGGGATCGTCCATGTTCGAACTGCTGTTTCAATATCCACGCGCCGTTTTCTCCAAGGGCGAGTTCGTGCTGATGGGCGGCTGGCCGCGATGGCTGCTGCCGCTGCTCATCGTGGCGGGGGCCGGGCTGATCGCATGGCTGATCCGGTCGAGATTGAAGGACGCGGCCGAGGGTGTGCGGACCGGTTGGCGTCCGGCCGTGCTATGGGCTCTGCAGTCGAGCCTGCTCGCCGCGCTTTTGACGCTGCTGTGGCAGCCCGCGATCCTGGTGTCGACGTTGAAGCCGCAGCAGAACATCGTGGCGGTGCTGATCGACGATTCGAAGAGCATGGCGATCGCCGACGAGGGCGCGCCGCGGTTGCAGCGGGCCAAGGAGACGCTGAGCGGCGGATTGCTGGCGGCGCTGGAAAAGAAGTTCCAGACGCGCGTCTACCGCGTGAGCGATACGCTGGAACGCGTCGCCAAGCCGGAGACGCTCGAGGCGAAGTCGGGTTCCACGCATCTCGCCGATGGGCTCAAGCGGGTGGCGGCCGAATCCGCCGGATTGCCGCTGGGCGCGGTGGTGCTGCTTTCCGACGGCGCCGACAACGCGGGCGGGATCGACCTCGAGACGGTCACCGAGTTGCGGACGCGGCACGTGCCGGTCCACGCGATCGGGTACGGCCGCACGGTTCCCGAGAAGGATTTGGAAATCGTCGACGCCCAGACGTCGGTTCGCGCGTTGGCCGATTCGCGGTTGGCGATGCGCGTGACATTCCGCCAGAACGGCCTCACGGGGCGGCGCGGCAAGCTGGTGCTGCGCGAGAGCGGCAAGGTGCTGGCGTCGCGCGACCTGACGCTGGGGGCCGAGGGCTCCCGCCTGCGGGAGACGCTGACGTTCAACGCGGGCGGCGCCGGGGCCAAGGCGCTGCAGGTGGCCTTCGAGCAGGTGGACGGCGATACCAACGCCAAGAACAATTCCACGGCGCGCCTGCTGAACGTGGATAACGCCAAGCCGCGCGTCCTCTATCTCGAGGGCGAGCCGCGGTGGGAATACAAGTTCATCCGGCGCGCGCTCGAAAACGACAAGAACGTGCAACTGGTGACGGTGCTGCGCACCACCCAGAACAAGATCTACCGGCAGGGCACGGACGGTCCCAAGGAGCTCGAGGACGGCTTCCCCGATAAGGTGGACGATCTGTTCCGCTATCAGGCCATCGTGCTCGGGTCGGTGGAAGCGGCCTATTTGAACACGCGCCAGCAGGAACTGCTCAAGGTGTTCGTGGACCGGCGCGGCGGCGGACTGCTGCTCCTGGGCGGGCGGGCGAGCCTGTCGGAAGGTGGCTGGAACCGTTCGGCGATGGCGGAACTGCTGCCCACCGTGCTGCCCGACCGCAAGGAGACCTTCGTGCGCGATCCGGCCAACGTGGAACTGGCGCCGGCGGGCATCGAAAGCCTGATCACGCGGCTGACCGAGAATCCAGCCGCCAACGCCGAGCGGTGGAAGAAGCTCCCCTATCTGGCCGACTATCAGGACGCCGGAACGCCCAAGCCCGGAGCGGCGGTGCTGGCATCGATGAATCCAGGCGGCAAAGGCTTGATGCCGCTGCTGATCACCCAGAACTACGGACGCGGCCGCACGGCGATTCTCGCCACCGGCGGCACGTGGCGCTGGCAGATGTCGCAGCCGGTGGAGGATCAGACGCACGAGATGTTCTGGCAACAACTCCTGCGGTGGCTGAGCGCGGACACTCCCGGCCGGATGCTGGCGTCCACTCCGCGGCCGATGCTGCTCGACGACGGGAAAGTGAAGCTGACCGCCGACGTTCGCGACAAGAGCTATCTGGCGTCGGCCGACGCGCGGGTGGAGGCGCGGATCATCGGACCGGAAGCCACCGGCGCGACGATCGAGATGACACCCGATCCGGTGAATCCCGGCATCTACACCGCCGAGTGGAACGCCGAAAAGCAGGGTTCCTATATCGCGGAGATCTCGGCCAAGCGCGGCGAAGAGGAAATGGGCAAGGACACAGTGGCGTTCCAGCGGCAGGACGGCATGGCGGAGAACTTTCACTCCGAGCAGAACGTCGAACTACTGACACGGCTGGCCGAACAGACCGGCGGCCGGTATTGGAAGCCCGCGGACGTGGCCAAGCTGCCCCAGGAGATCGACTACTCGGGCGCGGGCATCACGGTGCGCGAAACGCGCGACCTGTGGAACATGCCTGCCGTGTTCCTGGTGTTGATTGGGCTGCGGGCGGCGGAATGGCTGCTGCGGCGGCGATGGGGGATCGTCTAGGATGCGTTGGCTGGCTATGCTCTGCGCGCCCGCGTCCCTGTGGGCGGCGACTCATTTCGTGACCGTGGCGGGGCTCGGCGGCGAGGCCGAGTACGAGCAGCGCTTCAACGCGCTGGCCGCCGACATCGACAAGGTGCTGAAAGGTTCGGGCGGCGATTCCCGGGTGCACACCATCTCCGGCGTCTCTTCCACCAAGGACAAGTTGTCCGGGACGCTGGCCGAGGTGGCGCGCGAAGCCAAGGCGGACGATCAGTTCGTGCTGTTCCTCATCGGGCACGGCACGTTCGACGGCTCCGACTACAAGTTCAACTTGAAGGGTCCCGACATCACGGCGATCGAACTCGCCGCGCTGTGCGACCGCATTCCAGCGGCGAAGCAACTGGTGGTGAACGGCACCAGCGCGTCCGGCGGTTCCCTGCACGCGTTGCAGCGGGCCAATCGCGCCGTGATCACGGCCACCAAATCCGGCGGTGAGCGCAACGCCACCGTATTCCTGCGGTACTGGGTGGAGGCGCTTCGCGATTCCAGCGCCGACACCGATAAGAACGAGGCGATCTCCGCGCTCGAAGCCTACCGGTACGCCGACCAGAAGACGGTGGGTTTCTACGAGACCGCCAAGCGCCTGGCCACCGAGCATGCGATGCTCGAGGACACTGGCAACGGCGAGGGGACGCGGAAACCGGGAGTCGACAACGATCAAGGGATGCTCGCGGCGCGGATCGCCGTGGTGCGGCTCGGTTCGGCGCAACGGGCGGCGGCCGATCCGGCCAAGCGCCAGTTGATCGCCAAGAAAGAAGAACTGGAAGTCAAGATCGACCGTTTGAAGCTCGAAAAGGCGGCGACGCCGGCGGATCAGTATCGTAAGGACCTGGCGAAGCTCCTGCTGGAACTGGCGCGAGTCCAGGAAGAGATCGACAAATAACGTGCGCGCGTTGCTATGCTTTTCAGCCATCGCCGCCCCGCTTTTCGCGCAGTCGCCGGCCGATTGCCGGCACAAGGCGAAGTTCGGCGACAAGGCCGGCGCCCGAGCCTGCTTCCAGGCGCTGACCCGCTCCGCCGAGCCGTTCCAACGGGCCGAGGGACAGTACGGTCTGCGCGACTACAAGCAGGCCAACGACTCGTTCCGCCTGGCGGTGGACAAGGCTCCCAAGGACCCTGAAATCCGCGTCCGCTGGGGACGCATGCTGATCGAGCCGTTCAATCGCAACAAGAAGGACGCGATCGACCTGTTTCAGGAAGCGCTCGAGATCAGGAAGGACTACCCCGGCGCGCTGATGGGCTTGGCGCTCGCCGCTTCCGACGCCTTTGAGACCAAGGCCGAGGAGATGGCGAAGAAGGCGCTGGAGGGCGATCCGAAGCTGTACGAGGCGCATGAATTGATCGCCAGCATGGCCGTGGAGGATTCCAACCCGAAGAAGGCCATCGAAGCCGCCGATGCGGCGCTGAAGATCTCGCCAGAGGCGCTGGACGCGCTGGCGATCCGCGCGACGGTGGAGATTCTGGCGGACAAGCCCGCTGGGGAGTGGCTCGACAGGATCTACAAAGTCAATCCGAGGTACGGCCACGCGCACTACCTCATCGGGCATCACCTGGTTCTGAACCGGCGCTACGACGAAGCGATCGCGCAGTACCGGAAGGCGATCGAACTCGATCCCGATCATCTTCACGCGCAGTCGCAGCTCGGCATCAATCTGATGCGCACCGGCCAGGATCGAGAGGCGTTGGCGCTGCTGAACGACGCGCACGACCGCGGGTTCCGCGAGGCATCCACCACCAATTCGCTGAAACTGCTGGACAGCCTGAAGAACTTCGCGACGTTCAAGACGGCCGACACGGAAGTGATCCTGCACAAGAAGGAGGCCGAATTGCTGCGGCTGTACGTGGAGGACGAACTCCGCAAGTGCATCCGGGTCTACGAGAAGAAGTACAAGATGAAGCTGCCGCGGGCGGTGCGCCTCGAGGTCTATCCCGACCACGAGGACTTCGCCGTGCGCACGATGGGCATGCCCGGCGTGGGCATCCTGGGCGTCACCTTCGGCGACGTGGTGGCGATGGACAGCCCGTCCGGCCGCACGCCGGGTAGCTTCCACTGGGCATCGACGCTGTGGCACGAGATGAGCCACGTGTTCGTGCTGGTGGCGACCAAGCATCGCGTGCCGCGCTGGTTCACCGAAGGGCTGGCCGTGCACGAAGAGACCGCTACCAATAGCGATTGGGGAGACCGCCTTACGCCGAGCATCCTGCGCGCGCTCAAGGACAAGAAACTGCTGCCGGTCGCCGACCTGGACCGGGGCTTCGTACGGCAGAGCTACGAAGGCCAGGTGGTGGTGTCGTACTTCCAGGCCGGCCAGATCTGCGACTACGTCAACGAGAAGTACGGCTACGACACGCTGCTCGCCATGATGCACTCGTTCGGCGCGCGCAAGACGACGCCGGAAGTGGTGGTAGAGCACCTGAAGATGAAGCCGGAGGAGTTCGACAAGGCCTTCCTGGCGTGGCTGGACGCGCGGACGAAGAAGACGGTGGACGGCTTCGAGGACTGGACCAAGAAGCTGAAGCAGGCGTTCGCCGCGAAGAAGGACTCCAAGTGGGACGACGTTATCAAGCTGGCGGGCGAGGCCCGCGACGTCTATCCCGACTACGTGGAAAGCGCCAACGCCTACGAAGTGCTGGCCGACGCGTACGAGAAGAAGGGCGACAAGAAGGCGGCGGCGGCCGAACTGGCCAAGTACGGCCAGATCGGAGGGCGCGATCCGAAAGTGCTGAAACGCCTGGCCACGCTGCAGGAAGAACTGGGCGACCGCAAGGGCGCGGCCATCACGTTGAACCGCGTCAATTGGGTGTATCCGGTGAACGACGAGCCGTTGCACCGGAAGCTGGGCGATCTGCTCCTGGAACAGAAGGATCACCAAGGCGCGCTGCGCGAATATCGCGCCGTGCTGGCGTTGAAGCCGCTCGACCGGGCGAGCGCGAATCACAATCTGGCGCGGGCATATTTGGCGGCCGGCGACCGCGCCAAGGCGGAGGAGTCCCTCATCGAAGCTCTCGAGGCGGCTCCCAACTATAAACCGGCGCAGAAGCTATTATTGGAACTCGACAGCTACAAGAAAGAGAAGCCCTAATTCATGTCTTCGATCGCGGAACAGACTCTCGACTCCACCGAACTCAAATCGCGGATCGAGCGTTTTCAAATGGCGCAGGGACGCATCATGGAGCAGGTCCGGCGGATTATCGTCGGCCAGGACGAAGTGCTCGAACAGATCATGATCGCGTTGTGGGTCAGCGGCCACTGTCTCATCACCGGCCTGCCCGGAACGGCCAAGACGTTGATGGTTCGCACCATCGCGCAGACGC
>SXGS01440895.1_pt1 | contig 32804 bp, 44 predicted proteins | sample 3174681 | NCBI WGS metagenome assembly SXGS01 (sample SAMN11356861, study PRJNA531348) | freshwater metagenome | isolation source: freshwater sample F1-80 | place: China: Fuxian Lake, Yuxi | collected 2017-12-25
AAGAAACAGTAGGATCGGTATATTGAACAATATTAGCTGAAACAGTTCCAATTTGAGAAAAAGTTCCAGAACCTGTAGCTCTTTCAATATAAAATCCAACTTCATCAATCGAGTTATCTATCCAAGTGAGAACAACAGAACTTGTAGTTTGGGCAGAAAGAATCTCAAAGCTATCTGCAAAAACAAAAACCATCAGTACAAAAAGAGCAAGGGAAGTTACAATTAAATGCAATTTAAATTTCATTATCCCAAACCAGCAATTAGCCCACTAGGAGAGCTTGGAGTACTCCCTGTAACAAGAGGAGACAACATATCTGCATTAACTTCAGAAATTGAAAGAACACGATTATATATTCTAACTTCATCAATCTCTCCATTAAATGGGTTGATAAATAATCCATTTGCGTCTTTACGAATACCTATCCTTAAAGGAAGAATACTTGTTGACATTGTTGCAGTAACTGAAGATGAACCCAATAATGCACCATCATAATATAAATTAAATGATGTTCCACTATAAGTCGCAGCGATATGATGCCACCCAGGAGAAATAGTATAAGGCAATTCAATTTGAGTACCACCATTAACTACAAGTCGTATATTGCTATTAGTCAATCTAAGATGATACTGGTCCCCAGCAGTTCCTTTACTAAGGATAATTCCAGCTCCTACGACCGGATTATAAACCCACGCAGTAACCGTAATTTGGGCAGGATTCAATGAAGCACTACTAGGAATTTCGACATAATCATTTACTCCATCAAATAAAAGACCGTTATCATATTTACCAGTAGTCCATACTGGTCCATTTATCAAAACACCATTATTTCCATTTCCAGAAGCATCAGAAGTGGCAAGCCCAGAACCCTCACTAAATGCATAAGCTGCAACTAAGCCTGGTGGTATAATTATATTTTGACAAGTTCCCCCAGGCCCACAACAATTTGAAGGAGAAGCTTGAGGAATATAAGAACCAGCAAAACAAACTTGTGTTCCAGAACAAACACTACCTAAAAAGAAAGTAGTGCAACTACACCCATTATTAATTTGTCCATCACAATCTTCATCTTGACTTAAAACATCACAAATTTCAGTCTGTGATCCAGGAGCAACATTAGCAACACAAGGCCCATATCCATTTCCAGCAAGGTTGCAAACGTGCTGACCAACAGAACATATTCCTTGTAATCCCGTTGAACAAGTAGAAGGCACACCAGAAGTGCAAGATATAGCATTAGGGGTCGGAGCAACAGCATAACGAGGGTCAGCAGTATAAACTCCAGAAGAATATGCATTGACAACACCAGATGTAGCTCTTAACCAATTATATGCATTCTGATCATGTCCATAAAGTCTTGCAGAAGCTCCCGTATGATAAGAAAGATAATTTTCTCCATTACCAATAGCACAAAATGAAGGCAATCCAGGCTGTAAACAAGGATTAGACTGATATACAGGATCAAAATAAGATTCTACTTGTTGCGGAGTTGTCAATGCAACCCCATTAGCATCTGTGGTAGGATGTCTGTAAGCACCAAGATATAGAGGATTAAAACCAGGAGTGGTAAAATGCCAATCATAAAATCCAGATACATGATCCATTAGAGAACCAGCCGGATAACCAAGTCTTTCAGCAAAATTAAGAGTTTCTGCTGCAGTAGCAATCATCCAAGAAGCCTCACAAAAATCAGGTTGATTAGTTCCAGTAATAACTGGATAAGAACCACAAGTACTTCCATAAATTGGAAATTTAAGTGGAGAAGGCAAATCAGGATTTCCAAATACATTTCCAGGATTAGTCCATTGATTTCTTCCAAAGTTCCACATACCTATATTCCATGTATGCGCGACTGTTTGAGGAATTGAAGGTTCTTGTGATAAAAGAATATTCTGAGCACCCATCCAAGCAATAAGAGAGTCCAAAGCAATATTTGTATAGTGTTCTTTTTCAGGAGTTCCATCCTTAGCAAACGCAGCCATATAAAAAAGACCGTAACCTGCTCTAAATTGATATCTTGAACCCCAGGGAGAAGTCTTTGCTCCACCCGGACCACCACCAGAACCTACAACAGGCCCTCGAGGGTTTGAATCCCCTAAAGTAGAATATGATGTCCAAAATTCAAGTTGTTCCAAACGATAATAATCTCCAGTTAACAAATATAATATTGGCTCAAAATTATAAAGATGACCCATACTATTTGACCAAGTTTGTCTAGAACCATCAAACCACAAAACATTGTTAGCTTCTCCTAGAGTTATTCTTGAAACTATTCCAAGTTTATCGCTTGCAGTAGTATATGCCCAGAAAGGTGAAGAAAGTGCAAGAGTTGGTCTTGAACTAACAGATATAGGTTTTCCAATTGCAGGAACAGCGTTTAGACTTCCAATTGCAGGAACAACACCAGTATTAGGATCTCTGTTATAAACTTTATTTGAGTCTCCTTCTCGATAATGCTTTGGCCAAGAACCAGCTAAATCTCCCATAGCAAGAGCTACATGTTGCATACGCCAATCCATGTTATTTAACCATAGAGCATTCGTTTGAGGAATAGCGCCTAACTCCCATCTTCCTCCCCCAGGACCCTCACTCGTGTAAACATGTATACTTCTCTGAAACAATCCATTGCCTCCATTACTCAAACTCAAAGAGCCACAAGAAGTTCCAGTTTCATAACAATTATACCAATTAGAAACAATTGTAGAAGAAGACTGCACACCAGAATCATAATAATCTGCAAAACCTGTTTGAGCAAGATATTCTTTATTATGGTTTATACTCAACTTTTCCGAAACAGGAGTAAGCCAAAATTGTTTAGTCCATCTTGCACCAGCATGATGTGTAACAGAAGTATCTGAAAAAACATTTACGGGACTTGATAAACCTGTTTTCAAATTCAAATCATAATATAAATCTTGTAATGCTTCTGTATTTGAGTTCTCTCCAACAAATCTGACACGAACTTTATTTACAGGAGCAGGCCAAAATTCAGCAATAAATTCTGGTCTAAAACTTTTATGATTTGCTTGAGTAGTCTGTTGCCAAATAACGGAAGTCACATAATCATCCTGAGCTATAGTTGTTTCATGAGGAAGACCATTAGTATATATTCCACCAACATAATCTCGCTGAACTGTAATTGTATCCTGACCAATTGTATTTACTGATTGAACTAAAACAAACTCATCCAGCAAATTCAAAACGTCATTTACATTAACCCAAGAAGCATCTGCAACTTCAAGAATATTTGAATTACTACACCCAGTATTTGAAAAAGAAGAACATCTCGTAAGTTTTGTATTTTGCTGTTCCCAACCAACATCATACTGTCTTGTTACAGAATGGTCAGCCAAAACAACAGTTGTAGTTAATGGTCCAGATGTCCAATATTGATGTATATTTCCATTCTGTAAAATAGCACGAGCAGAAAGAGTATGTGTCTGCGCAGGATTAATCAATTCAATCGTTGCATCAAAATTATAATTACTAAGCATATCTGTTGTAGATAAAGGAGTAGTTCCAACAGAAGAAGAATAAACAGCGTTGCTAATAGATTGAAAAGAAATAGTTCTTGTCTGCCCAGCATTTATAGAAGGAATAACAAGAGAGATAACTGCAAATCTCAAACTCCCATCGCTATAGAAATTTTTAGTATCTACTTGTGTAGTTACAGCCACACCATCAAGCAATACTTGGGGTTTATTTCCAGCAGAAATTTCTCCAGAAACAAAAGCTCTTCCAAACTGAACAGGATGATTTGTAAGAGCTACAGAATCATCATTCCTAAGAGTCATAGTATTTGAAACCCCCCATCCAACATTAGAAATCTGATGCCCAGTAATACTTTTATCAAAAACTATTCCTAATAGTGCAAGAATTAAAACAAAAAGTGCAAAAAAAACCAAAGCCACTAAATATCGCCTATCACCCATATAACTAAACAAACAGAAGACCTTTTTAACTATTATGTATTAGTAGAATAAACTATTTCAGCAATGATTCTTGAAGCTAAATGTCCAGTAATATTTTGTTTATCAAATTTAGAATTTAATTCAACAATATCTGCTCCAATAATTTTATTTTTTCTCAAGTTTTCAATTAAAGTAAGAATCTGAACAGCACTTAATCCGGCAGGAACTGGAGTATCAACAGCAGGAGCAAAAGATGGATCAACAGAATCTAAATCAACAGACAAATAAATAGGCATCTTAGCAATTCTTTTTTGAATTTTAGTTATAATTTTCTTGACACCTAAAATCTCAATATCTTCGGGAGTAATTACAAGAAGACCACTTTTTTTAATCGCAAGTAATTCAGATTTTTCTGGAGCTCGCATTCCAATTATTACGCTATTGGCAAAAGAAACATTCTTCAATTTTTGAAACTCACAAAGAACAGAACCATAATAATCTCCAAATCCACATCTAAAGTCTGGATGTGCATCAAAATAAACAAAGCTAAATTTTCTTTTATATTTTTCAGCAATTCCTTTAACAACCTGAGAAGTAATTGAATGGTCTCCTCCTATCGTTAAAGGAATCTTACCATCAGAAACTATTTCGGCAATTTTAGTAGAAACTTTTTTCTTTTTTATATTTCCAATGTCAGATACCTTAGATATTATCACACCACTAGAAGATTCAACTCGTCGTTTCTTTTCATTTTTCCATTTAAACAAATCAAGTTTCCGAGACACTCGTCGTATGTAATCAGGAGCCTTTTCAACTCCAGATGCACGAGAAGAACGACTTCCAGAACTATCTGGAACTCCAAGAATTACAACATCAGAGTCTTTATAATTAGAATTATGTAAATAGTATTTCACCATTTTTATGTATAGCTCTTCCCACAATCCATAAATTCACAAATCTTTCCAGCCGATTCAAAACCGCGAGAATTAACTCGTTTAGCAACTTCTGAAATAACTCTCAAGCCCTCATCAATTTCTTGTTGGTCAATTATATATGGGGGAATTACACGAATAGATTTATCTCCTGCTCCAAGAACAATCAATCCTTTTCTCAAAGCCTCAATAACAAAAGTATCTCGAGCATGTCCATCAGACATATCAAATCCTATCATCAAACCACGACCACGAACATTATCAATTGAATCAATCTTTCGCAAACCAAGCACAATCTTCGCACCAATCTTAGTATTTCGTGCAAGTAATTTATCGCGTTTAATCATTTCAATAGTTTTCATTCCCAAAGCCATATCAAGAACATGACCTCCACCCCAAGTTGAAGAAATAGAACCGGACTCTTGAGGAAAATCTTTCCGAGGAGCAATAACTGCTCCAACTTGTAAAGCCTTAGCAACAGAAAAAACATCTGGAACAATTCCGTAATGTTCAAATGACCACCATTTACCAGTCCGACCCATTCCTGCCTGAACTTCATCAGCAACATAAGGAATATTGTATTTGCGACTCAATGCAAAAAGTTTCTTAACCATAGTGTTAGAAGGAATTCTATATCCTCCCTCTCCTTGTAAATGTTCCAAAATTACAAAACCAATTGCTTCAGCACCATATTGAGTAACAAGAGATTGTAAAACTTCAGATGCAGAATCATCAAAAGGCAATTCGCGATTTGATTCAAGTAAATATCCATGTCTATGAACTGCTTTTGAATGATGCAAACTCAAAGCACCCAAAGTGCGACCATGAAAAGCCCCATCAAAAGAAGTACTAAATTTCATTCCTTGACGACGATGCATACATAATTTAATTGCATTTTCAACTGCCTCAGCACCAGAGTTCACTAAAAATCCTCCATTCATTCCTTTAGGAGAAATAGAAATTAATTCATCAAGTAATTGTCCATGTTCTGGAACAATAAAATCCTGACCAGCATATTTTAACGGATGACGAGTAGAATATTTTTTCACAACCTCTAACATTTCAGAGTGATTATATCCAAAAGGATTCGTAGCAATCTGTGAACCAAAATCAAGAAACTTATTTCCATCTATATCTTCACAATAAGCTCCAGAACCATTAGAAGAATGAACAAATGGAAAAGGCACACTCCAAGCACCATTGACTTTTCGTAAATGTTCTGCAACTCGTAAAGATTTTTGCCCAGGAACCTCAGTTTTTATTTTTATCATAACACCCTCACAGACAGAAAGCCTATTTGTTTTAAATAGTTAAGCTAAATTGCTTAACAATCATATCCAACTCTACGCAATAACTCTTTTGTTAATTCAAATTTTCCACGATAAGAATTATCAGTAATACCTTGCCCTGTATCATGATTTCCAATAGGAACTTGAGGAATTGGGCCGTCTCTTGAAACAAAACCTAAAGAAATTTGAGTTAAATTATCAAGACCTTTTCTAAGTCCTTCAAAAGAGTTTTTCGGATTAAATTCAAGTGCACGTATAATTCCACAACCATCTGAATTAACCAACATTCCACAAAAATAATTTCCAATATTGGCGTGAGGGAAGTCTAAAAAAGATGTGAGCCTTAGAGATAGTTTATTTCTATCTACGACTAATCCATATTCTCTTGTTTTCTCAGCTAATTGAAATGTAACTGCAATAACTCCAGAACGATCATTTCTATTCGAAGCATCATTAATATCATAAAACGCTTTAACTCCTATATCATGGAATTCAATATGTCTTTGTATATCTTCTTTCCCATCCCTTAATCTCCTTCGCATTATAGATTCACCAATATTCTCCGGATCAGTACAATCATAATACATAGCTAAAGAAGTGTTTGGACACATAACACAAACTGGGGAAGTAACCGCCATGCCTAAAGCATCTTGAAAAGAAGCCAACGCATGTAAAAAATTAAAGTCTACTTCAGATTCTATTTTCCAACTTACCATAAACCACAAGAAAAACAGCAATATAAAAGTCTATCTTCAATCATCAATCGTCGCTTTCTGAAGCTTTCCAGAATAATCAAAATACACCGTCTTTATTTCAGAAAATTCATCAATACCACTAATCCCTGCTTCACGAGTTCCATTTCCAGTTCCTTTCACACCTCCGAAAGGTAAATGGCATTCACTTCCAATAGTTGAAGAATTTACATAAGTCAAACCAGTTTCTAATTTATGAATTGCCTGGAAAGCTTTAGTCATATCTTTCGTATAAATTGCAGAACTCAATCCATAAGAAACGCCATTTGCAACACGTATAGCTTCATCAAAATTTTTAACAGGAATTATACAGAGAATTGGACCGAATATCTCATCTTGACAAATTCGCATACTCGGTTTACAATTAGTAAAAATGGTCGGTTGGAAAAAATTACCTTTTCCATTAATTTTAATGTGTTTCCCTCCGTAAATAAGTTTGGCTTGCTCTATATGACCCAAACCAACATAACGAATACATCTTTCAACTGCAGAACTATTTATCAAAGGACCAATATTGTGATTTTTCCCATCACCAATAGTCAGTCTCTTAACACTTGCAATAAGTTTTTTCTCAAACTCTTTCTTAACACGTTCATGAACTATGACTCGAGATGTTGCAGTGCATCTTTGACCAGTTGTTCCAAACGCTCCCCAAACAACACCATCAACAGCTAAATCTAAATCCGCATCATCAAGAACAACAATAGCATTTTTCCCTCCAAGTTCCAAACCTACTTTTTTAATTCCTGCGTGACGAATAATTTTCTCCCCAACATCACGAGAACCAGTAAATGAAATTCCGCGAACAATTTGATTTTTTACAATTTCATCACCTAATTCTTCACCAGAACCAGTAACTAAATTAAAAGTTCCATGGGGAAACCCTGCTTCAATAATTAGTTTTGTAAATTCAACCGCACATAGAGGAGTATCTGAACTAGGTTTCCATACAATAGTATTTCCACAAATTAAAGCGGCCGCAGATTTCCAAGCAGGAATAGCTATTGGAAAATTCCAAGGAGTTATTAGACCAACGACACCCAAAGGCAAACGAATAGTCATTGCAAATTTATCTTTCAATTCAGAAGGAGTAGTATGTCCAAACATTCTACGACCTTCTCCAGCCATATATTCAAAAATATCAATAGCTTCTTGAACATCACCGCGAGCTTCAGAAATTTGTTTACCCATTTCAAGAACAATCAAACGAGCAAGTCTTTCCTTATGCTCAATAAGTAAAGCTTTCATATTAAATAAATATTTAGCACGTTGAGGCGCTGGAACTTCTTTCCAAGATTTGAAAGCTATTTCTGCGGAAACAATTGCGTGTTGTATATCTGCCCTACTAGACATCTGAAAATTTCCAACAGATGAGTCATCAGCAGGATTATCACTTAAGAAAAATTTGCCAGAATCACTAACAATCCATCGCCCACTAATATAATTCTTATATGTCATCACCATAAACTAACAAATCTATTAAATATTAAAAACCTATTGTTCAACCAATCTCAATGTAGCTTTATTATTAGCTTCATCAAATTCTGAAATGGAATTATCATAATCTGCAAAAAAGACTATTGAATTTGCACCTGAAGGAACTTTTAGATTCTCAACATCTAATATTTTCCTCGCACCGACACTAACTGCACCAACATCAAAGGTATCTATAAGTTTGTCATTAGAATATATTCCTAGAGATAATCCTTCGGAAGTAACTAATCCTTGATTTAATATTTCAATATGGAAATTTAGATATTTTCCACCTTTAGTTGCATTTACTGAATAAACCGTCAAATCTGGCAAACTTGGAGTTGAATACAATTCATTTATACTATCAATTATTTCTGAATCTATAGTTTGATCACATTTCAAAGTAGGATATAAAATACTTGAAGGATTATTATTATGGTCAAAACCTAGAGCATGTAAAAGTTCATGTGTAGCAACTTTAGCACTAGAACAAGAATCTTCTCTGAATAAAGAAATTTTACCTTCTAAAATAACAGAATAATATGTGGAATTTAACACTCTAGACGGTCCGCCCTCACCCGCAACAAAATAATTTTCCTGACCAGCTTCAGGAGCGACATCAGAGCATAAAATTTTAATTTCAGCATTAGAAGATTCAACAAAGGTTAACAAGCTAACCTCTTCAATATCTGAAAAGGCTTGTCTCATAGAATTTGACCTTTCAGAAGAACATGATGGAGCAATAGAATAAGAAATAGATTTATCAGAGTACCTCATACGAGCATAAAACTGTTTACTAGGAACATCATTCAAAACAATATTAGTTGGTTCGTCAATATTAACTCTATCAAGAGTTATAGCTTCACGAGGCCAAAATTCATAAAGATAATATCCGGAATAGCACAAACCTGCAAGAAGAATTATCAAAAACAAAACTGAAAAAAAACCACCACGATTATTCATAAAAAAACAAGAAAAAGATAATATATAAATTATTATCCTTTTATAAAACACAAATAATATCCATATTATTAAAAACAGGGTTTATTAATTATAAAAATATGTGGAAATATATTGCTATTGATGAGTCAAATCATGGTAGGTCTCCAGAGATATTTGTAGCTACATATTCCAAATCAGACACTGACGGATTTATAGACTCAAAGGCAAATTTTCCCAAATATCGAAAAAAGCATAGAGAAAGAGGGGCAAGATTAAATGGGAGAGATTATAGATTTATTATAGCCGATAAAACAATATTAAATTTAATACCCGAGGAAGTTCTATTAGGATCAGTAGTCTCCTCATTTGTAGGTTATGCTTTAAAGAAAGAAACGTTAACGAGTCCATTTACTTTGCTGATAGATGGAGAAATGACGTCCAAAAAAATAGAAGAGATATATCATAGATTAAGAAATGATGGAAGAATAAAAGAAAGAGATATAAATTTAATTAGTGGAGGGCATTTAGATCAAAGAAATCAATTAGTGAATATATCTGATGAAAGAGCACACGCATTATATAGACAGCCTTTAGAAAAAATAGTAGGTCATAACAGAAGGTTAATTTTAGAAATCCCCGAAAGATTGAGAAGAAAATTCAAAATATAATTCAATAATGATCACTCATTGCCAACAGACATCTATCTTTCATAGTATCCATTAATGAACTAGCGTTTTCACCATTAAAAAGATAACCTAAATCGTGTTTTCTAATTGATTCAGCAGACAAATTGTTTTTCGCTATTTCCAAATTTGTAGTCCTAAACCTATCAATTAATGGATGACAATTAGTCGGAAGTAGAAGTTTATGATTTTCAAGTATTGTAAATGAAGTATTATACATTCCTCTGTATTCATCATATCGTGGAATTAATAATTTTAAAGCACCTTCTTCGGTATCTCTATCTGCAACAATATTTGCCCCCATATTTTCTAAACTAAATAAATCATTACCGCTATGGGACCCAATAGTTTCTGCCTTAATCTGATTAGCTATTCTTCGTTGATCAGTCATTTTCGCTCCATCGCTACCATCCCAATTCCATGAACCTCCCTTCATACATACATAACCTTGCTTAGCAATTTCTTTATGTGTTTCTTCTCTTAAGTTAGAGGTAGGAGATAAAAAGACATATCTAAGATTATCTTTTTTTACAACTAATTTATCAAATTGGTCAATAGTTGAATAGATATGGTCCATAAGCAAATCGCGATCAATTACCCCTCGTTCAATTATATCATTATATGCGTTTGGAGAAACAAGAATAGTTGTTTCAGCAGGAAGTTTAACATCTCCCGCAAAATAAGTGTCTACAACATTAAAATTAATCGCTTGATTATTCTCTTGATTACATAATTTTTCAAGAGGGGCTATAATAGCATATTTTGAGTCATCCCAATTACCCAAAGTGGCAATATTACTTACAGGATGATTCATAGCAAAATGAACTGTAGTTCTTAGGTAATCTGGGCAACTCATATTAAGAGGTCTTATTGTCTCATTTTCAGGAAAATACTTTGTAAGATGAACTGCGACTAAATCTTTAACATTCATTCTTTGACCAAATCTTTCAGGAGTTACCTCTGGCTTATCCGCAAGTCCTAAAGTCCATTCCAAGTTTGTAGGTTTACGATCGAAAATCGAAACATACTCTTGAGAGTTATTGTTTGTCATAATAATTGTCAGAAAACGAACTTTTTAAACCTTTCTATTTGTTACTACTTATAAGTGTCTAACTTATAAAAAATCTTAAAGATCTCAAGCTAAATCCTAATTCTTCTCAATAAATTCGCATTCATAACTACAGTAATAGAAGAAAGTGCCATTGCAATCTCTGCAACAACTGGTTGAAGAACTCCGGCAATAGCTAACGGAATAGCTACAACATTGTAAGCAAAAGCCCAGAACAAATTCTGTTTTATCTTTCTGAAAGTCGCCTTAGACAAAGAAATAGCTTCAACTACTCCTATCAAAGAACTTTTAGCCAAAACTAAATCTCCAGATTCAATAGCGATGTCTGTACCAGAACCCATAGCAATTGCAACATTAGACTGTTTCAATGCTGGTGCATCATTAACTCCATCTCCAACAAATGCAACAAATCCTTCTTTTTGTAATTCTTCAACCCTTTTCGCTTTTTCTTCAGGCAAAACATTAGCAATAACTTCAATAATTCCAACTTGCGAAGCAATGGCTCGAGCAGTAACTTCATTATCTCCTGAAATCATAATCGCCCTATACCCTAAATTTTTCAATTTAGAAATTGCCTCAATAGAATCATCTTTCAAAGCATCTGCAACTGCAATAACTCCAATTATTTTCTTATTTTCTGAAACAATCATAGTAGTTTTACCAGCAGATTCAAATTTTCTCAAGTGTTCGTCAAAACCTTTCAAAGAAATTTTACGTTCATTCATCAAAGTTCTGTTTCCAATCAAAATCTGTTTAGTTCCAATTTTTCCTTCAACTCCACGACCACGCAAAATACTAAATCCTGTAACCTTACGATAATTTTTCAGTCCAGATTTAACAACAATAGCACGAGCAATAGGATGTTCACTTAATTTTTCAAGAGAAGCAGCAACTTCAAGTAAATAATTTTCTTTAACTTTAGAATAAATATCTGTGACCTCTGGCTTACCCTTTGTTATTGTTCCAGTCTTATCAAAAACAACAATCTTAACTTCTTTCATCGTTTGTATAGCCTCTCCTTTTCTAATTAAAATTCCTTTCCTAGCTCCTATTCCAGATCCGACCATCAAAGAGATAGGAACAGCCAATCCAAGAGAACAAGGACAAGCGATAACTAATACGGCAATAGCGACTCCAAGAGACCTACTCAAATCTCCTGTAAATATCCACCAATTAGCAAAACTCAGCAATGCGACAACAATAATCAAAGGAACGAAAATAGAAGTAATCTTATCTGCTAATTTCTGTATTGGAACTTTTGTTCCTTGTGCTTCCTCAACTAAACTAATAATGTGTGCTAAGAAAGTATCTTTACCAATCTTAGTAGCTTTTACATATAAAATTCCATCTTGATTGATAGTAGCGCCAATAACAGAACTACCTTTGTGTTTATCAGAAGGCAAACTCTCTCCAGTAACCATACTTTCATCAACTGCACTTTCACCACGAACAACAATCCCATCCGTAGGAATTTTTTCTCCAGGCTTTACAACCATGACATCACCAATCTGAACATCTGATATAGGTATTTGCATCTCTTTTTTCCCACGTAAAACAATAGCATTCTTAACTCCAAGTTCAAGCAATTTTTTTATTTCTTCAGATGCTTTTCCTTTTGCCTTAGACTCAATAAATTTCCCAGTTGTGAATATCGCCATAATCATTGCTGAAACACCAGAATAATCTTCAATAAATCCAAAGTAGCTAAAGAATCCAGTAAGATAAGCGACAATAGTTCCCAAAGCAATCAAAGAATCCATAGAAAAGTAGAAAGTAAAGAATCCGCGCATTCCATTTTTAATAGTTTCAAACCCAAAAATAAAAATAACAAAAAATCCCAAACCCAGAATAGCCGGAATCATAAATTCTTCTGGTAAAATAGACATTCCAAAAGCTCTTTCAGAAAGCATAAGAAAAGCAATAGGAATAGTAAATATCCAGCTCCACACCAACTTCTTCTTCCAAGACCTAAGTTCAATTTCTTCAATAGACATTTCAGAATGTTCTTCCATTCAAACCTTCTCCATCTTCACAACTTTATATCCGGCACGAGAAACTGCTTTTTCCAAATCTCCATCTGAAACAGAATCATCTGCTTCAATAACGCCTGAATTAGTCATCATTCTAACAGAAACACTTTTCACACCCTTAACTTTAGAAACAGAACGTTCAATATTTCCAGCACATGAACCACAATGCATTCCAGAGAGGGTTAGTTTAACTTTCTTCATTTTGCTCCAACCAGGCAAAATGGAGATTTAAAAATATCAATTTTTATTTTCTTCATTGTCTTTTTCTCCTTCCGTTTTGATTTTGAGATTGTTTCAAGGAACCATTAATCATCTTGATAAAGTAAATCAAGATAACTATAACAACTCCCCAAGCAATTAGCATTCCTAAAATCATAAATGGTGCGAACACATAGTTAGAACCGTTTCCAAACATCCAAGACATCATTCCACCAGAATAAGAATAACCATCACGATAAGAGCCACAACCAAAACCCCCAAACCCCCTCATCCCAAAACTACTAAATAAAAGCAAAGTCAAAGAAACAATAGCGACAACCATCCACCAATTAGTTTTATTATCCATCTCTAACCACCAGTTTTCCAAATCCCATACCCATTGAACATGAGAAAGGGTAAGTTCCTTTCTCAAGAGCAGGTAATACAAGAGTATCTGAATTTGATTTCAAATATTTAACATATCTCTTACCTTCAACATTAAAAGCGACAGACCTCAAACATCCCTTGACAGATGAATCTACACTTATAGCAATAGGCTTACCTGCCTCTGCGTAAGCGTCCTCGTAATTCAAATCATCCTGACTTAATGTTACTTTTTGAAATTCCCCTGACAATCCATCATTTGGAACATCTCTAAAATTTGAAGTCTCCAAATTAGAAAAAACAAAAAATCCAGCTACAACGACTATCAAAATCACTCCAAACAAAATAGCAGTATTGTTCATCCGAAAGCTCCCGAACGAGAACCATAAATCATAATCCAAGTAGTTAGTGTTGTAGCTATGAACGTGAAGACAATCGTAAAAAATATCCCATTAATTTTTCTACTTTCAAGCTGTTTTCCTTCAATAAATAACATATAATTCAAAGCAAATAAAATAACTGAAGAAACTATTGAAACAAGAATAGTAGCCAAACGCAAATTATCATTAAACAACATAAATGCAGTCATTGCTCCCATAAGTCCACCCATAAATCCAGACATTACTCCTTCAAGAAACCCCATGACTCCACAACATCTTCCTCCAGAAATAATCCCTATAATTATACCAAAAGCCATTCCAAAAACACTTCCCATAAACATACCATTAGTTGCTGCAACAATATATCCAGATATAAATCCTGAAATCATTCCAAGAGTCATACCAATCATCATTCCAGACATACAAGGAAATATTCCAAAGTTTCTAACCTGTAATAATACTCCAGAAATCAAAGCATAAATAACAATCCCAAAAAACAAAAAGAAACCATAATTTGCTAAAAAACCATCAATAAATCTAAATTTAGCAAAGTACAATAAACTTACAATAACAAAGGAAGTAAGTAAAGAAGTAAATATGTTTGGAATTATACTCCCTTCTACACCCTTTCCTTTCTGAACTTCTTTCAGAAATGATTTTATCATAAAAAATAGAGTAAATTAAAGCTTATAAGTATTTGGCTGAAACTAGTTTCAAACAATTTAAATACGGATAAAATTGCTAAAATTATGCAAGTAAGACATATCGGCTGGATAATGATAGGAATTGCTTTAGTATTAGTAGGAATCGTATTTCTTTTCAAAACATCTTTACAGGAATATATTTACACAACTTGTCCTCTTTTGCATAACACTGATGTCTATGAATGTCCAGCTACAAGAACATTAAATCAACAAGCATACCTCGCATATTTCTTAGTTTCAGTAATAGCTATGATAGGAATAGTCTTAGCAACAATTAAACCAGAACAAAAAATAATTATAAGAAAAGTAAAAGAAAAGAAAGCAGAAATCAACACTAAAGACTTATCAAATGAAGAAAAACAAATTCTTCAAATCTTGGTAAAAGAAAAAACAATGTTTCAAGCAGAACTAATAGAAAAAACTCAAATGAACAAAGCAAAAATAACAAGAATTTTAGACAGACTAGACAATAAAGGAATTATAGAAAGAAAACGCAGGGGGTTAACTAATATAGTTGTTTTGAAATAACTCAAAAGTCAACAAAACCTAGAGCACCAATAACAATCAAATATAATCCTAAAGCAATTCTAAGAAATTTAGGCCAGACCAAAACAAGCAGCCCTACAATAATAGTAAGAATCGCAGATAACGTTGCTTTGATAAGAACCATAAATAATATAAGAAATGTAAGTATATAATTATTTCCTTAGAAGCATTTAAAAACGAATTTTATGAAAGAAAAATATGGAATACTTAGACAGAGAAAATACAATAAAAGACCTTTACAAAGATGTAATATCATTTCTAAAAATTAGAATAAACAAAGAGGATATTCAACTATTGATTGATAGATTCGCCTATGGAAAGAGAACAAAGACTCTTGCAGAAAGATTGGGCCTAACTAAACAAGCATTAACGGGAAAAAACGGAAGAATAAAAAGAATCTTAGATTATGCAAGAGAAGTCTTAAATGATGATAAATCTCTTTATTCTCGTTATTGCTCAGTCCAAAGCTATAGCCAAAATTAGCTATTTCTTTTCCTTAAAACCTAAAGAACAAGAATTTATACAAAATCTCTTTCCAGTAGTCTTTGCAGGTCCATCATCAAACATATGTCCTAAATGTCCTCCACACTTTGCACAAATTACTTCAACCCTATGCATTCCATGACTAGAATCATCAACAAATTTCACTGCGCCTTTCTTCGCAGAATCAAAACTTGGCCAGCCAGTTCCAGAATCAAACTTTGTACCAGAATCAAACAATTCAGTTCCACATCCGGCACAAACAAACATACCTTTTCTTGCTTCATGTAACAATTCACCAGTAAATGGCCTTTCAGTGCCTTTCTCTCTTAAAACAGCATATTGCTCAGGAGTAAGTTTCTTTTTCCAATCAAATTCTTTTTTTACCATATTCAAAAAACACAGAACAAAACTATTAAACTTATGCTCAATTCATAGAAATATCAAAAAATCGATGCACCACCACATTCTTTAGAATGTAAGTTGATTGGTGCTCGATTTTTGGATGATCGAAGTTTTGAACACATCTTAAATAGTGTGGTTTGTGTGAGAAACTATCAACATGATAAAAGAATCGAGGGTTTTAAAATATCCAAAAGTAATATGGACAATTCTAAAAAACGCTCCAACTTTAGACCCCTTAGTAATTCTGCTAAATTCAAAACTATACTATTTAGAAAATAAGGGAAATATTGAATCATTTCTAACTATAAAAGAATGGAAAGACTCAACAGAAATTGGAACCGTTTACACATATCCAGAATTTAGAAACAAAGGCTTAGCAAGAAAATTAATAAAGTCAGTAATTAAAAAATATAAAAATGTAGGCCTAATCTGTAAAGAAAATCTAATTCCATTTTACAAAAAACAAGGCCTTAAGAAATCAAGCTCGACAAATAACAAAATAGAAAAAAGAAAAGAGTTATTTAATAAAACTCTAGGGAAAATATTCAAGTATAAATTGGTAGTTATGAAGAACTAATTATAAGTCTGTCCTTCTAAAATTTCACTAAGACCTTGTTCAACAGCTCTTAATCTTAAGAATGCAGAATCTAGTCCAGCAAGTCTAACTGAAACTGGACTTTCAGGAGAACCATAAGTACCAACAATATAACTAACATGTCCATCAGAACTACCCGTAACTCTAACATAACAAGGCTGTCCTTGAATGGCAAAAGTTTCTCCTTCCATAAAAAAAACGAATAAACTCCATTTATAAACCTTTTCAACAATCATAAAAACATTTAAATATTAACCCGAACTCCATAAAATATGAAGAACCACTTAAAAATGACACTTCTTATAGGACTTTTTGTTCTATCAGTTCTATCTTTATCAAACACATCCGCACAATATTCCTATTCACCAGCTTCAAGTTCATACACAGACATTTCAGACACAGTTTCTTACAACGAAGATGTAATCGGAGAAAATAGAGGATTTTCAGTAAGACATACTTCAACAGTTCCAAGAAACCAAGTAATAAGTGGATGCGATTACTACGACTGGACATCTAACTACAGAAAATGTGGAAGAACATCAAGATATAATGACAATTACTACCAAGACGATTATAGTTACAGTATATACGACCGACATCATTACGACAATTTCAGAGCACCATACAATCAAGATGAAGCAACAAAGTTAGCATTCAAGACATACCAGCAATCAAGTAAACAGCAATATCAATTAGAATCACAAAGAATTAATTTAAGAGAAAGAAGAAGATCTGGCTATGGCTACGGCGGATACGGTTCAGGGTACGCACGTTATAGTTTTGGCTGGTAATTCTTAAAAACGCATTAATCCTTAGAAAGGTATGAAAATAATATCTAAAACAAGAGGTTTCATAGCCGTAATAATAATAATCTTTCTAATATTAAGCTACTTCATAAAGCTAAATGTGGAATCTGGCTCAAATTATGAAGTTCAAGACACATTATTAGGGATAGTTATATTTCACAGCCTAATAATCCTTACACTATACTTATTGATAATTTCTTTCCTAATACTCACAAGTTTCAAGAAGATACAGTTTCTTTAGATTTTAAGACAATTTTGTCCTTCAAAGAAACGAAAGAACTAAGAGCCAAATCAGAAAGCTCATTCCCAAACAAAGAGCGAACCCCTACTCTATCCATAAGAATATTAAACTCCTTATCATCTACGTTAGCTCCAGAATATCCTGCTTGAAGAAAATACTGAAAGTTATTAGTAATTATTTGAGGCGAATCGTATTGTCTAACAGATTCCAATTCACCAGATTCATCAAATTCTAAAAGAACTCCTCTCCCATCAGAGGGGTTAGCTACAGCTAAAAAAAGACAGGAGTCCTTCAAATATTGAAATGAGTAAGCTATATTCATAATAAATGAGAAAAACAGAGGGTATAAAAGGCTAACTAAATCGTTAGTAGCCATAGCAATATTTATTAAAGCATAAAATCATAAAAAATTATGCAAGAACAGATGAAAGGAGGTTCTAATATGGAAACAGAAAAAAACAATGTTATCACAATAAAGAAAGATACTTTATGGAAGTATTCTACATTTGTTTTGCTAGGAGTTGTAATTCTCGGTGTTGCATTTTTTGTCCTAGGTGACAAGAGTCCAACAGGAGCAGTTATTCAACAACCAGGACAGCAATTGCCAACAGAGCCAACAGCTAAAATTACAGTTGATGTTAAAGGCGACCCAGTTAAAGGGGATAAAAACGCTAAAGTAACTCTTGTAGAATTTACCGATTATGAGTGTCCATTCTGTCAAAGAGCGGCACAACAATCAATACCAGTACTAGACAAATATGTTGAATCTGGAGATTTGAAAGTAATCACTAAAGATTATCCCTTGCCATTCCACCCTCAAGCACAAAAAGCTGCTGAATCAGCACACTGCGCAAGAGAACAAGGAGGAGATGCCAAATACTACGAAATGCACGACTTGTTATTTACTCAAGGAGTTGTAGGTGGTATTGAAACATTCAAGGGATATGCTACAGATATGGGTCTAGATGTTACTAAATTCACAACATGCCTTAATTCAGACAAGTTCGCTGATGAAGTAGCTGAAGATTTAGCTTACGGACAGGAAATTGGAGTTCAAGGAACACCAGCATTCTTCATGAATGGTAGAATGATTAGTGGTGCATGTCCTGCTCAAACATTTGATTCAGCCTATAAAGCTGAGGCAAACGGAGATGACTGGGCAGTTACAAACTGTCAGTTCGCTAAGCTCTAAGCAAACAAAAACAAATTTATTTTTTTATTTATTTTAATTTTTGTTATGAACTCATAAGAATATCAGTTCCTTACGTCAAAAATTAAATTTAGAAATTATCCTCAGAGAATTTATTTATTTTAATTTTTGTTATGAACTCATAAGAACATCAGTTCGCATTAGTTAATTTTATATAATTCCTATTTCTTATAAAAACATGAGTGAAATAGTAATAGACCAAAAGATTTTATCTGGTAAGCCAATAATAAAAGGAACAAGAATTTCAGTGGAATTTATAATGGAAATGTTATCCTCTGGAATGAGTATAAGCGACATTATTGAAGAATACCCTCAAATTAGAAAAGAAGATATTTTAGCTTTTTTAGTATATGTAACAAAGAGAATTAAACAAGAGGAAATTTATTCATTAAATAAATGAAATTCATTGCTAATGATAATATCTCAAAATCAGTTATTAAAAAACTTGTAGAAAAAAGATTTGATATAACAGACATAAGAAAATTTGTAAAATCAGCAACAGATGAAGAACTATTAGAAATTGCTAATAAAGAAAACAGAGTAATTTTAACTCACGATAAAGACTTTGGAAATTTAATAAGACAAAAAAATATTTCTCATAAAGGAATAATCATCATAAAATGTAAAAGTCAAGACACAGATAAAATAATCAATTTGATAAATAAAGCAATATCTTCAGATTTAATAAAGGATATAAAAAATTCAATAATTCTTATATCGGAAACACATATGACTATTTATAGAATTTCAGAGTCTTTGTGAAAAATCTTAAGCAATACAAAACTCGTTAATGCAATCATGGCAATATAACCTAGAAACCACTGCAAAGGATACCAAATACCAAAATCAAAAGATGCACAATTATGATATACACAATTAACATTTTGAGTAGGATTGGTAAACCAACGAGAAGCAAAAAACAAAATTCCTATTTCAGATATACTAATCTTCCAAAAGTCTCTTCGCTTCAATCCAATTAAATGAATAACATATAGCGAAAGAGGAATATTGAATATATGTTGTAAACTAATAATTTTACCAAACAATTCTCCAGAACCAAATATATAATCAGCAGTCCCCCATACACTAGAACCAGAAAATAAATAAACAAAAAAATCAATATTCCAAATAAGATAAGGAATTGCAAGAATGCACAATTGAGAAGCAATTAGTGAACTGTCTCGCCTAAAGCAACCAACAGCAAGCAAAATCAAACCAATATAACTAAACCATAATATCGGAGCAAGTCCCTCATCTAAATGCAAAAGAGTATTAACAATTGCACAGATACCAAAAACTAAAAAAATAAAACCAATAATAACAAGTTTAGTTAATTTCATAAAGAACAGAAGAGATTAAGATTTATATCCTTATGCTGAAAAGTAGTGCCAAGTAAAGAAAGCTGACAACGCCAATATGCCTAAAATAGTGTAAATAATAACTTTCTTCACTTCTTTCAAAACATCCACATCTTTCTCATTACATCTACAGAAATAATATAAAACAAAGAAAAGCACAAAAGAAGAAACGCTTTTAGTAATCCAATGGTGTCCAGTCAAGCTCTTAAGAAAATCTTTGAAAGGGGCGACCATTTCTGCAACAATAGTAACTATTGTAACAAAGGCAATAGTAATCTTCGTAGCCCAACTCATAGATTTAACTCTAATCATGGCAACACCTCCAAAGCAGCACGATAGCCACTAGAAATTAGATATCCCATTGCACCCATCAAAGCCCCAACAAACAAAATAAGAACAGACAGATAAAGCACAGCCTTACGAACTCTTTCATCTTTCTGATCTTTTAAGTAAGAAGAAAAGCGAATAATCAAAGTATAATTCAAAATAGCTAAGAAAGGTAAAAATAAAAATACATGTTCCTTAACTTCCGTAATAATACTATGAGCCCAAGGTTGAGGTCCTGCCTTAATAACTGGCTTTACTAATGAACCATAATCTGTAGAATAATAATATCCTCCAACAATCCAAGAAGCAAAAAACAAAACAACGCCTAAGAAAGAAGCAATCTTAGCTCTTTTTAATCGAGAAGGAGTAGGATTTAACATCTCAACAAAAACCCAAATAAAACAAACTAAACCAAGTTCACCTAAAAATGCGTGCACACCAATTAAAGGATTCACCATCTTACCTCAAACCAGCAAAACATAACAAGATTATAAACCCTTCTAAAATTTGTTATTAATCATTCATTTCTTCTTTCCAATTTTATAGACAGTTTTCTTTTCATTTCTAAAATGTCTCAAAGCATGAAACATACCATAAAGACCAACAATAAACCAAAGTATATTTGTAATAAATGAAGGATATGCTTTCAAAGAAAGGGTATTAACTGCAAGAAACAGAGATCCAATAATATTCATCCATTGATAAGTACGTGAACGAGAACTCAAATTATGATGTATAAGCAAAAAGTAAGCAAGTAACAGAAGACCAGCACCAAGCCATCCAAAAATCTGAGTAAACATAATTAAATAATTTAAGAGAGATTAATAAATCTAATTAAAAAGCCGAATATAGTTCTCTTCTATCTTCTTTTCAACTTCTTTCAACTTCAAATCCTTAATTTCAGCAATTTTCTTGTAGCTTTCAATAACATTTGCAGGTTCGTTAGGCCATTCCTTGTTAGGATGTAAATAAGGCGAGTCGGTCTCGCAAAATAAATTTTCAATAGAAACTCTCTTAATAACGTCTTGAAACTGCTGACTATACTTACAATTAGCAGGAATACTCAAACACCAACCATTCTTAGCGATTTTTTCAGCTAAAGACATCTTTCCAGAGAAGCAATGCATAATTACTTTTCTAGCTCCTAATTCTTCAAGCAATTCAATAGTTTGTAATTCTGCTTTACGAGAATGAACAATTACAGGTTTATTCAATTTAATGCCTAATTTAACAAACTTTGAAAATACTTTTTTCTGTCTATCAAAAGATGTATGCAAAGAATCTTCTTTCAAATCCAAACCAATCTCTCCAATAGCAAAAACTTTTTTCTTATTAGAAATAATAAAATCAATCTCTTCATCAATCGCCTTATCAGTCATAGATAAAGCATCAATAGGATACATCCCCAAGGCAGGTTTAATTTCAGGAAATTCAGAAGCCAAATCTAAAATCGCTCTATTATGTGTAGGATTAACACCATTAACAACAATAACAGAAACTCCTTTCTTAACAGCATTAGAAACTGCCTTTTTAACAGAAACACCTTCTTTCTCAAGCATATCTAAATGGCAATGTGCATCAATAAACATAAAAAATACAAATCAAATAACTTTAAAAACCAAACGATAAGAATATTTTTATGAGATATCGAAAATATAGTAAAGAGAATCAGGAAAAATTCGTAGTTGGAACAAGAAGAAGGTAAAATGGATAATATTGAAGAATTAATAGAATTAGAATCAAAAAAATATAATTTAGGAGCAGAACAGTCTGCTATTTTATTAAAAAGACTAGTAGAAAAAGGGAGAGAGTTAAATTTAACGGAAAACACAATAAATTCAAACATAAGAAGAATAGGAACAATAACAAGATTTTGTACAAACCCTTATGGATCTTTAAAACTAATAGTAGAAGCTTACGAAAAAGAAAAAGAAAGATTAAGAGCACAAGGAATAATAGGTTCATTAGCGAGGACTTATGAATCAAGAAGAAATTCAGGAGAGGAAGACAGATTCACAACCGATGAAATAGAAACATCAATATATGTATTAACAGATATTAGTCTAAGGGCTACTTAGAGTATTTCTCTTTATACATCTCAATAGACTCTTCAATTACCTTCTTTGCAGAAGCAACTCCATGTATATCTAAAATTTTGCAAGTCTTTCCCTGTAAAGTCTTATAGGATTCAAAAAAATGTTTTATTTCTTCAATTATGTGTTTAGGAACATCTGTAATATCTCTGAATTCTTTGAAACGAGGATCGCACTCATAAACTGCAAGTATCTTATCGTCCTCTTCATTTCCATCAATCATCTTGAAAACACCAATGGGGCGAGCTTCAGCAAGAGTCATAGGAACAACAGACCTTCCAGTAAGAATAATTATGTCTAAAGGATCTCCATCACTCCAAAGCGTTTGGGGAAGAAAACCATAATCTCCTGGGTAATGCACTGCAGAATAAAGAACTCTATCAAGTTTAAGCATACCACTCTCTTTATCAAGTTCATATTTCAACTGACAATCTTTAGGAATTTCAATTATAGCCTTCACTAACTCCGGAGCATTTTTTCCAACAGATATCTCATGCCAAGGATGTTTCATCATAGAATTGTAAATAGAAAAAAGCAATTTAAAAAGCTAACTAAATCTACCTTATTTCCAAACCCTTAACCTTCGCTTCCATAAAAAGTGTGCGAGGACACTTCTTATCAGAGTAAGCACATATAACACAACACCGCGTCAAAGGATTTCTAACTTCAAAAGAACATTTTGGACAGATATATGATTGAGGGCTATTCTCAACAGAAACCAAAGCCTTGCTCTTTTCAGAGCAGGAAGGACATTTCAACATCACATGTTTAGGTATTTTCTGTATTTTCTTTCTCATAAAGTTAATGAATAAAGAAAGAATTTAAAATATCTCATTAAACAACCTTAATGTGGGCTTATGGTTCAATGGTAGAATGTTCGGCTGGCAGTCGAAAGATTCGAGTTCGATTCTCGATAGGTCCATTTTTAGAATCGAACGAGAAGAGTTTGATTACTTACAACTTGTAAAAGTTGGAAACACTCGCAACGCTTTGCGTGGCGATGTCGATAAATTCATTTCGTTATTGGAGATATTGGCTAAATAAAAAAAGGTCACTAAGTTTTAATATACTGAGCTTGACTCCATAAAATGAGATTTTACATCGGATTTTTAGCAGATGAAGAATTTCAGAAAAGAAGAAGATAAAACAACAGTTCACAAATCATATTTATTAAGATAGTAATAAAACAAATTATTTATTATTAAGTTCATTCTCAATACCATTAAACGTCTTTCGATATTATCTAATAATGTAGAAAAAATTATTCTAAATCATTCAATAGGTAATTCACAACCAGTAAAACTGCCTAATTGTTGTAGACTCAACTGACCCGAGATCTCTTTTCCATCTGCAAATTTCCAAACTGGATAACTGATGATTCCTTCATCAATACAGATTTGAGTCTGGCCATTCCCATTAGGTAAAGAACACTCAACGTAATTAACTTTATCCCAACTTGAACCAAATAACTTTTTCTGAGCCTGACAATGTGGACACCAATATGCTCCATACATGACCGCTCCCTCATCAGTTAAACATTGTGCAAAACCATCATATTTGCCAGGTTTAGAAGAAACATACCAAATTAAAGCAATAACTAAAATAAATCCTAATCCCCACCAAAAAGATTTTTTCATATTTAAAAGAACAAAAAAGATTATTTAAATCTAAGGCTAAAACTAGTCTTGCCCAGAAATAGTGCAAGTCATTGCACAAACCGCTTCACAAACTTCAGCACCGGGGTGACAAGGATTACCACATTCAGCAAATTCTCCTCCAAGACCAGCACAATGGTTTTCATAGTAATCTAGACCAAATTCTTCAGAGTATTCATAAACAATTTTTACTATTTCTCCAGATGAATTAGTATATACGTTTTTAATTTCAAGTTCGTCAGAATCTAAATATATGAACAATCCAGCTACTAAACACATCAATATTACGAAAGTAATTAAAACAAACTTCATAAAAGAGTATAAAAATCGAGATATTTAAAATAAAGCATATCTTCAATTAAAATGGAACAAATAATAATCATAGAACACCTTGAACCTAAAGTCTGGCCATGGTGCAAAATAGAATACGAAAGCATAAGCAAGATTATTCCAAAAAACAACTTATGGTTCACCAATATAAAAGATGAAAAAGAGTTCTTAAAAAATTTAGGAAAAGTATCAAAAGAATCAGTAATAGACATGAAACTGCAAGAGGCTTGTATCCTTGACCCGAACGCAATTAAGACTCTAACACCACAAGATGCAAAACAATTCAAATATTTTATTATTGGAGGCATCCTAGGAGATTACCCTCCGAGAAAAAGAACTAAGGAAGAACTAACAGATAAAATCAGAGGTATAGAAGCAAGAAACTTAGGAAAAAAACAATTCAGTACAGATAATGCAGTATATGTCCTAAAACAAATCATTCAAGGCACACCATTAGAAAAAATGAAATTTAAAAACAAAATCACAATTAAAATAAATGATATTGAATCCGTAGATTTACCATATTATTACCCTTTAATTGATGGAAAACCAAGAATTAGTGAAGAACTAATTACATATCTAAAAAATAAAAAAGATTTCTAATTACAATCTCTACAAACAATATATCTCCCAAGACTATCTTTAACCATAAATCTTTTATTCTTAAATAGTCTACATTTAGAACAAGTAGCTCCACATTGTTTGCAAATCTTACGACGAGTAACTGCACATTCCTGCTTCAAACATTGATTACAAGATATTTTACCACAATCCTCGCATTCAGCACCACAATCTCTACAAACAACATGATTACCATTGCATAGAATTATCTCGTTCAAAGATTTCTTGCATAAATCACAATTAGGGAGTATAAATTTATCATAAAGAGGATCATATGACAGCAATACTAGCCTAGTAATATCTTGATTTTTAAAGAAAACTTCAAAATCATAAAATGGAGTCATAATCACAGCCGTAGTCAGAAGTTTAGTATTAATTCTCAAGGCATATTTCTTATCTTCATTAGAAATCTGTAAATCTCTATCAGATAAGAACTGTTTTTTCTGCAATTCATAAGCCGAAAAATCTAAATTCGGATTTTTAGCACGCACTTTATTTATTTGAGCTTCTACTTCCTTTATCTGTTGTGCGCCATGATCGTTTATTCTTTGAACTTCCTTACTAAGAGTATCTTCAAGCTGTTTGGCAATTTCAGTAGTTCTTGAAGAAATCAAATCTTTTATCTTGCTCTTAGCCAATTCATAATTGTCTCTCAAATTTGGAATTTCAAAATCTTTATTTTTCAATGAATCAACTCTAAATTTAGTAAGATTTATAGAAAAAATATTATTCTTATCTATAAAAACATCATTTACAAGTCTTTCTTCATCATTAAGATATTTGTAAGTTGTTTGAAAAGTAAATTTTACTATAGGCCTATGACTTAAGTTATTATTTATCTTAGAAATCGTGCAATTTCTCAAAACAAGATTAGATTTAATTAAAGAATCAGATTGTAAAGGATAAAACAATTTTTGCAATACAGACTCACCAGTATTCTCCAAATAACTTCTCATTGTTTTTAACAAATAACTTTCACTAGTTACAATTTCAACAGAAAGAGAAGACTGATTTTTATCAAATGCTATATTATAAGGTTCATTTTTTCCATAGAACTTCTGAAATTTTACAGGAACTTGAGTAACTAAAAGTGTGCTTCCAACTTCAACAATATTGGCTCCAAGCTCTTGAAAGAACTTAACCGTAAAATTACGTAATGGATTGTCTAATTTATTTTCCATCAAAAACTTTAGAAGTAGCCTCCTTTGAAGATTTATATTCTGCAACACCTTGAGAAATTATCTCGCTAATCTTACCAACATCCTGTGCAAATAACTCCAAATTATTCTTAGAATCAATAAATGAATCCATAAGCATTTCTTCTATTTTATTTGCAGAACTACGACCAGGACCATCTACACCTAAATTAAACAATATAGTAGGTAATTCACCAATTACAAGCCCAATACAACACATTTTATTGATAATTAAGTCTACAACATGCTCTTCCATAGTGTCTTTCGTAGCCAGACTGTAAATATACATATCTTTAGTTTGCCCTATTCTATCTAAACGACCTATTCTCTGTTCAACAGACATAGGATTCCAAGGTAAATCATAATTAATCAAGTAATTACAAAACTGGAAATTCAAACCTTCTGCGCCAGTTTCTGTGCTTATCATAATCTGTGCGTCCTTCTTAAATTGATTAATTCTCAAAGTCTTTTCCTCTCTTTCCAAACCACCAATAAATTCAACAATTTTCAAATTATAAGGTGCAAGTTTTTCAACAATGTATCTAAGAGTAGTAGGATGTCTAGTATACATCAAAATCTTAGCATTTGGATCTTGCTTCAAAATCTTGTCAACTATCTCAACTAATTTTTCAATCTTTGAATCCGTCTTGAGTAATTTATATCTATCAAGAATATCTTGTGCCAATTGCCGAGTTTCAGCATGATACTGTTCTCCATCTGCAATCTTAGTCAATGATTCCACAGCCGAACGAGAAGAACTAGTAACTTTTGGAAGAATTGCATAAATTATTAACTTACCTCGCAACTCATCACCATTTAAAGAAAAATATTTAGTCTTGAGTAAATCACAAATTGAATCATATATTCCCTTCTCTTCTTTAGTCAAATAAACAACTTCTATTTTAGGGATTCTTTTCTTATAAACAATACCAGTTTCATCTCTTCTTCTACGAAGCATAACTTCTTGCAATCTTTTTCGTAATTCTTGAGGATTCAATGGATAACGTTTATTTCCTCTGAACAAAAAGTTCTCTCTAAATTCATTTATAGTTCCTAAATGGCCTCTCTTCAATAAATGAAGTAAATTATAAAGTTCAACCAAATCATTTTGAAAAGGAGTTGCAGTTAACAATAAAAATCTTTTTTTCTGCATTCTATCAACAAATCTCCAACGAGTAGTATTTCTTTGTTTCATTTTATGGGCTTCATCTACAATTAGTATATCCCAAGGAATAGAATGGGCTTTCTCATGTCTAAACACACCTTTCTCTCGGTCAAAAGTCTTAACTCTATCAACAGAAGCAATAGCAAACTGAACATTATCCCAATCGCTTTCATTTTCAATAATCTTAAAATCCAAATTAAATTTATCATGTAATTCTGCAACCCATTGGTCAACAAGAGAAGGAGGAGTCAATATCAAAGCCCTAGTAACAAAACCTCTAACAATACATTCTTTCAAAAGTATGCCGGTAGTAATCGTTTTTCCAAGCCCTACTTCATCAGCAAGTAAAGCAGAACCATTCATCTCTTTCAGAATATGTAAAGCTCCAGCAGTCTGATAAGGCAACTGATAAGTCAAGTTATGTTTAATCAAATCATAAGATACTAACCCAGATATTTCTGAATTTGTCTCTAAAATGGCGGCACTTGCCTTCAATTCAGCGACATCAGCGGATTCAAATTGCCTATTTTCAACTTTTTCAAGAATAAGACTATCATCATCAGAAAAACTCTCGTCTATTATTATCCCCATGTTTAACTTTCACCCCATAATGCGAATGTAGATGAGTTAGATAAAGTTAGACAGACAGAAACTTTCATCAAATAAGTTTCTTGTATAAAAAATTTATTGCAAGCAATATAAATTTTCATATCTTAATCACCTCAGGCAATTTGTCAGTAGAATCAGTTTTTAAGTATAAGTGTGTTAAATTTATATACGACTATATTTTAGCAAAATTATGAAAGTAGTCCATTTTGAACACGACTTGTTTTACTCAGCTAGATTAAGACAAGAGTTAAGACTAAATTTACGCCAAAGAGGACACACTTACTTAGAAACACAAAATTTTTCTGAGTTAGATAGAGAATTACCAAATGCAGATGTACTATTAATGAACCCTCTTGAATTTGATAGCGGAGTTCCAAAGCACTATGTGACAAGATTTCCAAGTTTAAGGTCGGCTTTAGTAGTTGCAGATAGAAAATGTCTAAGAGTACCAGAAACAACAATAATTTTTGAATATCAAGAAGTTAGACAAATATTAGATTTTATTTATTCTGGACGTCCAGAAAGACCAAAAGCAGGATAAAAATAAAATTTTACTTCTTCTCGCCTATAAATTTCTTACCATGCATATAAGGAACAAGAACATCAGGAATCTTCACAGTTCCATCTTTTTGCTGATAATTCTCAAGAATAACAACCATTGCACGCGAAGTAGCAATTGCAGTATTATTCAAAGTATGAGGAACATACTTTTCTCCATTTCCAGAATCTACTCTAATTTTTAATTTGCGAGCTTGAGCATCAGTTAAATTAGAACAAGAGCCAACTTCAAAATAGGCATTCTTACGAGGAGACCATGCTTCAATATCTACTTGTATATGTTTCAAATCTCCCAAATCTCCAGAACATATTCCTAAAACACGAACAGGAACTCCTAGTTCCTTAAATATTTCAACCGTTGTTCTTTTCAATTCTTCAAAAAATTTCATAGATTCTGTTGGTTTACAAATAACCACCATCTCAACTTTGTTAAACTGATGAGAACGATAAAGCCCTTTCTCATCAATTCCATGTGAACCTATTTCTTTTCTAAAACACATAGAATAAGAGCAATGTTTCATAGGTAATTGTTTCTCTTGTAAAATCGTATCTATATGTCTACCAATCATTGAATGCTCGCTTGTCCCAATCAAGTACAAATCTTCATTATCTATCTTGTAAATCTGATTATTCATATCATTCAAATCGGTAACATTTTTTATCACTTCTCCACGAATCATCAATGGTGTTTCTACATAAGTAAATCCTTTCTGAACAAGTTTATCCAAAGCGAATCTAATCAATGCTTGATTAAGTAAAGCCAAATCTCCTTGCAGATAATAGAAACCATTTCCAGAAGTTTTAGCAGAAGCGTCAAAATCAGCAACGCCCAAATTTTCAGCAATTTCTGCATGACTCTTAACTTCAAAATCAAATTTCTCCGGCTTTCCAATTGTTTCCCACTCAACATTTTCAGAATCATCTTTTCCAATTGGAACATCTTTGTGCATAATATTTGGAATCTTAGAAAGCACCCCAGAGAGTTTTTCCTCAAGCAAATACATTTCACTTTCCAAATCCTCAATTTTTGCTGGTATTTCTCCGGCTTGTTTCAATAACTTTTTAGCATCCTTGCCAGATTTTTTAGCATCGGCAATTTCTTTAGAAATTTTATTACGTGAAGCACGAATTTCATCAACTTGTCCCTTTAAAGCACGCCAATCTTTGTCAACAGAAATAATTTCATCAACAAGTTTCAGCCTATCTTTTTTACCCTTTTTCTTAATATTCTCTTTAACAATATCTACATTTTCGCGTAAGAACTTAATGTCAAACATCTTTACTTAAAATTTAACCAATATTTAAAGTTAATTTAGAAAAGCTATTAAATAGATAAGAAACATTTAAATAATAAGAAATAACACAATATTATATAATATAACATGGTACAAAACATAATAAACCTAAGTGAAAAAGAAGATAGAATACTCAATATAGTAAAGGCAATACATGGATTTAAAACAAAAAGCGAAGCTGTTGCTTTAATAACTAAAGCATATGAAGAAAACTTTCTAGAGCCAGAACTAAGACCAGAATATATTGAAAAATTAGAGAAAATAAGAAAAGGCAGATATATTAAGTTCAATTCAATAGAAGAATTAAGAAAATCTACTGGTGGTTAAAGATGTATGAATTTGAGATAAATGAAAATCTTGAAAACATTTTAAAGAAATTAGCTAAAAAAGACAAAAATCTACATGAACAAATAATAAAAAAGATTAATGAAATAATTAATTCGGATAATATTGAACATTATAAAAATCTAAGATATAATCTAAAAGATTCAAAAAGAGTTCATCTTGAACATTTCGTGTTAATATTCCAATTTAATAAAACAACTAATAAAATTCTATTTGATGATTTTGACCATCACAATAATATTTACAAAAGATAAATTCTAACTTAACGAGAGTTGAGAGTTTATTCTTCCACCATCTAAGACATTTTTCATATTTTCAGCAACTCTCTGAATAACTGAAACAGTCACACTATTTCCTGCCTGATGATATAATTCACTATCTGATAAATTAAGAGGTAGTTTGAAACTCTCTGGAAAACCTTGGAGCATAAAACATTCTTTAGGCGTAAGTTTTCTAATACCTTTAGAATTCTTTATCAATGGAACATTATGACCTCCACGACCCATATTTGCAGTTAATGTAGGAACAACACCTTTTTTATTTGAACGAACATATTTTCGTCTCCACTGATAAACAGTCTGTTCAGAATTAACATCTTGTTTTATTTTTTCATAAAGTGGTTTATTGTTATAGTAATACTTATCTTCCGCTTCTTCTTTTACAAATTCTCTAAAGCTTTTTGTTAATTTTATTTCAGAAGGAAAATCAAAAGCTTCTGCTTTTTGTTTATCTAAAAAACCAGCGATAAATATCCTCTCTCTATTTTGAGGCACGTTTCCATGAATCATGCTATTGAGAACTTTGGATTTTATAGAATAACCTAATTCCTCTAAATTTTGTTTTATTATTTTAAAAGTTCTACCTTTATCATGTCCTTTTAGGTTCTTGACATTTTCTAAAAGGAAAGCTTCTGGTTTTCTTTCTTTAAGTATATCTACAATTCTAAAAAATAAGTTACCTCTGTCTTTTTCATCTTTGAAACCTTTTCTATATCCTGCGATGCTAAAAGGCTGGCAAGGAAATCCTCCAAGAAGAATGTCAAATTTAGGTAGTTCTTTAATTTGAATTTTGTTTATATCTTCTATATGGAGCTTAGGTTCTCCATGATTTAAGTCATAAGTTTCCTTGCATAATTTATTAAAATCATTTGCATAAACAGTCTTAAATCCTATTTTTTCAAATCCTAATCTGATACCACCGACTCCCGCAAATAAATCGATAGTCTTCATCTCTTTTTTCATAATCTTCATGATTGAGCCATCTTTAAATTAATTTACTTATTACTAAGTAAAGTATTACTTTGTAAAGTAAGTTGAAGTATATAAATATTTCGTTCATAAAGTTAAACTTTATATAGTAAAATATTTTAAAACATATATGCCTGAAATAGAAATAAAAGTCAAAGGTTACAAATGTAATAATTGCGAATATATCTGGCAACCACGTTCAAAATCAGAAAAACCTCTTATCTGTCCAAAATGTAAATCTTCACGTTGGGATAAAGAATCTAAAAGAAAGAAATAAATTCATAATTTGCAAATCTTAATAGGTTTTAACTTTGAAGGTAAAATAATTTTTTTAGTAATGCTAAATCTTGGTCTTTTTCCCTGTATTTGTTGTTGTTTGAAAGTCTGTGATTGATTGACTTTATGTTTGTAAATCCAATTTGCCTCTATTTTGTAAACTTTAAAAGAGCCATCTCCTTCAGAGAAATCAAGAAAATAAAGTTCATCCCATTCAGAACGTGGTCCAAATGTTGTTAAGTCTGATTTTGTGCTTGTTGCTTTAATCTGTATTCTTTTTCCAGTATTTGTGTTAATTGCATCAAAAGAGCATTTGCCTTTTTTTAGTTCTGTTACTCTTATACATTCAGGGAAAACTACACAAAAAGCATTTTCAGATATAAATTCTGGAAGATTAACTCCCCTTGTTGAATGTGCCTTAATTTCATTGTTTAGATTAAGCCAATCACGATATACTTTTCTAAGATATTCATTATCTCCTTCTTCTTTAATAGTAACCTTTGCAGAGATAATTTCTCCATTAACTTTTATTTCTTTCCATTCAATCTTCATAAAATAATCAAAACTCAAATGCGTTTAAATCTTTCTAATTAATTTATCTTCGTCCAAACCTTGAACTTCCGAAACTTCTTCCACTACCACGAGAATCTCCTCTACCACCACCAAATCGTGAGCCTCCTCTATCTCCGCCACGATCTCCT